>Ga0207421_10003477_pt1 | contig 18762 bp, 20 predicted proteins | sample SodLakKL_010_SED_4_FD_187542 | JGI IMG/M metagenome (GOLD analysis project Ga0207421, IMG submission 187542) | Alkaline sediment microbial communities from Lake Tanatar, Kulunda Steppe, Russia - 8KL_010_SED (SPAdes) (version 2) | ecosystem: Environmental > Aquatic > Non-marine Saline and... | reverse complement strand
AGGCCGCCAAGAAGTCTCCCGCCAAGAAGGCCGCGAAGAAGGCCGCCAAGAAGTCTCCCGCCAAGAAGGCCGCGAAGCGATCCAGCTGACCGCCCACGCACCCCCGAGGACGCTCACGCCCACGGCGTGAGCGTCCTTGGTTGTCCGGGCGGCACCCAGGGACCGCACGCGGAGATCCGAGGGAAAACCGCGCGCCGGGTGCCCGGCACAGCTCGACCTGTGGTTGGGTCGGATGGACGCAGGTCTGCGAACTGCGACTGACCGCCGGGTACGTTGGATACATGGACCTGTTGCGTATCGAACGATCATTGGACGACATCGGGACGGACCCCGTGCTGGTCGTCGCCCTCGACGGCTGGACCGATGCCGGCGAGGGAGGTTCCGCTGCCGCGGCTGCCCTGCTCGAGCTTCCGAGCGAACGCATCGGTGAGTTCCCGTCGGATCAGCTCTACGACTACCGTGATCGCCGGCCGCAACTGGCGATCGATCGGGGTGTCCTCGGTCGACTCGACTGGCCGGAGCTGGCTGTCGACCTCGTCTCGGCCCCGGCCGGTCCTCCGCTCCTGTTGGTCCACGGCGCCGAACCGGACCTCGCCTGGCGAACCTGTGCCTCGGATCTGTTGGAGCTGGCCACGGCCGTCGGCGCTGACCGCTACGTCGGGCTCGGCAGCGTGCCCGGACCGATCCCACACACGCGCCCCGTCGATCTGATCTGCACCGGCAACGATGCGGAGGTCATCGACCGGCTGGGCCGCGCGCACGAGCAGGTGGTGGTTCCTGCGTCCTGTCAGGTCGCCTGGGAAGCACTGTTCGACGCGGCGGGTCTGACGACGCTCGGCCTGTGGGTCCGGATCCCCCACTACGTCGCCGGTGACTATCCGGAGGCCACCCGCGCTCTGCTCGAGCGACTGTCGTCGCATCTCGGGACGCCGGTCGATCTCGATCCCTTCGACGCGCTCGTCGCGGAGAACCGCAGCAAGCTCGATGTCGCTGCGTCGTCGTCCGAGGAGGTCTCCGAACACGTCAAGCAACTCGAGCGCCTCTACGACGCCGAGCAGGAGGCCGAGCAGGCCGTTTCCGGCATGGGGCAGGGCGTCGCCCTCAGCGAAGCCGAGGTCCCCTCCCCCGACGAACTGGGGGCAGAGATCGAACGCTTCCTCCGCGGCCGCGCCGACTGAGGCCAGGCTCCAGGTTCAGATCCGGAAGTCGAAGTCCGCTTCGATCTCCGCCACGTCCATCTGGGCCTTCTGGAGTTTGCCGCTGAAGTCCCAGTTCATCGACTGCCAACGCGTCACCTGATCGAGCACCCAGACGCCTGACTGGCGAGCGCCGTTCCCGGAGCGACCGTTCCCGCCGAAGGGCAGGTGCGCCTCGGCACCGGAGGTCGAGTTGTTGATGCTCAACATCCCGGCGCTGACCCCCTCACGGAAGCGGAACGCATTGCGCGGATCCGTCGTGTAGATCGCCGCCGACAACCCGTAGCCGTGGTCATTGGCCAGGTGGAGCGCTTCCTCGAAGCTGTTGAACGTCGCGACCGGAGCGATCGGTCCGAAGGTCTCCTGCCGGTACATCGCGTCGTCGGCCGTGACGCCGTCGACGATGACCGGGTGCTGGTAGATCCCGATGTCCGGATCGCCGACGAAACCCTCGCGGGGCGACGAGGACCCGATGCGGCCGGTCGCTGACGAACCCATCACCCGGTGGTGTGGCTGGATGTCGTCGACCCACGACTGGAAGTTGGCGTCGAACCGATCCGAGATCATCGGCCCATACAGCACGTCCTGCATGGGATCGCCGACGATCGCCGCTTCCGTTGCCGCGGTGAAGCGTTCCAGGAACTCCGTGTGGATCGACTCGTGCACGATCGCGACGCCCAGCGACGTGCAGCGCTGGCCCGCGGTCCCGAACGCGGAGAACAGTGCGCCCTCGACCGCCAGATCGAGTTGCGCATCCGGCATCACGACCAGGGGGTTCTTGCCGCCGAGTTCCAACGTGGGGGCGACCAGGTGATGTCCACAGGTGGCGGCGATGCTGCGCCCGACATCGGAAGATCCCGTGAACCCGACCTTCTGGAGGTGACCGGCCGCGAGGGCGCGCTCGACGCCGTCGCCGGTCGCCGGGCCGTCCGCCAGGACCAGTTGGATGACCCCGGCCGGGATACCTGCCGCCAGGATGCAGCGGACGAACGCATCGGCGACCGCCGGGGCGTACTCCGCCGGCTTCCAGACCACGGCGTTACCGGCCATCAGCGCAGGCACCAGATACCACGACGGCACCGCCATCGGGAAGTTGCCCGCCGTGATGATCGCCATCGTTCCGACCGGGTTGCGGAACGTGAAGAGTTGCTTGTCCGGCATCTCCGAGGGCACCGTCATGCCGTACATCCTGCGTCCCTCGGAGGCGAAGAAGATGCACGTGTCGATGGCTTCCTGCACCTCGCCGAGCGACTCCCTGTACGGCTTGCCGACCTCGCGGGTGATGATGCGTGACAACGCTTCCTTGTTGTCCTTGAGGATCCGACCGAGATCCCCGACGGCGACCCCACGGATCGGCGCCGGAACCCGGGCCCACTGCTGCTGGGCGATCGACGCCCGTTCCGCCGCGGTGACGAACACATCGGCATCGCCGAGCGACACGCGACTGACGACGTCCGAGCGATCGGACGGCGAGGTCAGCTCGATCGGCGCCGCTCCTGGCGTGCGCTCACCATCGATCAGGGATGCGAGTTCGGTCACGTTCGGCATGTCGACAACCTCCGGGGAGGACGGTGGGGAAGACGGGTCCGCGAGCCGTTCGCTCGCACCGATCCTCGTTGCCCGTCACGGTACGCCCCCCGTGCTGCTCGCGCCCAACTGGCCGTGTGTGTCCGAGCCCGATCCGTGCCGAGTTCCGCCCCGGACCGGGGACCGGCACCCACAGCTAGGCTCGTGCCATCCTGCCGTGGCGCGACGCTGCCCCGCCGTGGCGTCCCCGTCTCCTCAAGGTCTCCAACGTGCGTATCGCCGTGACCGGTTCCATCGCCACCGACTACCTGATGACCTTCCCCGGTCGCTTCTCCGAACAGTTGGTAGCCGACAAGTTGGACAACATCAGCCTGTCGTTCCTGGTGGATGAACTCCAGGTACGTCGAGGTGGTGTCGCAGCGAACGTGTCCTTCGGTCTCGCCCAACTCGGTCTGCGACCTCTGCTGGTCGGCGCCGTCGGCGAGGATTTCAACAGCGACTACCGCGCGTGGCTCAAGCGGCACGGTGTGGACTGTTCCGCCATCCAGGTCTCCGAGCTCCGTCACACAGCCCGGTTCCTGTGCACCACCGACGAGGACCAGAACCAGATGGCGTCCTTCTACACGGGCGCCATGGAGGAGTCGCGGTTCATCGAGTTGGAGCCGATCGCGGAACGTGTCGGGGTCCTGGACCTGGTCGTCGTCTCCCCCAACGACCCCGAAGCCATGATCCGGCACACCGCAGAGTGTCGCGCACTGGGGCTGCCCTTCATGGCCGATCCGGGACAGCAACTCGCCCGCATGGACGGAGCCCAGGTGCGCAAGCTCGTGGACGGCGCGCGGTACCTGGTCACCAACGACTACGAACGTGCCCTGCTCGAGACCAAGACCGGCTGGACCAGCGACGAGGTGCTCACCCGCGTCGATGTCCGCATCACCACGCTCGGCGCCAAGGGCTGCGTCATCGAGGATGCGAACGGTGTGATCGCTGAGGTCGTCGCCGCCCCCGAACAGGTCCGAGCCGATCCGACCGGTGTCGGTGACGCCTTCCGTGCCGGCTTCCTCGCCGGTGTCTCCTGGCAACTGTCGCACGAGGCCTGCGCGCAGGTTGGTTCCATGGTCGCGACCTACGTGCTCGAACACGTCGGTACCCAGGAGTACGAGATCGAGGCTGAGACGTTCGTCGAACGCTTCGCCGCGGTCTACGGCCGTTCGGCGGCTGACGAGGTCGCCCGCAACCTCGCGTGACCCGCCTCGAACCGGCCCCATGAGCACCCTGATCGCGCTGCTCCTGGTCTTCGTCGCTGCAGCCACACCCTGGCTGGAGGTGTTCTTCGTCGTTCCCGCCGCCATCCTCGCCGGACTGCCAGTAGGTCCGACGATCGTCATCGCCACACTGGGCAACGTCGCCACCCTCGTGCCCGCGGTCCTGCTCAGTGACCGTCTTCGTGCACGGGTCCGTCGTCGCCGAGGCGGTGCTGACGACCCACCATCCCGTCGACAGCAACGGAGTCGGCAACTCTTCGACCGCTACGGACTCCCAGGACTCGCGCTCCTTGGCCCATTGATCACCGGCATCCACCTGGCAGCGCTGGTCGCCGTCGGTGCCGGCGCCCCCCGACGGGCGACCATCCTCTGGCTCAGTGGCGGTGTGGCGATCTGGTCCTTGGTCCTCGGTATCGCGACCCTGATCGGCATCGACGCCCTCATCGACCCGGATAGCCTCCCCGACCTCTTCGCAGACCGCTACGCGCCCATGCGCTCGACCTGATCCGCGTGCTCTGGGCGCTACGCGCCCATGCGCTCGACCACCCAGTCGACGCAGGCGGTGTAGGCCTGCAGGTCCGCCTGGTCGATCGCGGGGAACATCGCGATGCGCAACTGGTTGCGTCCGAGCTTGCGGTAGGCATCGGTGTCCAGGACGCCGTTGGCCCGCAGGATCGCGTTCACCTCATCCGCGCTGATGGCGTCGTCGAGGTCGATCGTCGCGACGACCGTCGAGCGGGCGGCCTCGTCTTCGACGAAGGGGCGAGCCCAGGATCGTGACGAGGCCCAGCCGTAGATCGTCTGCGCCTTCGCCTGCTGATGCTCGACGACTCCATCGAGGTCCCAGAAGGTCTCCCGCATCCAGTCGACCTGCTCGGCGGCGAGGATCACCGTCGCGACGGCCAACGTGTTGTAGGTCTGGTGCTTCCGGCTGTTGTCGAGCGCGGTGGAGAGGTCCAGGAACGCCGGGATGTAGCGATCCGACGCGCTGATGCCCTCGATCCGCTGTGCGCCGTCCGGTGACACGAAGGCGGTGGTCAGACCGCCGTCGGAGGCGAACCCCTTCTGCAGGCTGAAGTAGTAGACGTCCGCGTTGTTGAGGTCGACCGGCAGCGCCCCGGCTCCCGACGTGGCGTCAACCGCCACCAGCGCGTCGTCGACACGGACAATCTCCTGCACGACACCGGTCGTGGTCTCGTTGTGGATCAACGCCTGCACGTCGCAACCCGGCGCCGGGCTGATCTCCGGGCGCTGGCCCACCGGCGCGGACACCACGTCCGGCTCGTCCAACCACGGCGCCATGCGGGTCACCGCGGCGAACTTGCCGCTGAACTCGCCGAACTCGTAGTGCCGTGCCCGTTGCTCGACGAAGCCGAAGGCCAGGCTGTCCCAGAAGGCCGTCGCGCCGCCGACCGCGAGCAGCACGTCGTAGGCCTCCGGGGCGTTGAACAGACCGCGCAGTCCGTCCTGCAGCCGGGCGACCTGATCCTTGACCGCCGCCTGTCGGTGCGACGTGCCAAGGAGCCCGTCACCGATCTCGGCGAGTCGAGCGAGCGCTTCTGGCCGGACCTTGCTCGGGCCGGCGCCGAAGCGTCCGTCACGCGGCAGGAGGTCGGCGGGGATGGTCGTTGCGCCCATGGGTCAACCTTCGCGATCGGTGCGGGTCGCGAGTCAACACGTTCGGCACGCCAGACGCCACATCGTGCTCGACCACCGGCGGCGTCACGCCGAGAGGGCTGCCGGCCCGGGGCGCCGATATGGGTGGCGTCACGCACTGACTACGCTCTGGCTCACCACGCCCCCGACCATCGAGTTGCCCGATGACGCTGTCCGCCCGTATCCAGAACATGGAGGAGTCACCGACGATGGCGGTGACGGCCAAGGCCAAGGCCCTGAAGGCCGCGGGCGAACCCGTCATCGGGTTCGGGGCCGGCGAGCCGGATTTCCCCACCCCGGACAACATCGTCGAGGCAGCCGCTCGAGCGGTCGCCGACCCGATGAACCACCGCTACTCGGCGGCCGCGGGCCTGCCTGCGCTCCGAGAGGCGATCGCCGCGATCGCGTCCGCAAGTTCGGGTGGCGTGGTCGATCCGTCAGAGGTGGTCGTCGCCAACGGCGGGAAGCATGCGCTCTACAACGTGTTCATGGCGCTGGTCGACCCCGGTGACGAGGTCATCGTCCCCGCGCCCTACTGGGTGAGCTACCCGGAGCAGATCGCGCTCGCCGGTGGCGTGCCCGTGATCCTGCCGACCACCAAGGAGACGGGGTTCCGGGCGTCGGTCGAGCAGCTGGAGGCCGTCAGGACGTCCGCGACGAAGGCACTGGTCTTCGTGTCACCGTCGAACCCGACGGGGGCGGTCTACCCCGCCGACGAGATCGCCGCGATCGGATCCTGGGCAGCCGAGCACGGCATCTGGGTGATCACCGACGAGATCTACGACCACCTGGTCTACGGAGCTGCCGAGTTCGCGTCGCTGCCCGACGTGGCCCCCGAAGCACGCGAGCGGACCATCATCGTCAACGGGGTCGCGAAGACCTACGCGATGACGGGCTGGCGCGTCGGCTGGTCGGTCGCCCCACGCACCATCTCCGCCGGGATGAACAAGCTGCAGAGCCAGGTCACCTCCAACGTCTGCAACGTCGCGCAGCTGGCCGCGCTCGAAGCGCTGACGGGGCCGCAGGACGCCGTCACCACCATGCTGGCCGCGTTCGATCGTCGGCGGCGGACCGCCGTGGACCTGCTCAGCGCGATCGATGGCGTCAGCGTCGTCGAGCCGGAAGGCGCGTTCTACGTCTTCCCGTCCTTCGAGGCCGTGCTCGGCACCAAGGTCGCCGGCCGACAGGTCGACACCACCCTGGAACTGGCCGAGGTCCTGCTCGAGGAAGCCAAGGTTGCGCTGGTTCCCGGCGAGGCGTTCGGCGCCCCCGGCTACGCCCGGCTGTCCTACGCGCTGGGTGACGAGGATCTGGCCGAAGGCATCAACCGCATCGGTGCACTGCTCGCTGGACGGTGATCAGTCAGCTTCGGGCAGGTCCGGACAGTCTGCGCGCTCCGGGGTCCCGGCCACCAGCTCGGCGATGTTCTCGTCGGTGACCACTCCCCCGGCTTCGTGCAGCAGGTCCCGATCGATACACACGTACGACGTCGAGGTCGCACGCGGCTCGACGCCCGGCAGGTCGGTGTCGAAGCGGTCGATCGCGATCAGCACGCTGGTCGATCGCTGCGAGAGCAGTGCGAGCAGATCGGGCCGCAGGTCGGTATCGAAGTCCTCGGCGGCCACGGCGCGGGCGTCGAAGCTCGCCTGGACGGCTGGCTCGGCCGGAGCTTCATCACGCAGCACGGTGTAGCCGTCGAGGTGACGTGCCTGCCCCTGGAGGACCAGCTCCAGGCCAGCCTCGATGTTGCCACGGAGTTCGTCGGCGCCGGTCGCCACACCTTCGTCGGTCTCGGTGTCGAGCGGGAACGCGAGGTCGTGAGCATCGGCTTCGGCGAGTCGCTCCGCACCGTGCCAGATGTCGAGCCAGCCACGGGCGATGACGCTGACCGCGTCCGCGATGTCTCCGTCGCTGTCGTCCGCATCGATGAACAGCTGACGCAGATCTCCCTCGACCGTGTCGAGGGTGGCGCGCAGGCCGGTGGCATCCCCATCGAACTCGCCGCCGGTCTCCTCGGGGTCGATGGTGACCGTGGTCGGCAGGATCGTCTCGGGGAGCAACTCCTCGAGTTCACCCAGCCGCTCGACCAGGTCTGTCGGATCGGCGGCGGGCGCCGCGCTGTCGTCGTCCTGCTGCGCGATGGCTCCCCCGACCCCGATCGCGGCCAGGCCGATCGCCGCACACGCCGTCACGGCGAGTACCCCGGTACGCCTCGATACCACCACGTCCTCCTCGGTCCTGCCGTCTGCTCCCCACGCGAGAAGCTCGTCGAACGACGTCACGCTAGCGGTATCGGCAGGTCGGAGCGAGAACTCGAGTCCGGATCCCCAACCGACGACACCTTGTGCTCACGAAGCACATCGGCCACGCTACGCGACTGGTTGCTCCCTGGAAAGCGGAATGAACGCCCGGCATGACCGAGAGGCCACACTTGAGCGCGCAGCGCACACCGGCGCACGTCCGCTGATCGAACGCGCACCGGTGGGACGGCTCAGTAGCGGTAGGTCTCGTCCTTGTAGGGGCCGTCCTTGTCCACACCCAGGTAGTCGGCCTGTTCCGGGGTCAGCTCGGTGAGGTGCGCCCCGATCTTGTCGAGGTGCAGACGGGCGACCTCCTCATCGAGGTGGCGTGGCAGGACGTAGACCTCGTGCTTGTACTCCTCGTTACGTTCCCACAGTTCGAGCTGGGCGAGCACCTGGTTGGTGAACGAGGTCGACATCACGAACGAGCTGTGCCCGGTCGCGTTGCCGAGGTTCACCAGTCGCCCCTCGGCCAGCAGGATGACGGTGCGGCCCGTCGGCAGGTGCACCAGGTCGACCTGCGGCTTGACGTTCGTCCACTCGTACTCGCGCAGGGCGTTGGTCTCGATCTCGGTGTCGAAGTGGCCGATGTTGCACAGGATCGCGTGGTCCTTCATGCGCAGGACCATGTCGTGGGTGACCACGCCCATGTTGCCCGTGGCCGTGACCACGATGTCGGCCTCGGGGATGATCTCCTCCATGGTCACGACCCGGAAGCCCTCCATGGCGGCCTGCAACGCGTTGATCGGATCGATCTCCGTGACGTAGACCGTCGCGCCCATGCCGTCGAGTGCCTGGGCGCACCCCTTGCCGACGTCGCCGTAGCCACCGACGACCGCGACCTTGCCGGCGATCATGACGTCAGTGCCCCGCTTGATGCCGTCGATGAGCGATTCACGGCAGCCGTAGAGGTTGTCGAACTTCGACTTGGTGACCGAGTCGTTGACGTTGATGGCCGGCATCCGCAGGGTCCCCTGCTTCTGCCAGGTACGCAGCTGCTTGATCCCGGTCGTGGTCTCCTCGGAGACACCGAGGATCTCGCTGAGCAGCTCCGGGTGCTCGTCGTGGATCAGCCTTGTGAGGTCACCGCCATCGTCGAGCAGGAGGTTCGGGCCGCTGCCGTCCGGCCACACCAGCGTCTGTTCGATGCACCAGACGTACTCCTCCTCGGTCTCGCCCTTCCAGGCGAAGACCGGGGTACCCGCCGCCGCGACGGCCGCCGCGGCCTCGTCCTGGGTGGAGAAGATGTTGCACGACGACCACCGCACCGAGGCGCCGAGGTCCTGCAGGGTCTCGATCAGGACCGCGGTCTGCACCGTCATGTGCAGACAGCCGGCGATCCGGGCGCCCGCGAGCGGCTTCTGGCCGTCGTGGCGCGATCGCAGCGTCATCAGGCCAGGCATCTCACGCTCCGCGAGCCCGATCTCCTTGCGCCCCCACTCGGCGAGATCGAGGTTCGCGACCTCGAAGTCCTCATCGGGGTAGCGGCGGGTCATCGGTGGGGTCGAGTCGGACACGGTGGTCTCCAGGGAGGGTGATGGGGCCCGGGGGGGCGTGGGGCGGCGCACAGAGGTTCGGTGCCGTGCGCCTCATGGCCGGGAGTGTGCCGCACGGATCGGAGCCTGGCGAGCCCAGGCATCGAGCCCGTGCATCACCGGCGCAACCACCGGACCGGCCGCGGGGTGACGGACAACCGAACGGTCTGCTCGCGGGCGGCGGCCAACTGATCCAGGAACCACGCCCGTGGCACCTCGATCGCGCCCAGGCGTTCGAGGTGCGGCGTGGGCAGTTGGACGTCCAGCATCCACCCCCCCGCCTCGGCCAGGCGATCGACCGCGTCGACCAGCGCGACCTTCGACGCGTCCGTGCGACGATGGAACATCGACTCACCGGTGAACGATGCGCCGACCTGTACGCCGTACATCCCGCCCACGAGCTGGTCACGGTCCCAGACCTCGAAACTGTGTGCCCAGCCCAGGTGGTGGAGTCGCAGGTAGGACCGGGCGAGCTCCGGGGTGATCCACGTCCCCGTCCCGGGTGGCCGCATCGCGCAGGCCTCGACCACCTCCCGGAACGCCGTATCGACGGTCGTGACCCACCCACTCGAGCGCAGCCGGGCACGCAGACTCCGGGAGACGCGCAGGCGATCGAGTGGGATGATCGCGCGTGGATCGGGGCTGAACCATGGCAGCGGCATCCCAACGTGGGGCCACGGGAAGATCCCACGCTGGTAGGCGTCCACGAGCGTCGCGGGGCCGAGGTCCGCACCGATGCCGACGACACCGTCCTCATCGGCCTGATCGCCATCCGGAAGCATCCACATCGAGGGACCGACGGGCTGCGGGCGGCGCGCGAACAGCTGCTGCGGTTCCCGCTCGCCCCGCCGACCGATCTCATGAGAGCCCGGGGACCCATTCCCCGCCGACGATCCCGTGCGCACGATGCCGCCTCCCAACAACGGTCCCGGGCCTGCTGCCCCGGCGACCGTTGCCGAGAAGCTAGCGTGCCGGGGACCGAACGGACCGGAGTGACGACGTGCGACTGCACCTCATCGACGGGACCTTCGAGCTGTTCCGGGCCCACTACTCGAAGCGTCCCCGCCGCACGGACCCGTCCGGCGCCGACATCAAGGCCACCGTCGGGGTGGTCGGCTCGCTGCTGGCGCTGCTCGAGGACGAGGACGAGGCACCGACCCACCTGGCCGTGGCGTTCGATCATCCGATCGAGAGCTTCCGCAACCAGATGTTCGATGGCTACAAGGACGGTTCCGACGTCGATCCCGCCCTCCTGGCGCAGTTCGGCGGCGTCGAGGAGGCGGTCCGCGCCCTCGGCCTGACCGTCTGGCCCGTGGCGGAGCACGAGGCCGACGATGCGCTGGCAACGGCGGCGGTGCGCTGGCGCGACGAGGTGGACCAGGTCCGGATCCTGACCCCGGACAAGGATCTCGGTCAGGTCGTCGAGGGCGACCGGATCGTCCAGGTCGATCGGATGCGGGGGCGCCTGATCGACGAGACGGCGGTTCACGATCGCACCGGCGTCGGCCCGGCCTCGATCCCCGACCTCCTCGCGCTGGTCGGCGATGCGGCGGATGGCATCCCGGGACTTCCCGGGTTCGGCGCGAAGACCGCAGCGGCCCTGCTCGGCCGGTACGTGCACCTCGAGGACATCCCCGCGTCGGCCGATGACTGGGACGTCCAGGTGCGGGGCGCGGACCGGCTGGCGACGACGCTCGTGGAGCGTCAGCAGGACGTGCTGCTCTACCGGGACCTCGCCCGCCTGGTCACCGACGTCCCGCTGCCCGACACCCTCGAGGATCTTGCCTGGCACGGCGTCCCCAGGGAGGACTTCCTGGCCTGGTGTGATGCGCTGGATGTCACCCAGCTCCGAGAGCGTCCGACCCGATGGGCATGACGCCACCGGTGATCCGATGAGCGATCCCTCGGACGATCCCTCGGGCCAGGACGATGCCGAGCTGCGGCGCGGCTCGTCGTTGGTCGCCCTCGGGATCCTGGGCTCGCGCCTCACGGGTCTGGTCCGCGAGATCGCGACGGCCCGCTTCCTCGGGACGGGGCCCGGTGCGGAGGCGTTCAAGGCGGCGCTGCGGATCCCGAACCTGTTACAGAACCTGCTCGGCGAGGGCGTGCTGTCGGCGTCGTTCGTTCCGGTCTACAGCCGACTCATCGCCGAGGGACGCGACGAGGATGCCGGTCGACTCGCGGGAGCCATCGCAGGGCTGCTGATCCTGATCACCGCCGTGATCGTGACCGTGGCGGTCGTGTTCGCCCGCCCCATCACCCGGATCATCGCGTTCGGCTTCGAACCCGGCGGCGAGCGGTTCGAACTGACGGTCACCCTGGTCCGCATCATCACCCCCGGTGTCGGGCTGCTGGTGCTGTCGGCGTGGTGCCTGGGCATCCTCAACTCGCACCGTCGCTTCTTCCTGTCCTACATCGCGCCGGTGCTCTGGAACCTCGCCATCATCGGCTCACTGGTCGGGGCCGTGCTGTTCGTCACGACCGATGAGCTCGGCCTGGCCACGGCCATGGGTATCGGTGCGCTGGTGGGCTCCGTGCTGCAGTTCGCGGTCCAGTTCCCGACCGTCCGCCGACTGGTCCCCCACCTGCGGCTGTCGCTGCGGCTGGACGCGGACGGCGTCCGCACCGTGATCTCCCGGTTCGGGCAGGTGCTGGCCGGGCGGGGCAGCGTCCAGCTCGGCAGCTACGTGGACCTGTTCGCCGCCTCCCTGCTGGCGGTGGGCGGGGTGGCCGCCGTCACCTACGCGCAGTCGCTCTACCTGCTGCCGATCGCCCTGTTCGGGATGAGCGTGGCCGCGGCCGAGCTGCCGGCCCTGTCCACGATGGACCACACGGACCGGGTCCGGATCGTGAGCCGACTGGACGCCGGGCTCGGTCGGGTGGCCTTCTTCGTCCTGCCCACCGCGGTGGCCTTCATCGTCGCCGGCAACCTCGTGGTCACCCTGCTGTTCCAGGGACGCAGCTTCTCGGCGGATGCAAGCATCCAGGTGGGAGCCATCCTGTCCGTCTACGCCGTCGGCATGGTGGCCAGCACGGGCTCGCGGTTGCTGCAATCCGTGCTGTACGGCAGCGGCGACGCCCGGACCCCGGCGATCTACGCCACGATCCGCGTGGTCGTTGCCGCGGTCATCGGGATCACCGTGATGTTGCCCCTGGATTCGATCCAGGCGGGCGTCGACGGGTTCGCGATCGTCGACGACATCGGGTGGTCCATCGCCGACGTCGAGGATCGGCGGGCGCCGGAGAGCCTGCTGCGGCTCGGGGGGGCCGGGATCGCCGTCGGGGCGGTGATCGGTGCCTGGTGCGAGTTCGCACTGCTCCGCACCCGGGTCCGCGTGTTGTACGGACGCGTGCAACCACTCGGCCTGCACGGGCGGGCGTTGCTGAGCAGTGCCCTGGGCGCTGCCGCCGTCGGCCTGGTCGCGCGGTGGGTCGTCGGCACCACGGACATCCCCATCCGACTCGACGCCCTGGTGGTCCTGGCCGCGGTCGGGACGACCTACCTGCTGTTGACCCGCGCGCAGGGTGTCCCGGAGGCCAGGGAGCTGCTCCAGCGCGTCAGCCGGGGGTGATGCGGGAACCGGTAGACCGCCGGACCACCCGGGTCAGCTGCTGGTGAACGGGTCCAGGACGCCGGCGACGGATCGGATGCTCTCCACCGGATCGTCACCCACGACCACGACACGAGCGACGAGGTGGTCCAGACCCCCGTCGCGGTAGCTCGCCAGCATCTCGCCAGGATCGTCGGTGGGCGTCCCCGCCCATCCCAGCCCGTCCAGCGCATCGTCCCCGAGCGCCTCCGCGAGGCCGTGGGCATCCGCCCCGTCCTTGTGCGCCTGCTTGGCGCGCGCGATCGCCGCGCCGAAGCCCTGCCGCTCGAAGTGGGCGGCGTAGGCGTCGAGTGCCGCGTACCCGCCGATCTGCTTCGCCAGGGCCGCTCGGGCGTCGTCACGGTCCGGTGCAACGGCGATGCGGACGTAGGTCGCCACCTCGACGTCGTCGCGAGGGCGTCCAGCCGCTGACGCGGCGTCGCGGACGATGCCGGCGGCCCGCGCGACCTCGTCAGCGCCGGCCCAGTTCAGCAGCGTCCCGTCGGCAGCCGTGCCCGCCAACTCCAGCATGCGCGGCCCCATGGCGGCGAGGTAGCGCGTGGTCGGTGGCGGGAGAGGGTCCATCGCCAGCCGGAACCGTCGGGACGACAACACCTGACCGTCGACGTCGGTCGGCTCACCCGCTTCGACCTGTGCCAGGATCGTGAGGAGCTCGCGTGCAGCGGTCAACGGCGAGACGACGTCGGTGCCGTGCCAGGACCCCATCGTGGCCGGATGGCTCACACCGAGGCCCAACAGCAACCGTCCGCCGGACGCCTCCTGGAGCGTCGCGGACGCCATGGCCAACTGGGCCGGTGTGCGGGTCCAGATCGGTACCACCCCGATCCCGACCTGCAGGTCGGTGGTGGCTGCCGCCCAGGCCTGACACAGCAGGAGTGCATCCCGGCCACTGGCCTCGTTGGTCCACAGCGACTGGAACCCCGCGGACTCCACCTGGGCCGCGACCATCTGCTGGACCTGGATCGGCAGATCCTCACTGATGCCCAGACCGAGCTTCATGGCCAGTCTCCCTGTTCGTCGGTCGTCCGAACCTCATCAGGTCCGTCCAAGAGCACCAGCAACTGCTCCTGCCACCAGCCGAGGTGGTCCATCACCGCGAGCCGATACTGCAACGCATCATCGTCCGGGATGTTGTCCCGCTCGAGGTGCTCGATGCCGATCCTCGCCCCGATGGCGAGTCGCAGATCGTTGAGGACACCCAGCACGAGCAGTGGTTCGTCGTCGGTGAGATCGACGCGGAGCCGACCACGGTGCAGCCGGGCGCGGTCGAGGATCTCGATCAACGCCCGCAGACCGGCCTGACGTGCTTCCAGCAGCTCATCACGCAACAGTCGTCGGAGTTCCGCATCGGCGTCGTCGTCTCCCGCCACGGCGGTCGGGAACAGTCGCTCGATGACCGGATCGGTCTCGTCCGCGTGCGCGAGGGTGTCGGACACACCCTGTTCGAGCGTCCGCAGCAGTTCGACCTCCTGCGGCTCGAACTGTGCCCGGATGGCGTCGCCGCGCGCCTGGAAGACACGACTCATGAGGGCGTCACGACGAGCGTTCCATGGTGGCCTGCAGCCCGTACCCGTGGAGTTGGGAGACGTACATCTCGGCGCGTTCGCGGGGTTCGGAGGCGACCAGGGCCTTGCCGAGGTTGTGGACCTCGAGCATCAGCTTGTGCGCCACCGGTTCGGAGAAGCCGAAGACGCGGCGCAGCACGAACACCACGTAGGACATCAGGTTGACCGGATCGTCCCACACGATGACGTCCCACGGACGGTCCGGATCGGTGCGCTCCTCGAGGTCCGGTTCCTGTTCCCGGACCGGGGCCTCGGGGGCGCCGGACGCACAGGGAGCAGAGGCTGCGATCGTGGCCTGCACCACCCGTCCACGGTCGGAGCCGCCGGGGATGGCAACGCGCGAGGCCACGGCTGACTCGCCTACCGGCGGCGGCGGCGCGCCATGCGACGCTGACGCTCGCGGTCCTCGAGTTCGTCCCACGTGGGCGGCGGCGACATGGTCCGGCCGACCGGGTTGTCCGCAGGAGCCTGCTTGGTGACCGTGACACCCGTCGCGGCCTGCTTGCCCTTGTCGCCCTCCTCGACCTCGAACTCGACCTCGTCGCCGGAGCGCAACGGCTCTCCGTGGACCTGGTCGCCAGAGACGTAGACCTCACGGCCATCGAGGCTGGTGAGGAAGCCGTAGTTCTTGTCGGCGTGGAAGACCTTGACGTGACCGTTAGGCATGAGCGGGAGTACCTCGTGTGAGGGCGATGTGATGATGGGCGGTGATGACTGGCACGCTGGTGCCTTGGCCTCGCGCCGAGCTGGCGAACAGTGCGACGACGCCTGAACCCGGCAGCGTAGCGCGTCCGGACCCGATGGGGATCAGCCCTGCGCCGCGGCCCACGTTCGCGCGGCCTCCTCGACGTCGTCGTAGGCTCCGGCGACGAGGGTCTCGATCGGGGTCCGGCCGTGCAGCCGCCGTTGCCCGCTCAGGAACCACCGTGCTGCCGCGTCGTCGCTGACCCACCCCTGCAGGATGCGCAGCACGTCGAGAGCGACGTCCAACGGTGTGCGCTTGGCGTCGAGGACGGCGGCGAGGAGCGCATCGACGGGATCGTCGCCGATGATCTCACGCAGTTCGGCCTCGTCATCCAACGGGTCATCGCGGTACATCGGACCTCCCTGCGGTCACGATCCGCGCTGCAGGGCGGCGTGCTCCCGCTCGCACTCGGTGACGAAGGCCTCTGCCGCAGCCTCCCGGTCCGGCAGGCTGCGCAGTTCCTCGGCGATGATCGCGAGCCGTGCCTCGACCGCCTCGGCGAGCGCGGTGTCGGTGTGGCGGATCGCCCGCCGGAGCCGCCGATGGATGCCGTCCGCGTGCGCCTGCCCCTCGGCCATGAACCGACGCAGGCGACGGGCCTCCTCGGCCAGGTATTCGCTGTAGCGCCGGATGCCGTCGAGTTCCTCCCGTGCCCGCAGCAGGGTGAAGTAGGCGGCTTCCTGCTCGTCGCGACCCATGTCAGGCCTGCTCCTCCGCCCGTGCCTTGAGCCCCGTCAGTCCCTGTTCGAGGATGGTCTTCGCGGCGCGCTTCTTGAGGAAGCCGGGCAGTGGGAGGTCGACGTCGACCTCGAGCGAGTAGGTCACCGCGGTCCCGTCGCCGTCCTCGGCCAGCGCGTAGAGGCCGTCGAGCTGCGAGATCGTGTCACCTTCGACCAGGTACCAACTGATGTCGTAGTCGTCGTAGCGGTACTCGATCGTGTAGGTGATCTCCGAGACGCGGGCATCGACACGGAACCGGGCCTGATGGGGGTAGCCATCGTCGTTGATCTCGAGCAACGTCGCTTCCTCGACACCGTCGGTCCACTCGGTGTAGGAGTCGATGTCCGTGATCACGTTCCAGACCGTGTCGATCGGCGCGGCGATCGTCGTGCGATCCGAGACCTTCTCTCCCATCGGGCCCTCCTGGTCGTGGTGACGAGGCAGCCTACCGAGCGTCGTCGTCGGCCAACTCCGCGGTCAGGCGTTCGACGCCGGCCTCGAGTTCACGCAACTGCCGGACGTCCCGGGTCAGCTGTCGGCGCAGATCCTGGACCTGGGTCACCGCGGCACCGAGGCCCTCGCTGCCGTCTGAGGGCCAGGCTGGGCAGATGTCCCGGTAGTCACACCAGTCGCACAGGCGGTTGGGCGTCGGATCGAAGGACGCCGCACGCACGGCTGCCGCGGTGTCCAGGATCGTCTGCCGGGCACCGTCGAGGTCGATGTCCCCGATCGGCACGGTGATCATCACACCAGGGACCACGAAGTCGAGCGACACGCTGGCCGGCAGAGCGCCGAACAGGTTGCGGCAGGCCAGCGCGTAGATCGCCAACTGCAGCGACCGCGCCACCCGGGCCCGGGCCTGGACCTTGCGGTTGGTCTTGTAGTCGATGATGTGGAACCGGCCGTCGTCGTCGAGGTCCACACGATCGATCGAACCGACGACGACCGCTTCGTGCGCGATGGGCAGTTCGAACCACGCCTCGGTCGACGCCGGGAGGCGGTAGCTGCCGGCCACCCGCTGGTGGTAGCGACGGAGCACCTGTTGCGCGTGGCGGTAGAAGTCGAGTTGTTCGGACCGTGGCAGATCGCGGAACCCGGAAGCGTCCCAGGCGTCGTAGAGGAAGCCGAGCAGTTCCTCGACGGTCGGACACGAGGGCAGTTTGCGGTCGTAGAACGCCTCGAGGGCCCCGTGGATCGAGGTGCCGAAGGACAGGTGCGGCCCCGGGACCCCCGGGAGACGGTCGACGTAGGCGTAGCGGAACTTCCGGGGGCAGTTGCGGTAGCTGTCGATCCGGCTGAACGACAACCGGATCCGGCCCTGCGCATCCGTCAGCGGTGGGGATGCGGGTTCCAGTTCGCCGAAGGTCCCTGGCGGGGCACGGTCGACGTCCAGCAGCCGCAGCGCGCCGTCGGGGTCGATCGACGACGGCGCGGCCGGGGGCTGTTCGGCTGCAGATGGATCCGGAACGTTGCTCATGCAGCGAGCCTAACGGTCGGGTGTGACCGACCGGTCAGGGGCCTGCCGGGGCGAGCAGTGCCAGGGCCTCGTCGTGGAGCCGACCATTGCTGCTGAGGGCACTGCCTCCGTCCGCGGTCCGCTGGCCAGAGAGGTCGGTGAACCTCCCGCCCGCCGCCTCGACGACGACCTTGACGGCCGCGAGGTCCCACAGGCTGACAGCAGCCTCGGCGGCGACGTCGGTGCTCCCGGCGGCCACGAGGCAGTGGTTCCAGAAGTCGCCGTAGCCCCGTTGCCGCCGTGTCGCCTCGACGAGCCTGATGACACCGTCGCCGCGTCCGCTGCCCGTGAAGTGGTCGAGACCCCCGAACGCGACCTCGGCCTCCCCGAGGGCGGCGACCTGGCTCACGCGGATCGGCCGGCCGTCCTGGTGGGCCGGTCCACCCGCCAGGCCGTCCCACCGTGTCGCCAGCGCCGGTGCGGAGACGACACCGGCGACTTCCTGGCCGTCGACCTGGACCGCGATGAGCGTGGCGAAGACGGGATTGCCCTTGACGAAGTTGGTGGTCCCGTCGATGGGGTCGAGGATCCATGTCGGGGCGTCGGGCGGCCCCTGCCGTCCGTCCTCCTCCCCCAGCACGGCGTGCCCAGGGAACCGGTCGAGGATCATCGAGCGCAGGGTGCGCTCGACGGCCTCATCGACACTGGTGACCCACGTGCCATCGGCCTTGGTGCGGACCTCGAGCTGCTGCCGGAACGCGGGGAGCGTCAGCGCATCAGCCGCATCAGCGAGTTCCTGACAGATCGCCAGCAGAGCCGCCGCTTCCGGCGGACCGTGCACCGGCTCGCTCACCAGTCGAAGGTGATGCCGTCGAAGCGCAGGATGATGTCGTTGGGCTGGACGGTCAGGGTGACCTCGTCGCGCGGCACCCACAGCGGGATGCAGGGCCCCTGCCCGGCGTGGCCCATCAGACAGATCAGCAGGCCGCCTTCGTCGTTGACGCCGATGATCTGTCGGGCGTAGCTGATCAGTTCGATGAAGTCGGCCGTCCCGGCCCGCCGCTTCTGGTAGGCGGTCGCCCAGCGCGACTCCGAACGGCCGTAGTTGACGATCATCTGCCCTGGCGAGAGCTTGGTGATGCCGTTCAGTGACCGCACGACCTTCAGCGGCTTGTCCTGCTTGGGG
>Ga0207421_10003476_pt1 | contig 18764 bp, 18 predicted proteins | sample SodLakKL_010_SED_4_FD_187542 | JGI IMG/M metagenome (GOLD analysis project Ga0207421, IMG submission 187542) | Alkaline sediment microbial communities from Lake Tanatar, Kulunda Steppe, Russia - 8KL_010_SED (SPAdes) (version 2) | ecosystem: Environmental > Aquatic > Non-marine Saline and... | reverse complement strand
CAGGAAATTAATCAACGATTAAGTCTGAATTGGTTTTACCAGTATTATTTTTTTTCTGGTTCTCCGGCTATCTGACCTCTGACTTCTAAACAGGAGGTCTTCAATGTGAGCACATTAATTGAAAATGAAGAAGCAGTAACCGAAGAAATAGATCTTAATAAAGTAGATGAACTGATTGAACCCTATGTCGGGAAAAAAGAGATGCTTATTCCGGCTTTACAAAAAGTTCAGGATTACTTTGGCTACCTGCCCCGACCTGCTGCCGAGCAGGTCTCAAAAAGGATGAGAATCCCATTGAGCAGACTTTATGGGGTAGCAACTTTTTATGCCCAGTTTAAAATGAAGCCACGGGGCCGGTATATAATCAGGGTCTGCCAGGGTACCGCCTGTCATATCCAGGGCAGCCCAAAAATTGCGGAACGGATCGAAGAAGAATTAGGGGTAGAAAGTGGAGAAACTACTGATGATTTACGTTTCACCCTGGAGGAAGTTGCCTGTATCGGAGCCTGTGCCCTTGCTCCGGTTATCATGATTAGCGATAATCCACATGGTCGGCTCACTCCTGATAAAATTAAAGATATTCTTAACAGTTACGAGTAAATAACCGGAGGTTACCAGATGAAAAAGTTTATTGATCACTGTTGTGAAAAATGTACTCATAGTAAAGAAAATCCCTGCAAGGATTTTGTCAGGTGCTGCTTGGAAGGGCCAATCTGTCATGAAAGTAAAGCCTGTGCCGAGCAAAGGAAAGAGATGGTTGACAGGGTTGCCCTTAATGAGAAATTCACATTTTGTTAAATTATTGTTTTAACAGAGGGAGGTAAGCTGATTTGTACGAGAAACACCTCATGATCTGTGGAGCCACCGGCTGTCTTTCATCGGGTTCAAATGCAGTGGAAGAAGCCCTGGTGGAAGAACTTGAGAAGCATGGAATAAAAGATAAATATCGCCTGGTTATGGGTGGTTGTCCCGGTTTTTGTGAAGTAGGTCCAATAATCGTGGTTTATCCCGATGAAGTGTTTTACTGCCGTCTTAAACCTAAAGATATGTCTGAACTGGTGGAAAAACACCTGGTGGGTGGCGAAATTGTTGAGCGCTTGCTATATAAAGGGCCTGATGTAGATGCCCCTGCCCGTTTTTATGATACTATTCCTTTTTATGCGAAACAAAAATTTAATGTTTTAAGAAACAGCGGTATAGTTGATCCCGAAAGTATTGACGAATATATTATGCGGGGTGGTTATCGTGCTTTTACCAGGGCTTTAAACCTTGACCCTGCAGCTGTTTGCGAAGAGGTCAAGCAGGCCGGTTTGCGAGGCCGTGGTGGAGCCGGTTTTTCCACCGGTTTGAAATGGGAATTTACCAACAAGGCTCCTGGAGATAAAAAATATGTTGTATGCAATGCAGACGAAGGTGACCCCGGTGCTTTTATGGACCGCAGTATCCTGGAAGGCGATCCTCATTCTATCCTGGAAGGCATGTTGATCTGTGGACACGCTGTTGGAGCCAGTGAGGGTTACATCTACTGCCGTGCAGAATACCCCCTGGCAATTAAAAGATTGAGAATAGCGATTGAGCAGGCTGAAGAATATGGTCTGCTTGGCGAAAATATACTTGGTTTTGGCTATAATTTTAAACTACATATTAAAGAGGGAGCCGGCGCTTTTGTCTGCGGTGAAGAAACCGCTCTCCTGGCTTCCATTGAAGGGAAAAGAGGAATGCCTCGTCCCCGTCCCCCTTTCCCGGCTCAATCGGGTCTTTTCGGTAAACCGACAACAATCAATAACGTGGAAACCCTGGCCAATGTCCCTCTTATTCTTAAAGAAGGGGGCGCGGCTGAATTTGTGAAGATCGGAACGGAGGGCAGCAAAGGCACCAAGGTTTTTGCCCTGGCCGGCAAGATCCGTAACACGGGTCTTTGTGAAGTGCCAATGGGGATTACTATCCGGGAAATTATCTATGATGTCGGAGGCGGCATCAAGGGAGGGCGGGACTTCAAGGCCGTGCAGGCCGGTGGTCCTTCGGGCGGTTGTATTCCAGCCGAACAAATCGACCTGCCTATCGATTATGACTCCTTAAATGAGGCAGGCGCTATTATGGGTTCAGGTGGCCTGGTAGTGATGGATGAAAGAACCTGCATGGTTGACCTGGCCCGCTATTTCTTGAGTTTTACCCAGAAAGAATCCTGCGGCAAATGCACTCCCTGCCGTGAAGGAACCAAACGGATGCTGGAGATATTAAACCGCATTTCTGAAGGACAGGGAACACCCCGCGATCTTGACACCCTCGACAGCCTGGCCGCAAGCATCAAGGACAGCTCACTCTGCGGTCTCGGGCAAACCTGCCCCAACCCGGTTTTGAGTACCATCAGGTATTTTAAAAACGAATACGAAGAGCATATTAATGAGCATTACTGCCGGGCCGGTGTTTGCAAGGAACTCTTTAACTACTGGATAGACCAGGAGAAGTGTACCGGCTGCACCGCCTGTGTGCGGGCCTGCCCGGTTGATGCCATCGAAGGAGAAAAGAAAGAACCGCATGAAATTATTCAGGAACTATGTACCCGTTGTGGCAGCTGTATAGAAAAATGCCCCCAGGACTGTATCCTGATTACCCGTGTTGGGAGTGAAGCAGATGTCAGCAATTAATATAAAGGTTGATGGAATAGAAATTGAAGTAGAACCGGGAACAACAATTCTCCAGGCAGCTCGTCAACTGGGAATCGATATTCCTACGTTCTGTTATGATCCGGAGCTGCCTTCTAACGGAGCCTGCCGGATCTGCGTGGTTGAAGTGGAAAAAGCCCGGTCCCTGGTTGCCTCCTGTGTGGCCCCAGTTGCACCGGGTATGGTCATTCACACCGAATCTGAAAGGGTTGTCAGTGCCCGTAAAGCTGTTCTAACCCTGATGGTAGCCAATCACCCGCTTGATTGTATCACCTGTCAAAAGACTGGTGAGTGCAAGCTGCAGGATTACTGTTACCGTTACGGCGTTTCCGACAGTGACTTTGGGGGCGAGGTAAAAGAACTGTCCCATGATGACAGTAATGCTTTTTTTATCCGTGATATGAACAAGTGTATCTTATGCGGTGTATGTGTCGGCAAGTGCCAGGATGTTGTCGGCGCCGGAGCTATTGATTTTACCAGGCGCGGTTTTGTTGCCAATGTCGGCCCGCCATACGAGGACAGGATCGAAGATTCCACCTGTGTTTTTTGTGGTTTATGTATTGACAGCTGCCCTGTTGGCGCCCTTACCCCTAAGTATCTCCTTGGCAGGGGACGTCCCTGGGAGGTTGAGAAAACCGAGACAATTTGTCCCTATTGCAGTATTGGCTGCAACATTAACCTTCATGTAAAAGACAACGAAGTTATTGAGGTTACCCCGGTGGACAATAACCCGGTTAACCGGGGACACCTCTGCGTTAAGGGTAAGTTTGGCTGGGATTACCTGAAAAGCAGGGATCGCCTGACCAAACCGCTTGTAAAATCAAATGGCGTTTTTGTCGAAGTAAGCTGGGGCGAAGCCCTGGGATATATAGTCGACCAGGTAGAAGAAGTAATTGACCGCTACGGCAGTGAAGCACTGATGGGCCTCTGTTCACCTAAATCAACCAATGAAGAGAGCTACTTGTTCCAAAAGCTGATCCGTTCATTGGGAACCAACAATATTGATAGCTATACCAGGCATTGTCATGCTCCTGCGGTCGATGGCATGATGGAAGCATTTGGCAGCGCTGCTTTGACCAACAGCATTGAAGAGCTGGCATCAACTGAGGCGGTATTTGTCATAGCTGCTGATCCTGCTGAAAGCCATCCCATAATCGGTTACCGGATCCGGGAAGCGGTTCGTAAAGGTGCCGATCTGATTATTGCCGATCCTGACTTGATTGGTTTAACCGATCTTGCCAGCCACTACCTGTCGCTTAAAGCAGGCAGTGAGACAGAGCTGGTTAATGCTATGGCTAACGTCATCCTGGAAGAAAGCTTGCAGGATCAGGCATTTATAGATAAAAGAACGGAAGGCTTTGCTGAGTTTGAAAAAGCGGTAGCAGACTATGCCCCACAGTCTGTCACTGAAAAAACAGGTTTAAGCGAAGATGAAATAAGAGAGGCAGCCAGGGCTTATGCGTCTGCAAATAAGGCTGCGATAATCTCAACTGTAGGGATTGATCATGCCGGCGGTAATGAGAAGCTGGTTTTGGCCCTGGCAAACCTTGCCCTGCTAACCGGTAACCTTGGGAAAGAGTCAGCCGGACTATACCTGCCCTATGGTGAAAACAACCTGCAGGGGGTTTCCGATATGGGTGCACTGCCTGCAGTCCTGACCGGCTACCAGCATGTGAAAGAAAAAGCGGTGCGGGAGAAATTTAACCGGGCCTGGGGAGTTGAAATCGACAAGAAGCCAGGGGTCTCGGCAGCAGATGTTTTCGAAAATAAGAAAAAGAATCTGATCAAAGCCATGCTTATTTTGGATGAAAATCCAGTCTCCTGCCTGGGTGGAGATGATTCTGATGCTGCAGCTTTATTAAAGAATCTTGACTTCCTGGTAGTTCAGGATATTTTTATGACCGAAACTGCGGCACTTGCTGATGTGGTCCTGCCTGCAGCAGCTTTTGCTGAACAGCAGGGTACATACACCAATACAGAAAGAAGAGTTCAGTTAAGCTATCCCGCTGTTGAAGCACCCGGGGAAGCATATCCGGGTTGGGCTATAATAGCCGAGTTGGCTGGTTGGTTTGGCCTGGAGTGGAATTATAATGATCCCGGGGATATATTTGCCGAAATGGCGTCGCTTACTCCACAGTATGCCGGCATTTCTTATGAACGGCTTACTGAAGAAGGAGGTTTACAGTGGCCCTGTCCATCAGATAATCATCCCGGTACTCCTTATCTCTACGAAGGACGGTTCGGTCGTGGTCTTGGACTCTTTACTATAGTGGAAGGTGAAACAGCTCCGGTGCCGGGGGTAGGTCTGACTGTAAAAGGGGCCCTTTCTGACCATGTCTGCCAGTGTCAGAGTCTTAATATGAGCAAACGTTCAGTAATCAGCAATTATATTAATGCCAATCGGAGGTGATCGGGATTGGCACAGTTAATATTTCCCGATCACTTTACCTGGGGAGCGGCTACCTCTTCATATCAGATTGAAGGAGCCCCCGCTGCTGACGGTAAAGGCGAGTCGATCTGGGATCGTTTTACTCATACTCCGGGTAATATCTGGAATGAAGAGAATGGTGACCTGGCGTGCAACCATTACCATTATTACCCTGATGATGTCAGGTTAATGGCTGATCTCGGTTTGCAGTCTTACCGTTTTTCGATCTCCTGGCCTCGTATTTTTCCGGAAGGTGGCGGAAAGCCAAACCAAAAAGGTATGGATTTTTATCGCCGACTGGTCGATCGACTGGAGCAGCATGGGGTAAAAGCAGCTGTTACACTCTATCACTGGGATTTACCCCAGGCTTTGCAGGATAATGGGGGTTGGGCCAACCGGGATACGGCCCTTTATTTTGAGCATTATGCCGCTTTTGTTTTTGAAAACCTCGATCTGCCTGTTGACCTTTGGATAACCCTAAATGAACCCTGGGTTTCTGCTTTCCTTGGCCACGCCCTCGGGGTGCATGCCCCCGGAGATAATGATTTCAGCAAAGCACTGCAGGTTTCACATCACCTGCTGCTTGCCCACGGGCTTGGCGTCCGCTCTTTCCGTGAAAGTGGCAGGAAAAATGAACAGGTAGGTATTGCTTTAAACCTGGCTCCGGTGCATCCGGCATCAGATAGTGAAGCAGATAAGAATCAAGCCCGGCGTGCTGATGGTTTTATGAACCGCTGGTTCCTGGATCCCGTTTTTAAAGGAACTTACCCGCGGGACATGGTAGATATATTTTCCCGCTCTTTTAAAATGCCAATCATTGAAGAAGAAGACGATGCTATTATTTCAGCCCCTGTTGATTTCCTTGGTGTTAACAATTACACCAGGATAATTGTCCAGTCGGGTAGCTCTGAAGATGACTTTATGGGCAGCCCGGTTAATCCGCCTGATGCTAAATATACCGAAATGGGCTGGGAAGTTTATCCGCGAGGTATCTATGAACTGCTTACCCGTCTGCACAATGACTACCTACCGCTTAAAATCTATATTACAGAGAATGGAGCCGCATTTGCTGACGAAGTAAATGACGCTGGGGAAATTCATGATTCGCGGCGTATTGCCTACCTGCAGGCTTATATTAGGGAAGCCTGGAACGCCCTGCAGGAAGGGGTGCCTCTGGAGGGTTATTATGCCTGGTCACTGATGGATAATTTTGAATGGAGCTTTGGTTACAGCAAAAGGTTTGGTTTAGTCTATGTTGATTTTTCAACCCTCCGGCGTATACCGAAGAATAGTGCTTTTTATTACAGGGACTTGATTAGCCGGAACGGTTTGGAGGTTTAAAGTGAGCCAGGATAAATATATTTTGCATACGATTACCAGGGTTCGTAGTGGTGAGGAGTACCTGGTTGAAGAACTGGAAGATCGGGTTACAGTGGAAAAGCCGATTACCATTTATGTGAACGGCAGTGAGCTGGTAACTTTGTTGTGCACTCCGGAGAAAATTGACCGCCTTGCCCTCGGTTTTTTGCGTTCAGAAGGGATCCTGACTGCTGCTGATCAGATTGAGTCGATAAGGGTAAAAGATGAAGAGGGCCTGGTGGAAGTTGAATTAAAAGAAAAATCCGGACTGGCTGAAAATCTTTATGGAAAAAGGACAGTAACCTCCGGCTGTGGTAAAGGAACGGTTTTTTTCAATGTCCTGGATTCTCTGCGCAGCAAGCCTCTGTCGGGAAAGATGGAAGTGCACGCAGATCGGATCCTCCAATTAATGGAAGAGCTGCAGAAAAAAGCTCAGCTTTTTAAAGATACTGGTGGTGTACACAGTGCCGCCCTGGCAGACGAAGAGAAGATTCTTTATTTTTATGAGGATATCGGGCGTCATAATGCTATTGATAAAATTGTCGGTGAATGTTTGTTGGATGGTATTAAGACTGATGATAAAGTAATTATCACCAGCGGTCGTTTGAGTTCCGAAATACTTTTAAAAGCAGCAAAATTGCAGATACAGCTTATAATATCAAGGGCTGCGCCCACTTCACTTTGTATAGAATTGGCTGAAAGCCTGAACATAACCCTGGTCGGTTTCGTCAGGGGCAGAAGGCTCAATATTTACAGTCATCGGTGGCGGGTTAAAGGCTGGCAGGGTAAAAGCTAACCGACTGGAAGGGTTAGTTATTTTCTGTAATCTTTTGTCTCAGTGCTTCCTTATCTTTTTTCAGGTTCTTGTCTACGTAGAGCTTCCTGGCATATACATTAACTTCATCAAGGTAAAATCCGGTTTGGTACTCTATTTGCTCCTTAAGAATGTGCTGTACTTCCCGCAGCAGGGCATCTATCCTCACACCCCTGATCGAGGAAAGATCTATAGCCACATCTATGTCTAAGAACACTTTGGTTTTTCCGTTTTTCAGATTAGTTTGCAATACTTTATGAATGCCCGGAATTTCACGGACAAGGTGATTAGCCAGGTCGGTTATGACATGTTCGGCTATGTAAAAACTGCCCAGGGTGCTGAATACGGGTCGAACCACGGAACGCTCAACAGGGACACCTTCAAGCTGTGTTGTCTGAAAACTAAAAAATGAGCGAAGCGGATCCATAATATAGCCGGGAAATTCTTTTTTTATGGCAAAAGTGGGCAGAGGTATCGCATGACGGTTTTCCTTGGCCCGTATGGTCAGCGCGGTTTTAATCGCTTCAGGGTTGGATACTTCTTCAATGGTATAAAAATAAGTGGGAGCCGGCAGATCAAGGTTGTCGGCTATTACTTCTGTCATCCGCCTTGATGTGCCGATGATTAAAATTTTTTTTGGTTTGATTTCTCTAATTTTTTCCTTGACCTGTTGGGCATGTTCCGGGTCTTTGAAAAGCGCTCTTTTTATTGCACCAAAACGGGTATTTTCCCTTTTGGCAGAACGGCCAGCCAGGTTAAGGTTACCTTTGATTAAAAGACCGTCGTCTATGATATAGTCTATGCCATACTGCCTGGCAGTTATCGGTGCCTGGTGACTTTTTCCTGTCCCACTATGTCCGACCATGGCGTATGTTTCCATATTACCACTTCCTGTTATTAAATCTGGTTCAGTCAGACTTGCGTCTGTCGCCTAAACTGTTTATTATTATAACATAGATTATAAAATTAGAAATCCGCCCGCTCTAATTAATAAGCGATGAGTAACTGCAAAGCCTGCGCAGGTTTTCTTAAACAGAAAAAACAACAGGGTATGGCTTAGTAGTTACAGCAATCATACACACAGGAGATAAATAAATGATCATAATTACCAACCCCCCGGAAAAGTTTTCCGGCGAATTACTGGTTTCCGGTGACAAATCAATTACTCACCGTGCAATGATGCTCGGCGCGCTGGCTCGAGGGGTAACCGAAATTACTGGTCACCTGGATGCTGAAGATTGCCTTTCCACCTTGCGTTGTCTGCAGCAGCTGGGTACGAAAATCAATACCAGGGGCGGTAAGCTCTTGATTGAAGGTCGGAATATGGTTTTTAAAGAACCGGCTGAAATTTTAAATGCCGGTAATTCAGGAACAACAGCTCGCCTTTTACTGGGTATTTTATCCGGCCAGTCTTTTAAATCAAACCTGACCGGTGATCAATCGCTGCAGAGACGACCGATGAAAAGGGTAGTTGAACCGCTTCGCTCCATGGGAGCAGAGATTGAAGGAGATGAAGATGGAGATTCCCTGCCGTTGTCTGTGCAGGGGGGGGATCTGAAAGCGATAGATTATAAATCACCCAGGGCGAGTGCCCAGGTTAAGTCGGCTCTCCTTCTGGCAGGACTTTATGCTAATGGTATTACTACTGTTGAAGAGCCTTATCCGAGCCGAAATCACAGTGAATTGATGCTTAAACAATTCGGTGCTTCAGTCATGAGCAGCGGCAGTAAAGTCAGCCTTGAGGGACAACCGCAGTTAAAAGGCTGTCAGCTAAAGGTGCCGGGAGATATTTCTGCAGCGGCATTCTTTATGGTGGCTGCAGCGATAGTCCCGGAAAGTGATTTGTTTTTGAAGGATGTGGGAATTAATCCTACGCGAAGCGGTGTTATCGAAGTGCTTAAGTCAATGGGAGCGGAAATCGAAGTTTCCAATGAACGGACCTGGGGCTTTGAACCGGTTGCAGATATTAGGATCAGGGGAGGCAGTAAACTAAACAGTACCAGTATTGGTGGCAGCCTGGTTCCCCGCCTGATCGACGAAATACCGGTTTTAGCTGTAGCCGCAGCTTTTGCCGAAGGAGAAACTATTATCCGAGATGCGGCTGAGCTGAAGGTTAAAGAGTCGGATCGCATTACGGAGCTGAGTTCACAGTTGTACAAACTGGGAGTTAACATAACTGAAAAAGATGACGGTATGATTATTAAAGGTGGTGCTCCGTTAAGCGGGACAGATGTGGATAGCTGTGGAGACCACCGTATCGCCATGGCCCTGGCAGTTGCCGGTCTTGCTGCTCAAGGTGAAACTGCCGTGCATAATGCAGATGTAATCAGCGTATCTTTTCCGGGATTTATGCCGGCCCTTCGCTCATTGATTGTTAAGAAACCCTTTAATTGACGCTTAACGCATACATGTGCTAATATATGGTTGTTCTTTCCAATTACCCTCGCTCGCAGGGTCACTGTGTGGCAGATTAGGAGATAACCAATGCCCTTATCTATCTGTTCCTTTGAAAAATATCAGAAAGATCATCCCGCTGTTTCCCTGGATGCTTATTCAGCCGAACGCTCTGAAGTGCTAAAAATAATAGAAAATGTCAGGCAGAACGGTGATACTGCACTTTTTGATTATACGGAAAAATTTGATCAGGCCAGGCTAAAGCAGCTCAGGGTCAGTGAGGAAGAGCTGATTCAGGCAGCTGAAAGCGTAGGTCCTTTCCTGATGGAAGCTGTCAGGCAGGCAATGAATAATATAGAACGATTTCACCGCCACCAGCTGGAAAAAAACTGGTGGGAAAATGGGCCGGGCTGGTTGGCAGGTCAGCGCACCGTGGCGCTGCAAAGGGCAGGAGCATACATTCCTGGCGGAACAGCTGCCTATCCCTCGTCGGTCCTGATGACAGTAATTCCGGCTCGTGTGGCAGGAGTTTCGGAAATTTATCTTTGCACCCCTCCTGATAGCAGTGGTGCCGTTAACAGCTTAACTCTAGCGGCTGCCCGTGAAGCCGGCGCAACAGCTGTATATAAAGTAGGAGGAGCACAGGCTGTGGCAGCAATGGCTTACGGAACTGAATCAATACCTGCAGTGCAAAAAATTGTCGGGCCAGGTAATATTTATGTAACGCTTGCAAAAAGGGAAGTTTACGGGCAGGTCGGCATTGATATGCTGGCCGGTCCCAGTGAAATTGTCATAGTGGCAGACGAAGGTGCTAAGCCGGCTTATATTGCTGCTGACCTCTTATCGCAGGCCGAGCATGACCCGCTTTCCCGGTCAATTTTGATAACACCTTCAGAAATGTTAGCCCGGGGTGTGATTGAAAACCTTGAAGAACAGCTTGAAACGCTGCCCAGAAAAGAAGTTGCCATACAATCTCTTGAAAATCAGGGAGCAATTATTCTTATATCCGATCTTGATGATGCCTGGCCGATCGTAAACCAGCTTTCCCCGGAACATCTTGAACTGCACCTTGATGATGCCTGGCATTACCTTGATTACATTAAAAATGCCGGGGCTATATTTATTGGGCAGTACACCCCTGAATCTGTCGGCGATTACTGGGCAGGATCAAACCATGTTCTACCCACCGGTGCGGCAGCCCGCTATGCTTCTCCACTGGGTGTAAATGATTTTTTGAAAAGGTCCCATCTTATCAGTTATTCAGCATCTGCCCTGCAGCAGTCTGCAGATCAGATAGCCGCACTGGCCAGGGCCGAAGGACTTGAAGCTCACGCCAGGGCTGTATTGCTAAGGAGGCAGGTAGATGAGCAGAAAAGCAAAGATTAATCGCAGTACTGCGGAAACTGAAATCACACTTGAAATAAACCTCGATGGCACTGGCGAAGCTTTGATTGAAACGGGATTGCCCTTTTTTGATCATATGCTTAACCTCTTCTGCCGGCATGGGTTTTTCGATCTGAACCTGAAAGCGAAGGGCGACCTGGAGGTAGACGGGCACCACCTGGTTGAAGATGTCGGTATTTGCCTTGGTCGTGCCTGGCAGCAAGCTTTAGGAGACAAAAAGGGTATTAAACGATATGGCAATAGTATAGTTCCGATGGACGAAGCCCTGGTGACGGCAGTAACTGACCTTTCCGGCCGGCCGTACCTGCACTATGACCTCCCGCTGCCGGCAGGACTGGTTGGAACGATGGATTCAGAACTTTTCAGGGAGTTCTGGCAGGCCTTTGTTAATGAAGGACGGTTTAATCTACATTTGATGATCGGCCACGGTTTGAATAAGCATCACATTATCGAAGCATCTTTTAAGGCAGCAGGCAGATCCCTGAACGAAGCTTCATCTAAAATTGAAGGTTTTGATGAAGTGCTTTCAACCAAAGGCAATCTGGAGTGAGGTGAAAGAATTGCTGGTTATACCTGCAATTGATTTACACCGGGGCCGTTGTGTTCGCCTGTACCAGGGGGATCCGGAACGGGAGACAGTTTACGGCAACAATCCTGTTGATATTGCCCTGCAATGGGAACAGCTCGGTGCCAAAATGCTGCACCTGGTAGATCTTGATGGAGCCTTCACCGGTCATTCAAAAAATGCCCAGGTGATATGCAGCATTGGCGAACAAGTCCATATACCGCTGCAGCTGGGCGGAGGTATAAGGTCCAGGGAAGCGGTTGATAAGGTTATGTCTGCCGGGGTTTCAAGGATAATTTTAGGAACTATTGCCATTGAGAATCCCGAGCTTTCCCGCCAACTGGTTAAAGATTTCGGTGATAGGATCCTGGTTGGCATAGATGCCCGTGATGGGATTGCCGCTGTTAAAGGATGGACTGAAGCTTCCGCGATGAAGGCAGTTGACCTTGCTGTACGTATCGAGGAGTGGGGCGTAAAAGAAATAATTTATACTGATATCCAGAAAGATGGAACCATGCAGGGACCTGATTTAAAAGGGCTCGAAGTGCTATTGGAAAAAACTTCGCTGCAGGTAATAGTGTCAGGCGGAATTTCCTCGATAGATGATCTAAAATCTATAAAACCATTCGCTGATAGGATTACAGGGGTTATCATCGGCAAGGCCCTTTATTCAAACCAGTTAACCCTGCCGGATGCCATGGCAGTTTTTAAATAAAGGACAGGAGGAAAAAGATGGGAGAAACAAATAATGTTGAGGAGCTTCAACCTCTTGAAACAAATCAGCTTAAGTATGACCAGAATGGCCTGCTTCCGGCAGTCATACAGGATGTCCGGACTGATGCAGTGCTAATGGTCGGTTATATGAATGAAGAGGCCGTCAAAAGAACTCTTAAAGAAGGCAAAGTTTGTTTTTGGAGTCGCAGCCGCCAGGAATACTGGGTAAAAGGCGAAACATCGGGAAATTTTTTCGAGCTTAAGGCTATTTATGCCGATTGTGATGCTGATACATTGCTGGTGAAGGTGATACCTCTTGGTCCGGGGCTGGCCTGTCACACCGGTCGATATTCCTGCTTCTTTAATTCTCTTTCCGGTTTTAGTAACCAGGAGCAGTTAGATGATTGATTATCACCTTCACACTCCACGCTGCTGTCATGCGCAGGGAACCCCTCAGGAGTATCTGGCCGAAGCGGATCGTAAGGGATTGACGGAGATAGGCTTTTCTGATCATTTTCCCCTGGGTTTGCTTGGCTATACACCCCGCAACCAGGTAACTATGGAACCGGAAGAATTAGATTTTTATATCAGTGACGTAGGTGACTTGAAAAAAAACTCTGCTGATGTGAAAATTAAGCTGGGTATCGAAATTGACTATATCCCGGGAACCGAAGATAAAGTAAGGGCATTACTGGAGAAATATAACTTTGATTATGTTATCGGGTCTATTCATTTCCTGGGAGACTGGGATTTTACACACCCGGTTTATGCTGATACTTATAAAGAAAGAAACATCGATGAAATTTATCGTAAATATTTTGACCTGCTGGGCAAACTTTGCCGAAGCAACCTATTTGACATAGTAGGACATATTGATGTTGTTAAAAAGTTTGGCTACCGCCCTGAAAATGGGCTTGAACAGCACTGGCTGGAAATTGTACAAATCCTTAAAGAAACCGGCACCTGTTTTGAACTAAATACAGCCGGAAGGGATGCCCCGGTAGGTGATTTCTACCCGGACCGGCGCCTGCTTGAACTCGCCTGTGCTGCCGGAATATCTGTAACCCTGGGCTCTGATGCACACAGTCCCGAACAGGTAGGCCGCTTTTTCCCCGAAGCAATCGATTTGTTAAGATCAGCCGGTTACCGGGAGCTGGCTGTTTTCGAAAACAGGATACAGTCAGCTCTCGCTATATAACGCATTTTCTTTAGTTATAATTGCGCAGCCTGCTGAAGAAAACTGAAGCGAGAATAAAATGCAGTTTTCTTCAGTAAGCTGCCACAAAAGAATATGGACGATTAGGTAAGGCTGATTAGAAAGGTGACAGGGCTGGATATGAGCGAGAGAAAATTATTTTTTGATACTGTAGATACTCCTAAAGGGGAATTTATAATTACATTTAACGAAACCGGTATCTATGAAGTGCTTTTTCCTGGACGAACATTGGCGGAAATAGTTGATACGGCAAAACTACCCTGGTCGAATCTGGAAGATGACTTCAAGCGCTATTTTAGCGGCGAAGCAGTAGAATGGACAGAATATCCCCTGGATTGCAGTGGATATGGCCGTTTCACAACCGCACTGCTAAAAGAAGTGAGTAAGATTCCCTGGGGCCAGACCTGTTCTTACCGGGAAGCGGCTGAACTGGCCGGATCTCCACTGGCCTGGCGGGCAGCCGGGCAGGCTCTTGCAGCAAACCGTCATCCGATCATAGTCCCATGCCACCGGGTCATCGGAAGTAATCGCAAACTGGGCGGTTTCAGCGGCCCGGCTGGCTGGAAAGAAATGCTCCTTGAGCTGGAAGGGGGTTTTAATGGTGCGCTATCTTTCAGGCGGTGAATCACATGGTCCCTGCCTTACGGCGATCATAGAAGGGTTGCCGGCAGGACTATTCATTAAGTTGACAGACATAAATAAACATCTAGAACGGCGCCAGAAGGGCTACGGCCGTGGTGGCAGGATGGCGATTGAAAAGGACAGGGTTAAGATATTATCAGGCCTGCGCTTTAATAAGACCATTGGCAGCCCGCTTACCATGCAGATTACAAACCGTGACTGGGAAAACTGGCAGGAGCTCATGGCAGCAGATGGCGCCGCCCCGGAAGATTTAGTTAAACTAACCCGTCCCCGACCGGGTCACGCCGACCTGGCGGGTGGCTTAAAGTATAATCATGATGACCTGCGCCTGGTTTTAGAACGTTCCAGCGCCCGTGAAACTGCTATCAGGGTAGCTGTCGGCAGTGTGGGGCGCATTTTACTGGAAAATTTTAATGTCAAGGTATACAGCCATGTTCTCAGTATCGGCCCAATTAAAGCCGAAGCTGATACTGATGATATTCCTGGACTGGTCGATAAAATTGAAGCATCACCCCTGAGATGCGCTGATGATGATGCAGAAATAAATATGATCAGCGCGATTGAAGAGGCCCGGAAAAATGGTGATACCCTGGGTGGTGTGATTGAACTTATTATTACCGGTTTGCCTCCGGGGCTGGGCAGTCATGTTCAGTGGGATCGCCGGCTGGATGGCCGCCTGGCCGGAGCAATAATGAGTATTCAGGGTTTTAAAGGAGTCGAAATTGGACTTGGTTTCCAGAGTGCGGCCGAACCTGGCTCGAAGGTCCATGACCCTTTACAGATGGAATTCGAAAGTGGTAGTATTGCCCGCGGCTCGAATCGGGCCGGTGGGCTTGAGGGCGGTATTAGTAACGGCCAGCCCCTGGTTATAAGGGCGGCCATGAAACCGATCCCGACCATGTCTCAACCGATGGCCAGCATAGACTGGGTCAGCGGTGAAGAGGTTAAGGGAGCGACCGAGAGATCGGATGTCTGTGCCGTTCCGGCAGCAGCGATTGTCGCGGAAGCAGCAGCTACCTGGGAGCTGGCTTCTGCTTTTCGTGAAAAGTTTGCAGGGGATTATATGGAAGAAGTTGAAGCGTCCTATAATCATTACATGGAACAGGTTAGAAAGCGTTTACACGCCGACAGTTAATGTTTAGCAAAAAGTAACTGTTCAGCCTGCTGAAGAAAACTACTCTCTCTGCCGTACAAGGAGATTTTATGACAGGTCAGGAAATTACAGTTAAAACATCAGGATTTTCCTACAGGGTTATTATTGAAAAGAGCTCCCTGGATAATACTGGAAAGGCAGCTCGCTTGCTGTTACCTTCCTCCAGGGCCCTGCTGGTCAGTGATGAAAATGTATACTCTCTATACGGGGATCGGGTTTTAAAGGCGTTAGAAACAGAAAAATGGCAGGTTAGCAGCTGGCAGGTTCAGCCGGGGGAGCAGGCAAAAACCATGGCCAGTGCCTCGAGGCTCTATGATGCTGCTGTTGACGCTGAACTTGATCGGAATTCACCGATAATTGCCCTGGGTGGAGGTGTGATTGGCGACCTGGCAGGTTTTGTGGCTTCGACCTACCTGCGTGGTGTTCCCCTGATTATGATTCCCACTTCTCTGTTAGCCCAGGTCGACAGCAGTGTAGGCGGAAAAGTTGCAGTTAACCACCCCCGTGGAAAAAATTTAATCGGTTCTATTTACCCTCCTCGCCTGGTGATAATTGATCCTGACGTTCTGGAGACTTTGCCCCGGCGTGAACTTTATGCCGGACTGGCCGAGGTTATAAAATATGGGATCATAGAAAATGAGGATTTTTTTTACTGGATGGAGAAAAATTTTAATAAACTTTTGAATGGTGATAGAGCCAGCCTGGAAAAAGCCATAGCGGAATCAGTCCGGGCCAAGGCCCGGGTTGTTCAGGCAGACGAATATGAGAATGATTACCGCAGAGTTCTCAACTTCGGGCATACTATCGGCCATGCGCTTGAAGCAGCAACAAATTATAGCTATTACCTGCACGGAGAAGCAGTGTTAATCGGTATGGAGGCAGCAGTAAAACTGGCCCTGCATAAAGGTTTGATTGAAAATATTGAAGCTGAAAGGATTATTGCTCTGCTCAGTAAAATAGGCTTTAAAAAAGCTCCTGCAGGCTTGACCTCAGAGATGGTAATAGATAAACTAAGGCAAGATAAAAAACGTAGTCAAAGTGATCTGATTTTTATACTGCCTGCAAAAATCGGTAAAACTTTAGTTGAACCGGTTAATGAACAGAAGTTATTGGGTGACGTAATCGGGCAGTATTTAAGTCAGTCTTAGTGAAGATTGGAGCGTGAAAGAAGAATGAATTCACCTGTTAAGCCGGGCCGGGTTTTGGTCCTGCTGGTTTTATGCCTGCTTGTATTTATTTCAGGTTACTATGCTTTTCAGACCGCTTTTGACAGGGAAGAGGGAATTAAAAGAGGCCTTGACATTGCCGGGGGCCTTTATGTCCTCATGGAAACAGTTGAAACAGGAGATCGCGATGTCGATGAAGATGCTGTTGAAAGAGCAATCGAGATCATCCGCAACCGGGTAGATGAATTAGGGGTGGCTGAACCAATCATTGCCGCCCAGGGGGATGACCGCATCCGTATTGAACTGCCCGACCTGGAAGATGTGGAGCAGGCCCGGGATATCATCGGACGAACAGCTTTGCTGCAATTTATCGGACCGGATGGAGAAGTAATTGTAACCGGGGCTAACCTGGACAATGCCAGGGCAGAGCGGGCCCCTGAATTCAGTCCCTATCCTTATGTCAGTATTGAATTTGATGATGTCGGAGCCAGGCTTTTTGCAGAGGCAACTGCAGAATTTATCGGTCAACCGATTTCCATTGTTCTTGATGACGAAGTAATATCTGAGCCTATAGTCCAGAATGTGATTCCCGATGGCAGTGGAACAATTACCGGCACATTTGATTTTGAGGAGGCAGCCGAACTGGCCCTGCTCCTGCGCAGCGGTGCTTTGCCGGTTGAGCTGCGGGAGCTGGAATCCCGGTTGATCGGCCCTACCCTGGGTCAGAGAACAGAAGAAATTGCCGTCTATGCCGCCGGGATCGGGCTTGGCCTGGTTCTGCTGTTTATGATCATAATTTACAGGGTGGCGGGTGTAATTGCCGGTGTGGCCCTTGTATTCTACATGTCCCTGGTGCTCTGGGCCCTGACTTATTTGCCCACGACCCTGACCCTTCCGGGTATTGCCGGACTTATTTTATCAATAGGGATGGCAGTGGATGCTAATGTGATTATATTTGAGCGAATCAAAGATGAGCTGCGTTCCGGCAGGACACCGCGCAGCGCCATGGAAGGCGGTTTTCGGCGGGCTTTCCGGGCTATCCTTGATGCCAATGTTACCACTCTCATTGTAACCATAGTCCTTTTTACCCTGGCTGATGGCCCGGTCAGGGGTTTTGCCGTTACACTGTTTATTGGTATCATTTGCAGCATGTTCACAGCAATAGTTTTGACCCGAATCTTAATGCGTCTTACTTTTAGGGCTGGATTAATTAGAAGCGGGGCTTACGTGGGGGTGAGAGGATGATAAATTTCATAGGAAATCGCCGAAAAGCATATCTGCTTTCAGGTATATTGGTTATTGCCTGCCTGTTGTCGCTGATCATTTTTGGTTTAAACCTGGGTATTGATTTCACCGGGGGAACGGTGCTGCACATGACCATTGGTGAAGAATTTACAACCGAACAAATCCAGGAAGTTATTGCCCCCTATGAAGAGTTGGAAGGTGCGGCAATCCAGGTCGTCCATGGCCGTGATCTGAGCGGCGAAGTGGTTGATGAAGGGGTGGTAATAAAAGCCCCCTATATTGAAGAGGACCGCCGTGACCAGATCCTGGCTTCCTTCATGGAACGTTGGCCCTCAATCGATCATGCAGACTTAAGAATTGAAAGTGTTGGAGCAGTAATTGGCGGTGAATTGACCAGGCAGGCGATTCTCTCCCTGGTAGTGGCCATTATTATGATGATTGGCTATATTACATACCGGTTTGAATTCAAGTTTGCCCTGGCTACAATTACTGCCCTGCTGCATAATATAATTATAGTAGTAGGTATCTTTTCCATCCTGCAGATGGAGATCAATGTGCCATTTGTTGCGGCCATTCTGACTGTTTTCGGTTATTCAGTAAATGATACAATTGTTATCATCGATCGAATCCGAGAAAATATTAAGCACAAAAAAATCAGCGAGTACCCGGAAGTGGTTAATGAGAGTATCAATCAAAACCTGGTTAGATCCATTAACACCTCGGTGACAACACTTTTTGTATTAACAGCGCTGCTGCTGGGCTTTCATTTCTTCATCGGCAGCCTGGACCTGATTGTTTTTGTGGCAGCTTTGATTATGGGCGTTTTTGTTGGGACTTATTCGTCAATTTTTGTTGCCAGTCCACTGTGGCTCAACCTGCAGGACCTGGGTGCCGGGCGGAAAAGCCGCACTGCAGCCTAATTAATATCCCGGGGAGGGATGATCATGGGTTCTTTTTATCTGATTATGGGCCTGGTTTTTAGTTTGATCATTGCTATC
>Ga0207421_10003475_pt1 | contig 18767 bp, 13 predicted proteins | sample SodLakKL_010_SED_4_FD_187542 | JGI IMG/M metagenome (GOLD analysis project Ga0207421, IMG submission 187542) | Alkaline sediment microbial communities from Lake Tanatar, Kulunda Steppe, Russia - 8KL_010_SED (SPAdes) (version 2) | ecosystem: Environmental > Aquatic > Non-marine Saline and... | reverse complement strand
GTAGGTCAGGGCTGCGGCAAAGCCGAGGTCCCCGCCACAGAGCCGGGCCACGCGGAACGGAAGGTCCAGTTTCTGCAATAAACCCGCCACATATTCGACCATCTCATCAAGGGCGGCATAACTTTTTTCAGGATGCACCACCTGTACGATCTCGACCTTGTCGAATTGGTGCAACCTGTTGAGCCCCCTGACATCCTTCCCATAGGAGCCAGCCTCACGCCGGAAACAAACAGAATAGGCCGTGTATTTCACCGGCAGCACATCCTCCTCCAGGATGGTATCGCGAAAAATGTTGGTCACCGGCACTTCGGAGGTTGGTATAAGGTAAAGATCATCTTCGGGGATGCGGTACATCTGACCGTCTTTGTCGGGCAGCTGGCCCGTGCCATAAGCAGAGGCGGCATTGACGAGCAGGGGGGGTTGTACTTCCGTATATCCGGCCTTCCCTGCCTCATCCAGGAAAAAAGCAATGAGTGCGCGTTGCAGTGCGGCACCCTTGCCCGTGTATATTGGAAAGCCGGCACCGGTCACTTTGGTTCCGGCAGCAAAATCAATCAAGCCATGTTCAGATGCCAACTCCCAATGGGGTTTTGCGCCATCTGCCAGCCGAGGCTGCTCGCCTTCTTCCCGTACCACGAGATTGTCCGCTTCCGTGTTTCCGGCAGGCACCGACGGATGCGGTAACATTGGCAGGTTGGTCATCAGCTCCTGAAGTTCATTGGCGGCGGCATCAAGCTCCTCCTGCAACTGTTTGGATTTTTTCTTCAGCTCGGCCGATTGCGATTTTAGGGCTTGCGCCTCATTGCCCTTGCCCGTTTTAAACAATTCTCCAATCTGGCGTGCCTTGGCATTGGCTTCAGCAAGGGTGTTGTCCAGCTCCTGCTGGATCTGCCTCCGGCGGGCATCAAGTGTTTTAATCCGGTTTACCAGGTCGCTGGCATCAAAGTTCCGGATGCGGTATCGCGCAATGACTTCCTGGCTGTCTTCCCTGATTTGTTGGATGTCTATCATAACTTGTACTTGAATTTATTTGGGGTTCAGAACCTTGCCATCATCCCTCATCCAGGGAAATATGGCGCATCAAAAGTAGTAAGAATCGAAGCATAAAAAAAATCCTGCCGCAGCAGGATTTGTATCAGGATATACAAGGTGTTTTAACCCTTTGTGCGGATTTTTCACAATGCTTGCAGCAATAACTGAGGCATTTGGATCAGGCCGCATCCGGAGCAGGTTGGACCGGCAGAAACAGCCTATTCAGCTGGCTTGTCTTCAGCGGCATCACCCGAATCTTTCTTTGCAGGCTCGCTTGTCTTTTTAGTTTTGGAAGCGGTCGTTTTCCCGGTCTCAGCCTTGGGGTCATCCGCCTTTTTTGTGGCTGCCTTTTTGGTGCTTGCCTTTTTGGTTTCTGCTTCGGAAGCCTCCTTTTTCTTTGCAGCCTTGGCTGTAGTTTGCTTGGCTTCAGCCTTGGGCGCGTCTTTCTTTTTGGGGGCAGCCTTCTTTGCAGCCGGCTTTTTAGCTTCTGCTTCGGGAGCATCCTCTTTCTTGGCTGCCTTGGCAGTGCTCTTTTTGGCTTCTGCCATGGGGGCTTCTTCTTTTTTGGCGGCAGCTTTCTTAGCAGGCGACTTTTTCGGAGCAGCTTTTTTCGCTTCCTTTTCGTCAGCAATGCTTTCAGCCGGAGCTTCTGCCACGGCAACCTCAGCCTCCTGGGCTTTTGGCGCCGCCTTAGGTGCAGCTTTTGGCTTGCCATTGCCTGCTTTCGCATCCTTTACCGCCTCTGTCAACGGCTCCACGGATACGTGCGACTTGTTGCCGGCCTTCTTGGTGAAAACCACTTTGCCATCGATCAGGGCAAAAAGGGTATGGTCCTTGCCCATGCCTACATTTCTGCCAGGATAGTGCTGCGTGCCACGCTGTCTGACAATAATGTTACCAGCCGTGGCAACAGACCCACCAAAAATTTTCACGCCAAGCCGTTTGCTATGCGACTCGCGACCGTTTTTCGAGCTACCAACTCCTTTCTTATGTGCCATAGTTGTATGATTTTGCTGTTTCCAATCGGGTTAAGCGGTAATGTCTTCGATCTGAATCTGGGTCATGGGCTGGCGATGGCCATTCATTTTCTGGTAACCCTTCCTGCGTTTTTTCTTAAAAACCAAGATCTTGTCGGCTTTTACGTGGTCCAGCACCTTTGCTTTGACCTTCGCGCCTTCAACGACAGGTGTCCCTACCTGGATGTTTTCACCATCAGCAAGCAACATCACCTTGTCAATTTCCAGATCGCTTCCAGCTTCGTTTTCCAGCAGGTTCACAAAAAGTTTCTGCTCTTTTTGCACTTTAAACTGCTGGCCGCCTATTTCAACAATTGCGTACATCTCTATTATGCGTTAAATGGTTCAATCGAATAAATTGGGGTGCAAAGATAAACAAAAAATATCAAGCCGCAAGTCCCCCGGGTAAATATTTTCCTCTTCAGGAAGTTGTTTTTTTGCGCTTGTTCGCCAGATAGACGCCCAGCAGGATGAGGGCAATCCAGAACAAAAACACCGCCAGGAAAACTTCTCCGTCAGCAATGCCCCATAATATGGAGACTACCGGCATCAGGTAGGTCACCGTGGAAGTAAAAAGTGCAGATGTTTGTCTGATGAGCCAGTTATGGATGATCATGGCCAGTGCCGTGCCAATGACGGCGAGGATGGCAATGTATCCCAGGCTTTGCCACCCCTGCGGGTCGTGACTCAGGACGTGGATCAGGTCGCTGCCGCCAAGGAGGTAAATAATGGATGGGACGCCAATGAACATGAAAGCCACCGGGGTGATGGTCAGTGCGCTGAATTCATGCAGAAATCGCTTGATCAGGTTCATGTTGGTGGCATAGCAAAGGGCTGCCGCAATGGCAAACATCCCATACCACATGTTGTTCAGTTGACCGCCATTGGCCACGGATAACAGGCCAACAGCCCCGCCAAGACCAATAAAAACACCCACCACGTTGAGCCAGCGCGTGCGCATCCCAAAAAACAACACACCGATGACCAGGGTAAACAACGGAGTCAGTGAATTCAAGACACCAGCCATGTAACTGTCGATCACGGTTTGTGCGATGGCAAAGAAAAACGGAGGCAGGCCGTTGCCAATGATGCCGGCGAGCAGGAAGTATTTGAGCTTGTGACGGGGCACTTTCTTCAGGTGCCAGATGAGCAAGGGAGACAGCACCAGGAAGGAGATGGCAATGCGCAGGGCCCCCACCTCAAAGCTGCTGAAAGCATCCAGGCCGCGTTTGATGAGGATGAAAGAACTCCCCCATACCAACACCAGCAATGCCAGTGCCAGCCAGTGAATGCCCCTTGGTCGGTTGTCCTGCTTCATCATTATGATCATGCGTCAAATTGTCGAAAAGTCGAAAAGTCCGGGCAAAGGTAATGGAAATCGGACTTGCCATTGCATCAGGCATCGGTGCAAACCAAATATTTTCAAATAATGCGTATATTTGAGAAATACCTGTGGCAAAAAAAGAAACCATGAAACGAGCCATGCCAATATATTGACATACACGGGGATGATTATCGTCACGGCGGCGTTCAGACTGAGTAGGCTTTTGGCTATTAGCCATTGGCTATTGGCAAGAAAGCCAACAGCTAAAAGCCAATAGCCAATAGCAGTCTTGTTGAAAACATAAACGTTAGAAAACCAACAATTTAAAAAAATATAAACACATGAAACGAGCCATGCCAATCTATTGACACACACGAGAATGATTATGTCATGGCGAGTTCCATGTGCCCGAAATATAAAAATTATAAACACATGAAACTGGAACTAATTAGGGGCGACATTGCCAACCAACCAGATATGGATGCCATTGTAAATGCAGCAAATGCCCAGCTGCGCACGGGTGGCGGGGTAGCTGGTGCCATCCACCGGGCTGCAGGCCCGGGCCTGGAAGAAGAATGCCGGCCTTTGGCTCCGATTCAGCCTGGACAGGCGGTGATTACAGGCGCGCATCAGCTGCCCAATAAATATGTGATCCACTGCCTGGGGCCAGTATACGGTCGCGACAAGCCCAGCGACAAGCTTTTGGCTGCCTGTTATAAAAATGCCCTTAAGCTGGCTGAAGAACACCGGCTCAGGTCCATTGCTTTTCCTGCGATCTCCACCGGTGTCTTTGGCTACCCCCTGGATGATGCGGCGGAAGTGGCCGTCAGCACGATTCAGGAAATGACCGGCACGCTTGAACACCTTGAAACAATTCGTATGGTGCTTTTCAGCGAGCGCGACCTTCAGGCATTTCATCGGCAAGTTGCTGGCAAATAAGGCGCTGGGTCAAAATCGCATAACCAACCTGTTACCCAAAAAACAAACTTCTCATGCCAAAACCTTTACCTTTCCGGTTTTATACCGGCATTGCCCTCATGCTCGGCATGCTTGCCGTGGTGTGGGTCTCTGGCCATATGAACAGGCCACCCGAAGTCGTTCCGGAAGATGCCCCACCAACCGCCTTTTCCGCCGAAAGGGCCTGGCAACACCTCGAAAAGATCGGGGCTGTTAAAAACCCCATTGGAAGCAAGGAAAATGCAATGGTCAGGGACTATATCCTGCATGAGATCAGGAAGCTGGGATTTGAGCCAGCGCTCGAAGAAACCACATATTTTGATACAAGGTTGCAACGGGTGGCTGAGCTGGGAAACATCCTGGTGCGCATTCCAGGGAGTGGGAACGGAAAAGCCATCCTCTTCATGGGACATTACGACACCGTAGCCGATGCCTATGGGGCTGCAGATAACGGTTCAGCCGTGGCGGCCATGCTTGAACTGATGCGCATGCTGCGGCACCATCCGCAATTAAAAAATGACCTCATTTTCTTTTTCCCTGATGGAGAGGAAGTCGGCCTGCTAGGTGCCAAAGCATTTCTTGAATCGCACCACTGGGCGCAGGACGTTGGCTTCGTAGTGAACCTGGAGGCACGGGGTACCACAGGACAGAGCTTCATGTTTGAAACCGGCCACCAAAACCTCAGGACCATCGCTGCCTTTGCAGATGCCGTCCCCCACCCCGCAGCCAACTCCATCAGTTACGAAGTGTATGCGCGCATGCCAAACGATACAGATTTCAGCCCTTTCAAGCAAAGGGGGTATCCTGGCCTCAACATGGCATTCATCGAAAACGCCTTTGACTATCACACGGCCATGGACAACCTGGAAAACACCGACATCCAGGCCATACAACACCATGGATCCTATGCAGCGTCTATAGCACTTGAACTGGGCAACCAGGAACTGGATTTCGAAGCCGGGCAAAACGCCGTATATTTCAACACCATGGGCTATGGCTTTGCCTTTTATCCATATGGATGGGCCCTGCCGATAGCCATTGGCGTGATCATCCTTTTTGGGGTGATGCTCTGGATCGGCGTAAGGAAAAACCTTTTAAACCCCTTGCAATGGCTGAAGGGGATCGCAGCTTTTGCCCTTTACCTGTTGTTGTTGTATGCCATCCTGCATGCGTTGCATGCTTTGATCTCGGGACTTTATCCGGAAAGCAGGCAATTGTTGCTGAGTTACCATCAACCCTTGCTCATCCCTGGATTGCTTTTGCTGGCAACATCCTTCAGCCTGATCTATTACAGGATGGTCATCCGGGGCATCTGTTTCAGGCATGCAGTGATCTTGTTCCTGTTGTTGACTGCCTTGCTGTCACTTAGCGGAGAGATCAGCCTGTTAAACGGCCTGGGCGTCCTCGCAGTGAGCGCTTTGTTGCCATGGCTCTTCAGAAAGCCCACTTCTGCCTATGACCTTGGCACAGGAGCCATGTGTTGCTTTGCTATCCTGATGGTGTATACAGCCATTGTCATTCCCGGAGCCAGTTATCTGCCAACCTGGCCCCTGGCAGCAATGGTTGTCGGATATTTGCTGATCGCATTGTTTTCGGGCATGAAGGATGAGCGCGGTTCAGCCAGGACCGGCCAGACAGTGCGCACTGCAATCATCCTTTTGCTTGCAGCCTTGCCAGCGCTCATTTGGTATCCCTGGCTTGCCGGCTTTTTTACCGTAGCCATGGGATTGCAATACGTCGCTTTAGCATCACTGCTGATCGGCGGACTTACAGGACTGGCCATTCCACATATCGATATCATGACACGCACAAGGCCAGCATGGACTCCTGGCATCCTGTTGCTGGCAGGCATCGCTTTCCTGGCAGCCGGGACAGTAGGAAAGGATTATGACGACAGATACAAAAAACCGGTAAATCTGCGGCTGGTGCAACACGCAGACCATCACACCTTAAAATGGATCACTGCCGACGGCCGGGTCAATGAATGGACAGCGCAATTCCTTGGCGATGAACCCGGGGAAGTGCATATTACAGATGTGGTACCCCTGGACAACCAAACCTACCACGGCCGTGCAGCAATCCTCCCAGAAGATATCCCCGCACCTGAAGCCATGCTGTTAAAAGATACGGTCACGGAAGGTGAGAGGATGCTTCTCTGGCAGGTCCATCCTGCTGCAGGTGCTGCGCGCTCAGACATTTACCTGCACGCTGAGCAGGTTCATGTGGAAGTGAGGATCGATGACCTGCAAAGAGCACCGCTAATACCACACCGGGGCTCGCAATGGCGAAGGTTGCATTATTTTGCTCCACCAGAAGAAGGCTTTATCCTAAGCATTTACACAGATCCAAATAAAGATATCAAACTGCACCTCGTCGATACCTGGCATAGCCTGCCAGGATCTATCGCATACGAAGAGATGCCAGCGCATATGATGCCCCGCGGTCACCAGACCCAGTCTGCGCGTACCTTTTTGTATTCTCCCTAAGTGGCACGATAATAATTTATATTTTTACATCCATGACCGTAGAGGCGATTCTGGTATTTGGTATTTTGGGGGCATCGCTGCTGCTCTTCTTCACGGGGTGGGTGCGTATGGACATCGTGGCGCTGCTGGTGCTTTCCATATTGGCATTCACGGGGATCGTCACGCCCCAGGAAGCCCTGGCAGGGTTCAGCAATCCGGCTGTTGTCACGGTATGGGCGATGTTCATCCTGAGTGCGGCCTTGTACCAGACGGGGGTGGCCAGGATCATTGGCCGGCAGGTCATGCGCTTTGCCGGAGAGGGCGAAGTGCGCCTGATTGCCCTGATCATGCTCTCTGCAGGTGCAATGTCAGCTTTTATGAACAATATCGGGGTGGTGGCCCTCATGCTTCCCGTGGTGATGGACATGGCCAGGGCCAAGGAGATCTCTCCGTCGCGATTGCTCATGCCCCTGGCTTTTGGGGCGATGCTCGGCGGCCTGACCACGCTGATCGGCACCCCGCCCAACCTGCTGATCAGCTACACGCTCGCAGATAACGACCTCCGGCCTTTCCGGCTGTTCGACTACACCCCTATCGGTTTTACAGCCCTTTTAGGGGGTACAGCATTTATGGTACTCGTGGGGAGGCATCTGCTGCCCAAAAAGGATGCCATCACGGAAGCCAAAAAGCAGACAGGCATTCCGTCGGCCACCTATGACCTGCAGTCGCGCAGCTTCATGCTGAAAGTCAAGCCGAGCTCATCCCTGGCAGGGAAAAGTTTGGCAGAAAGCAGGTTACGTGCCGGACTGGGATTAAACGTGGTGGCCATCATCCGGCATGGCACCACCATGCTGAGCCCGGGACCGGAGACCATTATCAACAGCAACGACAAATTGCATGTGCAGGGTAACATAGAGGCCCTCAAGGCCATGCAGCACTGGGACATCATCCTGCCGGCGCAGGAAGGGTTTGATGCACGGGAGCTGCTAGGACAAAACCTGCAGATTTATGAAGCAACACTTACAGAGACATCTGCACTCACAGGAAGCAGGCTGCAGGAAACAGACTTCAGAAGGCGCCTGGGCATCAATGTGCTTGCCGTGCGCAGAGAAAACAAGATTGAACGGACCCTGCTGCATGAGCTGACCCTCGAGAAACAAGACATCCTGCTTTTGCAAGGCCCAAGGGACAGGATCGCCATTCTGGAAGAAGAGGGTGTCATTGGCGAGGTGCATGAACCAGGTTCCGGCGAGCTTATGGAAACCTATAGCCTGCACGAACTCATTTTCGTGATGGAGGTTGGAGATGATGCGGCACTGTTTGAAAGGGCCATTGCCGAAAGCCACATAGGCAGTGCATTTGGCCTGACGGCGATTGGTGTTTTTGACAAGGACAGCAGGCTGCTGCCCTATGCACCCGGCACCAAAGTGAAGACTGGTGACCGGATCCTGGTTAAAGGCAACATCCATGACCTGCCTTTGCTGCAAGGCCTAAAGGAGCTGGAGCTCCTTGATGAAGATGTTCCCGAAACCCAGGCCCTCGAGTCGGATAACATCCAGTTGGCCGAAGTCATTCTTGCGCCACGCTCCCTTTTGGCGGGGAAGACGCTGCGGGAAATCAACTTCAGGAAAAAGTATGGGCTCACCGTGCTGGCCATCTGGCGAGAGGGCAAGGCATACCGGACGAACCTGCACAACATGCCCCTTGAGTTTGGAGAGGCCCTGCTGGTTTATGGGGACCGGGAAAAACTCGAACTGATCGACAGCGAGCCTGACTTCATTCTGCTGACCGAAATGGCCGGGAGGCCGCAGCGCACGGAAAAGGCGATGACGGCAGCACTTGTGATGCTGGGCATCCTAATACCCGTGCTGTTGGATATTGTACCCCTGGCCATCGCAGCCGTGGCAGGCATCATCCTGATGGTGCTTACAGGGTGCCTCAAGATGGAAGAAGCATACCGGGCCATCGAATGGCGGGCCGTATTTCTTATTGCGGGGATGCTGCCCCTGGGAACAGCCATGCAAAGCAGCGGGGCAGCAAGCACGATGGCCTCCGGCGTGGTGCATACCTTTGGCTACTTTGGCCCCTGGGGGGTCATCGCAGGATTATACCTGCTCACCGCGGCATTGACCATTGCCATCCATCCTGCAGCCCTCGTAGTCATCATGGCACCGGTTGCCCTGGAAGCCGCCGCAGGCTTCGACATATCGCCGCAAACCGTCATGATGGCGATAGCCATCGCCGGCGCATCTGTGTTCATGAGCCCGGTAGCTCATGCAGCCAACCTGCTGGTCATGGGACCCGGTGGGTATCGTTTCAGTGATTACCTGCGCGTAGGCATCCCCCTCACCCTTGTGGTGATGGCCATTGCCATGCTGCTGCTGCCCGTGATCTGGCCACTCTGATCGCGCTTGACATGGCAAGTTTTGTGGTCAGCAAGCACAAAAAACACAGCACACGGAAACAACCAAAGCCAAAAGCTAAAAGCCAATAGCAAACAGCATTCTGCCTGAAAACAGAAACGCCAGACAGCCAATAACTTGAAAAAACATTAACAAATGAAAGAATATCAACACATACAGGTTATTTTTGAGGGGAAGGTCATGGAGGTGGTGCTGAACAGGCCGGAAAAGCGCAACGCCATTGACGGGGTGATGGCCGCTGAAATCATGGATGTCATTGGCTGGGCCGCCCATAACCAGGATGTCCGGGTGGTAATCCTGCGGGGGAAGGGGCCTGTTTTCTGTGCCGGGGCCGACCTGAAGTTCATGCAAAGAACAGACCTGGAAGGGAGCGCACGCCCCTCGGCGGTGCTGGCTAAACTTTTCCAGGCCACCTATCTTTTCAGGAAACCCCTCATCGTGGTTTCACATGGCAAAGCCATGGGTGGCGCCCTTGGACTGATCGCAGCAGCAGACTTCGTGCTGGCGACCACCGATGCGGAGTTTGCCTTCAGCGAAGTGAAGCTGGGGCTGGTTCCTGCCACCATTTCTCCATATGTGACCAAGAGGATGGGGGAAAGCAAGGCACGGCAGCTTATGTTGCTGGGCGATACATTTTCAGCTGCGGATGCCTTGGCGGCAGGCCTGGTAGATAAAACCGGCGATCATGACACACTGGAATCCTATAAATCATATCTTTGCAAACACTTTACCCAAAATGCACCCGGCGCCATGATGGCCACCAAGCGCACCATTCAGCACATATCGAATGTACCCCTGGATGAACACGCCATCACCCATACGCTGAAGGTGCTGGACGACACCCGCAAGGGAAGCGAAGCCCGGGAAGGCATGCAGGCATTCCTGGAAAAACGGAAGGCCTGGTGGCAACAATAGCCGAATCCTATCCATTCATTATATATTTGGCTTATGAATCAGATAAACAAGGTATTGGTGGCTAACCGCGGTGAAATCGCACGGAGGATCATGAAAACCCTTCACCAGATGGGCATTTCTTCCGTGGCGATCTACCACGAGGCCGATGCCACATCGCTGCATGTGAGAGAAGCCGAGGAACGTTTCAAGCTACAGGGAAAGACCCTGACGGAAACCTACCTCGACATACAACAGGTCATTGACCTGGCCAATGAGTCAGGTGCCGATGCCATCCACCCGGGATATGGGTTTTTGTCGGAAAATCCTGCTTTTGCCACTGCCGTAGGCAATGCCGGACTGATTTTCATAGGCCCTTCAGCCGAAGCCATTCGGATCATGGGCAACAAAAAAGAGGCACGCGCGCTGGCCGCAGAGCTGGGAGTGCCCGTCATCGATGGGGCTGCGGGAGATACCGGCGAGTTGCTGCAAAAGGCCGCAGAAACAGGATTTCCTGTCCTTGTCAAGGCAGCAGCAGGCGGTGGCGGCAAGGGCATGCGCATCGCCAACAATGCCGAAGAGCTGGAAGAAGCCATTCAGCGGGCACGCCGCGAGGCACTCAGCTATTTTGGCAACGACGAAGTCTATATCGAAAAATACCTCACCAAACCCAGGCACATTGAAGTGCAACTGCTGGCAGATCACCATGGCAATATGTGCAGTCTTTTTGAAAGAGAATGCTCCGTGCAGCGCCGGCACCAGAAGATCATTGAAGAAGCACCCGCCCCGAACCTCCAGGAGTCCGTGCGCAACAATATGATGGAGGCCGCACAAAAGCTTGCAAGGCATATCGGTTATACCAGTGCTGGCACGGTTGAATTCCTGGTAGAAAAAGATCATTTCTATTTCCTTGAGATGAATACACGCATCCAGGTGGAGCATCCGGTCACTGAGATGATCACCGGCCTCGACCTCGTCAAGGAACAAATCCACATCGCTTCTGGTAGGCCGTTACCCTATACACAGGAAAGCCTGCAATGCCAGGGCCATGCCTTAGAGGCCCGGATATATGCCGAAGACCCCGAGAACGAATTCCTGCCCTCACCGGGCAAGGTTTTGCTGCATCAAACACCCGAGGATAGCAGGCTAAGGATAGATACGGCCCTGGGCACCATGGGCGAGGTAAGCCGCATCTTTGACCCCATGATCAGCAAAGTCATATTTCATGCTTCTTCAAGGGATACTGCGAGGAAAAACATGATTCGCTACCTCAATGAATACGTCATCCTTGGCGTAAAAACCAACATCGCCTTCCTGAAAGACATCCTGGGAAGCGATGATTTTGCTGATGGCCACACCGACACCGGGCTTGCGGAACGCATCATGGCCAGTCCGCAAGCACCTAAGGATTGCCAGCAAGCTACGCTGAACCAAAATCACTTGCTGGCGATGGCTTTCCTGTTTTCCCATGCCAGTGAACAGAATGGCCATAACATCTGGGGCGAGATCGGTTTCTGGCGACTGTTGCCCGAAGCCAGCCTGATGATCAATGACAGCACTTTAACTATCAACTATGTCTACCATGCCCCCAACCGCATCAGCATACCTGCTGAAAAAGGGCTGATCAACGTCAGCCTGCTGGATAAAAACCAGCATACCATGACCATTGAGATGGCGGGTTGTGTGCATAAGTTGTTCTATCTCGCTGACAACGGCGAAATCATCTTCCAGCACGAGGGTAAAACCGCCAGGGTCAGGCCGGTAAGGCACCTGGGCAAGGAAACACTCAAACGGATCAATGAAAATCCCGTGCTTGAAGGAGAAAGCATGATCCACGCGCCCATGCATGGCACAGTCATCGATGTGCAGGTCAGCGCAGGCCAGGAGGTCAGCAAAGGCCAAACCCTGCTGGTGCTGGAGGCCATGAAGATGGAAAACAAGATCACGGCAACCGCCAAAGCGCGCGTGAAAAATGTGCATGTAAAACCCGGTGAAGTTGTTGCTGACAACGCCCCACTTGTACTTTTAACCGATAAAACCGCGGACAAATAGCTCCCCAATAAAGAAAAATTTATACTTTTACAAAACCTTAGGGCAACAATCGTTGTTATTTTTATAGCAAAATATATCCATATTAAGTTAAGAATCAATTGATCATACATGGTGCAAAGTCTTTTTTTAACGGAGGCCCACGAGGAGTTGAGGGCGAAGGTTCGGCAATTTGCTGAGCAGGAGGTCAAGCCGGCAGCAGCTGAACTCGACGAGCAGGAGATTTTTTCTGAAGAGCTGACTGCACGGATGGGCGAGATGGGATTTTTTGGCATACAGGTACCCAAAGAATTAGGTGGACAAGGTCTGGACACCTTGTCCTACATCATCATTGTAGAGGAACTGGCCCGTGTCGACAGCTCGCAGGCAGCCACCGTAGCTGCGGTGAACTCGCTGGGCATTGCTCCCATTTTAAAATACGGCACTGAGGAACAAAAGAAGCGTTTCATCCCGCCACTATGCACCGGCAAAATGACCTGGGCCTTTGGGCTGACCGAAGAGAATGCGGGTTCTGATGCCATGGGGTCGGAAACCACAGCCATCCTGGAAGGAGATCATTGGCTCATTAATGGCAGCAAGACACACATCACCAATTCCGCATCTCCCGTGTCAGGTGGCATCACCTTGCAGGCTGTTACCGGAGAAAATAAGGGCAAGAAGCGGCTTTCTGCCATCATTGTGGAGAAGGGAACACCCGGCTTTACTTCGGAGCCAAGCAAAGGCAAGATGATGTGGCGTGCCAGCGACACTGGCAAGCTCTACTTTGACAACTGCAGGGTGCCTGCAGAAAACCTACTGGGTGAAGAAGGCCAGGGTGGTCGCATCATGCTGAACACACTCGACTCTGGTCGCCTGTCTATAGCGGCCATCGGACTTGGTTTGTCGCGCGGCGTATTGGAAGCTTCCATTGAGCACGCCAAAACCCGCGTGCAGTTTGGAAGGCCCATCTCCAAATTTCAGGCCGTAGGTTTTAAGCTCGCCGACATGGATGTCAAGATCGAGCTGGCCCAGAACACCCTCTATAATGCTTGCTGGCGAAAGGACAACAACATGCAGTTCGCCCGCGAGGCTGCCATTTCTAAACTGTATACCTCCGAGATCGCCAGGGAAATTGCAGACGAAGGCTTGCAGATCCACGGTGCAACAGGATTCTTCAAACCCCATCCCATGGAAAGGTTTTACCGCGACCAGCGGCTCCTGCAAATTGGTGAGGGCACTTCCGAGATCCTGCGTTTGGTCATTTCCCGCTACCTGGGAGTATAAACACCCCCATCTCTATGGAAGACCGAAAAAAAGACCATATCGACCTGGCCTTTGCTTCCCAAACACTCACATATCAGCTGGATAAGCGGTTTATGTACGAGCCGGTGCTGAGCAAGCACCCCCAGGAGGCCATTCCAGAAAGCACTTTCATTGGGAAAAAACTCAAGTTGCCCCTATGGGTCTCCAGCATGACGGGCGGAACCAAAATGGCCGGGCACATCAACAAAAACCTGGCAAGGGCGTGCAAAGAGTTCGGCATGGGAATGGGACTGGGCTCCTGCCGTATCATTCTCGATGACGACACCTACTTTCCCGACTTTGACGTACGCGACCTCATCGGAGACGACCTTCCGCTGTATGCCAATCTTGGCATCAACCAGCTGGAAATCCTTCAGATGGGAAAAAAGACGGAGAAAATCAACCAACTGGTTGACAAACTCCGGGCCGACGGTTTAATCATCCACATCAACCCCATGCAGGAGTGGTTTCAACCGGAAGGTGACCGCCTGCAAAGATCACCTGAAGCGTCAATCGCGCAGCTGCTTGAAGAGGTGGATTTCCCCGTGATGGCCAAGGAGGTGGGCCAGGGCATGGGCATGGAAAGCCTCCGCAGCCTCCTTAAAATGCCGCTTGCAGCAATTGAATTCGGGGCTTTCGGGGGTACAAACTTTGCAAAAGTTGAGTTGCTGCGCGACAAAAACCAGCCTGAAGAGTTGTTTGAGCCGCTTTCGTTCATCGGCCACGATGCCGCCGAAATGCTCAATATGATTAACCAAATCGTTTACGAAGAAAAGGAAGCGATTCGCTGCAAACAGCTCATCGCATCAGGCGGCATCAAATCATTCCTCGACGGATATTACCTCGTCAGAAAATCTGTACTTCCCGCCATCTATGGCCAGGCATCCACATTCCTTAAACATGCCCGGGGCGATTATGAAGAATTGCGTAAATTCGTACAATACCAGATCAAAGGGTTAGAGATGGCATACGCTTTCCTTCGAATCAGAGGGTAGAAGGCTTCTGGCTTTTGGCTTTTAGCTGTTGGCTGTTGGCAAGAAAGTTAAGGGTTAATGAGTTAAGGGGTTACTGGTTTGAGGTTTGAAGTTTTTGCATACCAGCTTGAAGCCATCGCATTCCCGGACTTTTTGACCTTTAGACATTTTGACTTTTAGACCTTTTTTACGCATGAAGATACTTAAAGGGTTTTCAAAGCTTTCTGCGCAGGAGAAGCGCAGGCTGGCGGTATCATCCTGCCCGGACCCTGAGGCAGCAGCAAGGGAACTTGTTTCTTTCCTGCATCCGGATCAGGATGTAAGGGAATTGCTGGAAGGCATCAGTGAAAATACCATTTCCACCTACCCCCTGCCCTATAACGTCGCACCAAACTTCATCATCAACGGGCATCCCTACATGGTTCCGATGGTCACCGAAGAGAGTTCGGTGGTCGCCGCAGCTTCTTCAGCTGCCCGTTTCTGGGCCGGGCGTGGAGGCTTCCGGGCAGAAGTAAAGGATGATGCCAAAGCTGGACAGCTGCACTTCCTCTTCACTGGAGACCCCGCCCAACTCAAGGACGAAATGGCCGGGATAGACACCTGGCTTCGTCATTATACAAAGCCGGTCACACAAAACATGGAAAAAAGGGGCGGCGGGATCAGGCAGATCACCTTAAAGGACCGCACCCACATCCTCGATCATTATTTTCAGCTCCATGTCGATTTTGACACCCGGGATGCAATGGGGGCCAACTTTATCAACTCGTGCCTGGAAGAATTTTCGGAAGGCCTCAAAGCCTTTCTGCGTGAAAAAGATGATTTTGACGAGCGAGACTATGAGCCGCTGATGGCGATATTGTCGAACTATAACGACCGCTGCGTGGTGAGGGTGAGCGTGTCATGTGCGCTCGAAGACCTTGAAGAAGCCACTCCCCAAATGAACGCAGGGGAATTTGTGCGGCGGTTCCTGATGGCAGTCAGAATTGCTGAAAAAGACGTATATCGGGCTACAACCCACAACAAAGGGATCATGAACGGGGTTGATGCCGTCATACTGGCCACTGGCAACGACTTTCGTGCAATTGAAGCGGGCGCACACGCCTGGGCTGCGCGTTCCGGACAATACCGGTCTTTGAGTCATGCTGCGCTTGATGACCATGTGTTTACCTTTTCCCTCGACATGCCCATGGCGCTTGGCACCATTGGTGGACTGACACGTTTACATCCCCTGGCGGCCAGGTCCATGGAGATCCTTGGCAATCCCGGCGCCCGGGAACTGATGATGATCGCCGGTGCTGCCGGCCTGGCAAACAATTTTGCGGCGGTCAGGTCGCTTACCACGACAGGCATCCAGGCTGGCCATATGCGCATGCACCTCTCCAACATCATCATGCAATTGAAAGCTACCCCTGCCGAGGCAGAGCAGATCAAAGCCCACTTCCGGGCTCATAAGGTATCCTACCAGGCCGTGTCATCCTACCTCGACCAGCTCAGGGCAGGATGAACCGCATGAGCCAATAGCTGACTTTTTGACATTTTGACTTTTTGACTTTGGTAATCACATGCAGACCTTATTATTTCGTTCCAACGGAAAGCTTATGATCACCGGCGAATACCTGGTGCTGGCAGGTGCACGTGCACTGGCCATGCCCGTGTGTTATGGCCAATGGCTCCGCGTGGATCCTGTGGGTGGCGAAAAACAGGTCTTACACTGGCAAAGCCTTGTCCGGCAAGCACCCTGGCTGGAAATGGCCTTTGACACAGGCACATTGGAGCTGCTAACAGACTCACCTGAAAACAATGACGTCGACTCCATGCGCTTTGTGCAACAAGCCTTGCGCGCTGCCAGAAAATGCAATCCGGCTTTTTTGCAGGGGCCACATAGCTGGAAGGCCACAACAAACATGGAGTTTGACAAACAATGGGGCTTTGGCAGCAGCTCATCGCTGATCAGCAACATTGCCTATTGGGCGGAAACGGATCCTTATGACCTATTTCATCAACTTTCCAAAGGGTCAGGGTATGACATCGCATGTGCCAGAAGCCAAAGACCGATCGTATATACCTTTACCGGGCACGAAGAAAAACCATTGATCCAGGAAGTAACCTTCAATCCGGCTTTTCACGAACACCTGTTCTTTGTTTACAGCGGTAGAAAACAGGACAGTGCCGCCAGCATTGCTGGCTTTAACGCCCGCAATGTCAAAAAAGAGTATGCCGACACGATCTCCAGGGTCACCGACCATATCGTCAGCACATCTGACCTGCAAGATTTCATGCAGATGCTGGAAATGCACGAAAGTGTGATCGCCAAAGCTACAGGATTGGAACCCATACAAAGGAAATGGTTTCGGGATTTTCCCGGCGTGGTGAAATCACTCGGCGCCTGGGGCGGTGACTTTTTCATGGCCGCAGCAGCCCTGCCTCCTGAAGAAATCAAAAACTATTTTCTGAATAAAAATATGCCCGTGATCTTTGCCTTTCAGGACCTGAGAATAAAGCCAACACGCAATTAACCATACAATGCATCATCCCATGGAAAAAGAAAACAAGTGGCAGCAGAGCACCGGGGAGGTTGAATGGCAAAGTCCGGCCAACATTGCCCTGGTCAAATACTGGGGGAAGTACCCCGTACAGTTGCCCATGAATCCATCCCTGAGTTTTGCACTGAAGGAAAGTGTGGTCAGGATACGCATCGCCTATGAGATAAGCAAAAACAAAGCTTTTCAATTGACAGGTTTTCAGCTTAACGGCGAAGCGCACCAGGCCTTTGCCGAAAAAATTGCGCATTACCTGATCAGCCTTTCGGAAGCGTTTCCCTTCATCAAAACGGCCCAGCTGCAAATATCCAGTGAAAGCACCTTTCCTCATTCAGCCGGCATCGCCTCGTCGGCGGCGGCATTCAGTGCACTGGCACTTTGCATTTGCAGTATGGATGAACAAATCAATGGAAGGTCATCAGACACAGCGACTTTTTTGCGGCAAGCCTCCAATCTGGCGCGCCTGGGTAGTGGCAGTGCCTGCCGCTCTGTATATCCCGGGATGGTGATCTGGGGAAAATGCGAAGATTTCGGCGAAGCCAGCAACACCCATGCCTGGCCACTTCCGGCTGACCAGGTACATCCATCCTTTCATGAGATCCGGGACGCCATTCTGATCGCCGACAGCCAAAGCAAAAAGGTGTCCAGCTCTGCAGGCCATGCGCTGATGCACAAACACCCTTATCGCGACCAACGCAAGGTGCAGGCCCATGATAACCTCGCCAGAATCACTGAAGCCCTGCGCTCCGGCAACTGGTCATTGTTTGGTGAGATCATGGAAAACGAGGCGCTGAGCCTGCACAGCCTGATGATGTCTTCCAACCCGGGATATATCCTGATGCACCCCAACACACTGATGATGATCAACAAGATCAGGAAATTCCGGGAAGAAACACAGGTGCCGGCATATTTTACGCTGGATGCCGGCCCAAATATCCACCTGATCTATCCGGAGGCGGAGCAAAAGCAGGTAGCACCTTTCATTTCGGATGAACTGGCGCCACTCTGTGAAAACAAAAGATGGATCGCGGACGCCGCCGGGCCAGGGCCACAGCAGTTGAAATGATGTATGGAAGTCTGCCTGGCGCCGAACGAATCCAGGATCCGTTCAAGCGGCAGGATGAGTAGTTAAATCAACCGAGCCATGCCAAAAAGCTTGATCAATACGAGGTATTATTGCATGGCGAGCTCTCCTGTATGGACAGCACAGGCAATCTGGCCGGAATATTAAATTATTAACAGATATAATGAGGATGCCACGCCCTGGAAAACAGTTTTATGCGAAGATCATGTTGTTCGGAGAGTATAGCCTGCTGCACGGCTCCAGGGCGCTGACCATGCCATTCAGGAGACATGGCGCAAGACTGGTATTCCCTTTCCCGGGGATGAACGACAAGCAGCAAATGGTTGCCCTGCGATCCAGTGAACAACTGCATGCCTTTCGTGATTTTTTGAAGCAGGACGATGCCAGTCCGCCCATCTATCAGCTAATGGACCTTGACAGGTTTGAAGAGGAACTGGCCCAGGGCATTTTTCTGCAATCCAACATCCCTTCGGGTTACGGCCTGGGCAGCAGCGGAGCCCTTGTTGCCGCGCTTTACGACCGTTATGCAAAGCCACGCACCATGCCCGGTGAATGGCAACCTCCAAGAGAGCTGGCATGGTTGCAAGCCCTGTTCAGCAGGATGGAGTCCTATTTTCACGGCAGCAGCTCCGGCATTGACCCGTTAAGCATCTACGCAGGACAACCCCTGCTGATCAAGGGAAAGCATGACCTGTCGCGCACACAGCTCGGTGAAGGAACCACATCCGCAT
>Ga0207421_10003469_pt1 | contig 18774 bp, 17 predicted proteins | sample SodLakKL_010_SED_4_FD_187542 | JGI IMG/M metagenome (GOLD analysis project Ga0207421, IMG submission 187542) | Alkaline sediment microbial communities from Lake Tanatar, Kulunda Steppe, Russia - 8KL_010_SED (SPAdes) (version 2) | ecosystem: Environmental > Aquatic > Non-marine Saline and... | reverse complement strand
CGCGACCGCACAGACCAGTCATTTCAGGTGGAGCGCGGCGACCTGATCGTGTCCACCGATCAGCCCAAGGCTACGCTCGCCAACGTGCTCTTTGAGCCGGACCCCAACCTGCCCGATTCCCTCACTTACGACATCACCGCCTGGGCGCTACCCTACGCCTACGGACTTGAAGGCTTCGCTGTGCGGGACAACCTGACGCCGGATGTCTCCACCCGGCCCGACCGCTCCCCCCACACCCCGGATGACGGCACCCCGTACGCCTACCTCGTCCGCTGGGATGGCTTTGCGAATGCGCAGTTTCTAAGCGCCATTTTGCAGGAAGATATCAAGCTGCGCTTTGCGACCGAGCCCTTCCGGATCGACGGTAACGACTTTCCGCGCGGCTCCCTCATCCTGACGCGTACGCACAACGAGCACAGGGGCGAGGCCTTTGACGAGACCATCCGCTCCCTCGCCCGCGCGTATCAACAGGACCTGTACGCAGCTGACACGGGCTTTGTCGAGGAGGGCTCAGACTTCGGCTCCAACACCGTGCAGTTTCTGGAGCGGCCCACCGTAGCGGTCGTCTCCGGGGAGCACACCTCCTCGCTCCAGATGGGCGCCGTGTGGCACTTTTTCGATCAGCAATTGCAGTACCCGGCCACCCTCATCAATGGTGACGATCTCGGCCGCCTGCCCTGGGCTGATTACGACGTGCTGGTGTTGCCCGATGGCAACTACAGCGACGTGCTCTCGGAGGCTCGCATGGAGGACCTCGTGCGCTGGGTCCGGGGCGGGGGACGCGTTGTCGCCCTGGGCCGGGCTGCCGCCTACCTGTCCGGCCAGGATGCTTTCGGGCTGGAGCGCAAAGAAGCCCCGGAGGCAGAAGAGGACATGGCCGACCGCCTCCGCGTGTATGGCGATCGCGAGCGGGAGGGTGCTACCACCAACGTCACGGGCGCCATCTTTCGCACGCAGGTCGACGCCACGCATCCGCTGGGCTTTGGCATGAGCGACCGGCCGTACTTCTCCATGAAGCGCGGCAGCCAGGCCTTCAACTTTCTGGAGAATGGGTGGAACGCCGGCGTCATCCGCGCGGGTGACCACGTGAGCGGCTTCGTCGGCTCAGATGCTCTGCCGCAGCTGGAGGATACGCTCGTCTTCGGCAGCGAATCGATGGGACAGGGGCGCGTGATCTACATGATCGACGACCCGCTTTTCCGGGGCTTCTGGTACAACGGGCGGCTGCTGTTTAGCAATGCGGTGTTCTTTGGTGGGGTATAGGTAGCCCCATCGTCCCGTGTCGATTTGGGCGCGGTTGCACGAGATAAGAATGGCCGCCCGGGGAACGCGCCGGGCGGCCAGATGCTGCATGGCTGTGGCTTGTGTAGCTTCATTCCTGCACGAGGGACCTCTTGCGCTATTCCTCTTTCTGGCGCACCGTCAGGACCGGCACATCAGACATCCGGACGATCTTCTCGGTGACGCTTCCGAGCAGGTAGCGGTCGAGACCGGAGCGGCCATGCGTACCCATGACGATAAGGTCGATGTCATGCGTCTGCGCATAATCCAGAATCACTTCGTAAGGGTTTCCTTTCCCCACCTGCGCTTGCACGGGCAGGCCGTCAAGCTGATCGGCCATGTGGTCGATGATGGCCTGTCCATGCTCTTCAATGCGCTGAATGATTTCATCGCTGGTCTCTCGCGTGCCCCTCATGCCAGAGCCTTCGCCCTCTGGCTGCCCTACCATTCCGCCTGGGCTCTGCTTTGGCAAGTCCCGGGCCAGCCCAAACGGGGGTTTCTCGGCGACATAGAGCACGTGAATGGTCGCGTCATACGTTTCGGCCAGGCTGCGGCAATGGGCAAGCACCGCGTCCGCGGCGTTGCTTCCATCTGTCGGGTATAGGATGTTTTTATACATAGGCCGTCTCCAAGAGGTTGTGAGGGGGTGTTGGCTGCAATTCCATAACGTTAATACGTGCTATCTTATACAATGTTATACCATCAGCTCTGGTATTTTTGCAGCAACAAACACACGGCGTTGAGTGCATGGAATTCGCCAAGTCAAGAGATATAAAGTAGCAAACGATAGCAGTAAAGTAAAGAGGGTGAATCGATGGTCATAGATGCATATGACCGGCCAGCCCTGCCGTGGTGCGCGGTACGGCTTAATCATAGCCCCGGCGTTGTCTCAGGCCATCTGTTGAAGGGTGTCATTTGGCGCTCTTTTGGCATGTGCCCGGTCGGTGCATGGGGGGCTGCCATACGGTTCACAACGCCTTGGTGCAGCGGGACCCCACGCACATCTGCTGACGCGGCGAGGAGTGAACCCTCAGGTCGTGCGCCAGCCCCCTAATTCATCCGGGGGTCGTCCGGGAAGTTGGCCAGGTAGGCGTATTCGCCGCCCATGCGGCGGAGTACGGTGCGCCAGAGTTGCTCGGGGTTTTCGGGGAAGGACAGGTCCACATCCCGCAGCCCGGTCAGGATCCAGCCCCCCTCGTCTATCTCCTCTTCCAGTTGCCCGCCCGACCAACCGCTGTAGCCCAGAAAAAACCGCAGCGTCTGTGGCGAGGCCTCTTCCGAAAGCACGAGGGCCTTCACCAAGTCAAAGTCGCCGCCCCAGGCAACGTGCTCGGTGACGGGTTTGGCATTGGTCAGTACATCCTGATGCCGATGCAGGTAGTGCAGCGTGTTGGGCTGCACGGGCCCGCCGAGCGATACCTGCACGTCGCTGGCCACGCCTTCAACGACCTCGCCCAGCTCCAGCGCGAGGGGTTTGTTGAGGATGAGCCCGAAGCTGCCGTCAGCGGAGTGTTCGCACAGCAGCACCACCGCCCGCCGAAAGTTAGGGTCGGTAAGCATGGGGTGGGCGAGCAGCAACACGCCCGGTGCGGGGGAGACGGAAGAATCGGCCATGGCGTGTGGTCACTCAGCCTTGGCTTGTTTGCGTTTGAGCGCGCGATAGGCCCCTGCCCACCAGTCGGCATCGCGGGTAACGGTGCTCACCCGGATGTCGTTGAAGTGCGGCACCAGCGCAATCAGTTGCGGGGGCACCTCCTCCCACTGGTTGGCCAAGATCGTCTTGCGCAGCGACCGCGCCGCTTTGCGCGCCCACCGGTATCGCTCGCGTAGTGCCTCGGCCTTCTTCCAGTAGCCGCGCTCGTCCCACGTATGCGCGCTCTCGTCGATGATGGTGTAGATGTCTTCGAGGTTGAACACCAGAAAGGCCGCCATGTCGCGGCCTTCGGTGTCGAACGTGCTCCGCTGTGCCAGCAGGCGCAGGACTTCGGCACACGAGCGCATAGCGGCGTGGCGACGCTTGGCGGGCGTATCCCCCGCGTTGATAACTCGACCCATACGAAAAAAGAGCAGCAGATCAGAAGAATGGCCTGATGGACCATACCAAACGTGCCGGTGGAAGTCCACCGCCCCACGAAAAATCCAAGGAGAGGAGGCGTCTGAGGGCCTCGCGTGGGCTACCGCACCAGCACGATGGAATGATCCACCGTGTGGCCTTCGGTGCGGAGGCGCACGAGGTATACGCCACTGCCCCATGCGCGGCCGTCGATGGGAACGCTGTGCGGCCCGGCCAGCTGCACCTCGTCGCGGAGCACCGCCATGCGACGGCCCCGCACGTCGTATACGCTCAGCTGCACGGGTTGGTCGTCAGGCAATTCGTACCGGAGCGTGGTCGTGTGCGTGAACGGGTTGGGCGCGTTGGCAAGGATGGCGGGGCGGTCGGGGAGGGGGCTATCGCGCAGGACCGGCACATCGTCGGTGGGCCGGAAGAAGGCCGCGCGAACGGGCAAAAACGTGCCCTCCAGGCTAAGCGGTGAGGAATCCTCGCCACCCCCGCGTGGGATCGTGGTGTCCCAGAGCCGGGCAAAGGCACCGGGAGTCCCGACATAGGAGCGGTTCTGCGTGCTGTCGATGCTGGTGGGGTAGACGACCGCGTTGGGCGTCTCGGGTACGTCCCGAAAGCCAATGAAAAAGACCGCGGGGAGGGCCTCCATGGCGGCCCGGTCGTTGGTAAGGTCGACGGACAGCAGCCGCAGGGCGCTACCGCTTGCCGGCGTAGCGGGGCGGGGGTCGGTGGTGGTGCGGGTGAAGAGCTCGGCGCCTGGTGAGCCGTCGGGGGCTACCTCGCGCACCACGAGCGTGAAGGGCTGCTCGGTGTCGGGAGATGGGGCATCCTGGTTAGAGAACTGGCTGAAAAAGTAGAGGGGCAGCTCTACGGTTGCCAAAAAGGCCTCTCGTGGGTTTGGGTTGCGCAGCTCGGTGAGGATTTCGGCGTCGGCGCCGTGGTTCGTCTCCACGCGGATGAACGCCTCAGGCCGGCCGTCGTCAAACCGCAGAGAGTCAGCGGCGAAGAACGCATCGGCCGTCCACGCGGCGGCGTAGCGGGCGGTGAAGGGGAAGCCTTCGGTATCGCTGTGCGTGGCGATGAGGTGGACGGTGTCGTACGCTCCGTCGAGGGTTTCGGGCATCCCGGGCAGCAGCCGGCGTTCGGTGGTGTGGCCATCGGCGGTGGCCACGAGGCGGGCATCCAGTGCGCCGGGGCCGTCCAGCGCCACCTCCAGGTCGTGCACGTGGCGCCACTGCAGGTAGCGCACCCCGCCGGGCTCCAGCGGTAGCCGCCCCTCGCGCCCGCGGACGAGTCGTCCATCAGTCGTGGTAGCAGCGGCAGCGCCCACGCCGGCAAAGCGGGGGTCGTCATACCCAAAGCGTGGGTCGCGCTGCGGGTCGTTCAAGACGTTAGCCGTGTGGAAGTCGAGCAGTACATCACGCCACGCGGGACCGGCCGTGCGGACGGCGTTGCGGTAGCCGTCGACCCCCCGGGCCGGGTCGCGGGTGATGCTGCCGGTTTGCGCGGGTCCCAGGCGGCGGGCGAGGTACGTCGTCAGCAGTCCGGCCCGCTGATAGTCAAACAGCACGCTGGCGCTGCCCCGCCCCGACCACCGCAGCAGCGGTACGTTCAGCTGCCCCGGGTCGCCGAGGTAGGCCATCCGGCGCGGGCGGTAGCCGTTGAGCACCTCGTTCCATTCCGAGAGGCCCTCGTTTACAAACGTAAGCTCGCGCCGGTCATAGTTGAGGTGGATGAGGTGCTGGTACTCGTGCGCTGCGGTGGACAGCACGTCCGTCAGCGTGCGGCTGGTGCTGCCCGGGGCTCGGATCGCGCGGTCGTCCAGGTAGATGATGTCGCGCGCATTCCCGGTGTCGGTGAGGTCGGCCGGATCCACAAAGCCGGCGATGAAGCGCGGGTTCGTCTCCGGGTCGAACGCATCCCGTATGTTCAGCAGCAGCACATCCAGCACCCCATCACCATCCACATTGGGAGGAGCGCCGATCAGCGCCTGGCTGTTGGCAAGGATGCCCTGCCCGGGGTTCACCGATGCCTCCGGGGTGGTCTCCTCCAACGCCTGCCGAAGCGAATCCAGCGCCGCGCGCCGGGTGGCGGGGGGCAGCGCGGGCGGCCCTTCCACCCAGATGCGCACTGCGCTGCCGATCATCTCCAGCACGAACGGCAGCTCTTCCCGCTCGCCCTCTACAAAGTTGAAGGCCTTAAACGTCTGCCGGTCACCCAGCGTGTAGGCGCTGGGCGGCGGAACGGCCCGTGCTTCGAGTTGGCCTGTTTCCTTCAGGTAATGAAACGTCTCCAGCGCGGCCCGCGCTTCCGGGCGCTCCATGAGCAGGTCCGTGGCGTGCACGGGCTGCTCGGGAGGCGGGGCAGGCCGCGCGTCGGACGCGCCATCAAGGGCCCGTACGCCCTGTGCTGCCGCTACATGCGCAGCGCCCAGCGCGAGCAGCACGGTGACCCACAGGAGGCGAAAAAAGCAGCGATGCACGGCAGAGTGGGCCGCGAGGCCATACGGATAGAAAGGGGGCGGACAACACTACAGGATACAAACGAGGACCCAGGGCGGCAAGCTCCGGGTGCTACCGCAAGCGGCGGCGATGGACTGCACGGGGCGCCGTCACGTGCGGCCTGCGCGCCACTCCCGCACCAGGCGGCGGAGGGAGCCAAGGGGGATGATACGGAGCGCGAGGAGGCTTCCGGCAAAGCCCCCCAGCAGGCCCAGTTCCACGAGCGGGTGTTGAAGCGCAGGCACCAGCTCCCACGCGCCGTACAGCCCCAGGGCCAGCACAAACATCCCCCCGACGCGTCCCCACTCGTACGGCACATAGTAGAAGCGCTGCACGATGAAGAGCAGCATGAACGCCATCGTGGCGTAAGCCAGCGCGGTGGCCCAGGCTGCGCCCAGCATCCCAAAGGTGGGGACGAGCACCGCGTTGGCGATGAGGGCCACCGTGGCTCCCGCCAGCGTGCAGTGCACGAAGTAGCGCGTCTTCTCCTTCAGATAGGCCCCCGCCGAGAACACGTAGTACCAGCCCTGAAAGAGGTAGCCGATCAGCGCCACAGGTACGATAAACAGCCCCATCCAGTAGCGCGGGTTGATGAGCTCGTAGTCGCCCGGTAGCGGAATCGCCACCAGCTCCCGCGCAAAGAACGAGACGCCGAGAAAGACGACCAGCCCCGCGGCCGTTAGCAGCGTGAAGATGCGCGCGAAGAGGCGGCGGGCATCCGGGTCGGCGGCGCGCTGCAGGAAGAAGGGCTGCCAGGCAAACCGAAACATCTGCATCAGCAGCATCATGAGGATGGCCAGCTTCAGCACGCCGTTGAAGACGCCTACCACATAGGATCCGTACACAGCGTTGGCGGCGTCCAGCATCTGCTGCGCTACCTCGGGCGAAATCACATCGTGGCCTGCTGACACGTCACGAGCGGCGGCCTCCGCCTGGGCCTGCAGCCGCTCGGTGTCCAGCGCATCGCCGTAGAGGGCTTGCACCGTGTCACCGTCCATGCGCTTCAGGTAGAAGAGGTTTACGCGGTCGGCAATGGCGTAGCCCAGCCCGCCGGGTATGAAGGGCAGCCCAAACCGCAGCAGCTTATGCCAGACCTGCCGGTCGAACCGAAGCCGCAGCTGCGCGGCGTACTGCGGCAGGAGGAGGACCACCGTCACGGCCGAGGCAATGGCATTGGCCAGAAACACCGCCTCAATGCCCATCCCCAGCCCCAGAATAAGGTAGAGGTTGAGGCCGATGTTGACGCTTACGTTGATGAGCCGGATGATCGCAAACCGCCAGGGCCGGTGCTGCAGGCGCAGCTCGGCAAACGGCACGATGGCCAAGGTGTCGAGCAGCAGGATGAGCGCCACATAGTACAGCAGCCACGTCCACTGCTGCTCCAGCCCGATAACCGCTGCGACTGGCACGCGCCCCAGCAGGAGCAGCGCGCCCAGCCCCAACGACGTCACCAGCAGCGACCATGACACCGTGCTGAAGACCCGCTGCCGCGCGCGGCGGTTGGGGGCGTCGGTGGCGTACTTCAGGTACGCCGACTCCATCCCGTACTGGTACACGATGTTGAAGAAGATAAACGCCGCGTACACGATCGACAGCACGCCGTAGGCTTCCGGCGGGAAGACGTGCGAGTAGAACGGGAAGAGCAGGAAGTTGAGCATCCGCCCCACAATGGACGAGACGCCGTAGATAGCCGTCTCCGAGGCCAACTGCTTGATGCGACCGAAGAAGCTACGGGAGGCGGCCATGCGGGCGGGAAAACAGAGCAGCGGTGAAGGGAGCGCGCGGTCGTGCTACCCGCAGCGGGCAGGAGGGTTTGAGCGACGCAGCCTGGGCATACGCTCCTCAGGATCGGCGCCGGCGCTTGCGGCGCGGAAGCAGGCCGTCCATAAAGAGATGGCTGCTGTAGCCCACTACTGCAGCGCCATAAAACGGCAACCCGGCCAGGGGACGCTCCGGGTAAAAAAGCAGCGGCAGCACCAGCAGCGGGAGTGGAATGAGCAGCATGGCCCACCACGTGTGCGTCCAGCCGCGATGCTTGCTCAGCACCGGCAGCAGCGCAAACAGGCCCAGATAGGCGGCTTCCTCAAAGTGCTGCGTCGCAATCAGGAAGAGGTCAATCACAAAAAAGATGCTGTAGAAGAGCACCTGTGCCTTGGAGTTGATGTCTACATCGGGCCAGAGGCCAAACATGAGGCAGAGGCCCAACAGCGCCAACGGATAGGCCACGAGCTCGAGGGCTGTGAACTGCTGATAGGCCGCATCGATGGAAAAGAGGTAGATCAGGCCCAGGAGGTACACCCCAAAGAAGAGCAGCGCCCCGGTCAGATGTCCACGGTAGCCGGCCATGGCAAAAGAAGGCGGGAGGAGGAAGGCAGAGGCGTCAGCGCGACATCAGGTAGCGCAGGGCGAGATGGTAGCCGTCGACGCCAAGCCCGCTGATCTGCCCTTCGCAGACGGGCGCCAGCAGGGAGCGATGCCGGAAGTCTTCCCGCGCGTAAATGTTGGAGAGGTGCACCTCCACTACGGGCACGCGGACGGCCGCAATGGCATCGCGCAGTGCCACGGAGGTGTGCGTGTACCCGCCCGGGTTAAAGACGATACCGTTGATGTCTTGCGAGCCGGCATCTTGGAGAGCATCGATGAGCGCGCCTTCGTGGTTGCTCTGCGCAAAGGTAAACCGCACCTCAGGAAAGGCTGCACGAAGGCCCTTTTCCACATCAGCCAGGGTGTCATCCCCGTATAGTTCCGGCTCGCGCATCCCGAGCAGGTTCAGGTTGGGGCCATTCAGAATGAGCGCGTGCATACCGAAAAGGAGAGAAGCGAGAGAGCGAGGACACAGGAAGCACAACGGGGCAGGCCATGCGTGCGTTCTACGACGCGTCCAGCGTGATGATGAGGCCGTCGTACCCAAGGTTGATGCCTTCGGGTAGGCGAGCGTCCTCTTCTGCGTGGAGGACGCTGTGGGTCATGTGCGTGAAGTAGGTCTGGCGCGCCCCGATGCGCTGCGCTACGTCCACCGCTTCGGGGATGGTAAAGTGCTTGTAGTGCGGTTTGTGGCGCAAGGCGTCCAGCACCACGATCTCCACGCCGTCCAACTTTTCAAAGCTGGCATCCGGGATGTAGCTGGCGTCGGTCAGGTAGGCGAAATTGCCGATGCGGTAGCCGAGGGCCGGGAGGTCCCCGTGGGTCATCTCGATGGGCTGCACCGGGACGGGGGGCGCATCGTCGGTGTAGCGGCTGCGTACCTCAAAGGGCCCGTTGGCGGTCTGCAACTGCAGCAGGGCAGCTCCGGAGTAGCGGTCCTCCCCAAAGATGTAGTAGAAGGTGGTGCGCATGACCTCGGCGGTGTTTTCGCGCGCGATGCAGGGCATGGGTTGCCGGTTCCAGAAAAAGTAGGGCCGGAGGTCGTCGAGCCCCGCCACGTGGTCAAAATGATGATGGGTAATGAGCAGCGCGTCAACAGCCTGGATGTCTTCGCGCATGGCCTGCATGCGAAAGTCGGGGCCCGCGTCAATCAGGATGTGGACGCCGTCGACTTCTACGAGGCAGGCGCAGCGCGTGCGCCGGTCGCGGGGGTCAGAGGAGGTGCAGACGCGGCAGTCACAGCCGAGCACCGGCACCCCCACGGACGTGCCGGTGCCGAGAAGGGTTACGGTCATGACGAAGGCGAAGCATCGGCGGAGGAAACGTCGGAGGCGCGGCGATGGGCATCCAGAACGTCGCGGACGGCCGGGCGGATATACACGGTGTCGAGCGGGAGGTCCTGCAGGCTCTGCGCCAGAATGGCCACGTTCACTTCGGGCGGGTGGCGTTTGTTCAGGAGGATAAGCTCTTCGCCACCGACCACGCAGCGCCCGCCACGAAAGTTACCTTTCTCGCGGCGTACGGGCAAGTCAAACGAGCTGGCAATCTCGGTCAGGGCGTCGAGGACTTTGGCGTCCGTCATGGCAGCAAAACAAAAGGTTCATGCGAAAGAAAACAGACGAGGGCGCCGCAGGCGGCGGGGCGCCAGAAGGGACCCTTCACCGCCGGGGCGGGAACGAACCGGAGGGGAATCGCCGGCCAGGCCCGCTAAAACAGGAGGCCCAGCCGCACCGTGTGCTGCGTGCCGGTGTGGTGAAGGTCCGGCCCCTGCTGAAAAGAGGGGGTGTTCAGGCGCCAGTGTTGCCAGCGCATCCCGTAGCCCAGCGTCAGGCCCCGATCCCCAAACACGTTGGCGCGAACGATGTCGGCGTCTACATCCACCAGCCAGGTGGCATCAGCGCCCCCCAGGAATGAGCGCTGGGCCACGCCGATGAACGGTTGCGCGCGGGCCCGGATCAGCCAGGCCTCGCCAAACTGCTGGGCCCCGCCCACGCCTGCGCCGATGGCGAGCGTAGTGACTTCAAAGGTGCGCGTGGGGAGGTCTTCCCGTTCCTGCGGAGCCGTGGCATCGCGGTAGTTAGTATGCAGCCCAATGGGCACATACAGCCGGGTGGCGCCCTCGCTCAGGGCGTCGAACGGATGCCAGCGCCCCCAGAGGGTCAGTTGCACATCCGTGAGGTCCGTGCTTGCGGTTTGGTCGACCGGGCTGGAGCGGCCCCGGAGCACGACCAGCGTCAGGCCGGGTACGCTCACCGTGAGGCTGGGGGCCAGCCCTTCAAAGAAAAGCGGGTCCTCCACCTCGGCGTCGCCGCTATAGCGAAAACTCACCCACGTAGCGCCGAGCGCGGCTGTGGGCTGGGCGCCCACGCGGTCCTCGTCGAGGCCGAACTGGCCGTGAGCGGGAGGGGTAAGCAGGAGCAGACCCGCGGCCAGCAGACCGGCCATCAACAAGCGCATAAGCAAGAGCGAACGTGAGGGAGAGAAAGCGTGAAGGATTACGACGTTTGCGGCGTGATGGTATCCGTGACGTCGGCGCCGGTACCCGGATCTACGAAGGCATACGCCGTAGGGGCTACCTCATCGGTGGGCTCCAGGCGCACACGCAGCAGGTGCTTCATGAACCAGCGCGTGGGATAGGTCGGCACCTTGCGGTTGAGGTAAGCTGCCGTAAACGGATGCACCCGCAGCGTAAGGCTGCGGCGCTGGCCTGTTTTGCGGTACGCTGCGATCCACTGCTCAATCTCTTGCAGCAATTCTTGCGGTGACCGTTCTGGGGGTGCTGCAGGAGCGGCTGTGGAACGTCCACGGGCAGATGCCGCCGGTTTTGAGCGATGGCTCCTGCCCTCTCCCCGCTCCTTGGAGCGCGCCTCTTGCCCCTGTTCCTTCGACGTTCGGTCCTCTGAGCGACGCGGGCTTGGTTGCGTGGGGCGGCCGTTGCCACTGCGTTGCTGCTTCGGCTGCTGCTCTCGCGTTGCACGCCCGCGCGAGCGGTCCGCTGAGGCCCGTTTCGCCTTGTCCTCTGAGCGCTTGCTGGTGCGGCCTTTGGGCTTGTCGCGGCTGGACTTCTCCTTGTCGCTTGAGCTACCATTAACGTCCGGCCCGGAGAAGGTCGTCGTGAGGCTGGGGCGCAGGCGTTGCCGGGTAATCTGCATCACGCCAAAGTCGCTCATGGGCAGCACCTTCGTGACGGCCCGATCCTTGGCAAATTCCTCTTGCAGCGCATCGTACACCTTCTGGTTGTTGCTGTCGCTGCGCATATCGATGAAGTCAATCACGATGATGCCCCCCAGGTCGCGCAGGCGGATCTGTCGGGCGATGATGCGAGCAGCTTCAAGGTTGACGCGCAGCGAGTTTTCCTCCTGCGACATCCCTTTGCCGGAGCGCCCCGAGTTGACGTCGACCACGTGCATGGCCTCGGTTTGCTCTACAAACAGATAGCCGCCAGAGGGGAGTTCGACGCGGCTATCAAATACCTCTTCGATATCTTCGTCCACGCCCATCTCCGTAAACACGTGCGACCGGTCCTTGTGCAGCTTCACGGCCTTTGCCATTTGCGGCGCCACGGCCTGCACGTAACTGCGGATCTTCCGGTAGAGGGTGGGCTGGTCGACCAGAATGCGATCGAAGTCCTGCGAAAAGAGATCGCGGATAATCGACGACGCCATCCCTACATCTTCGTGCACCTTCACCGGGGGGCTGGGCTTGCCCTTTAGGTTTTTCTCGATGCGCCGCCACTTGTCCAGCAGCAGGTTCAGGTCGGTATCCAGCGATTTGGCATCGCGTCCTTCAGCGACGGTCCGCACGATGATCCCAAACCCGGGGGGCAGCAGCGACTTGGCCAGCGCCCGCAGGCGGCGGCGCTCCTTATGTGAGTTAATCTTCTTGGACACCGCCGTGTAGTCGGCCAGCGGCACCAGCACCAGAAAGCGCCCGGCCAGCGAGATGTTGGTAGACACCCGGCTGCCCTTGTTGCTAATGGGCTCCTTGGTGATCTTCACCAGGATGCGTTGCCCGTTGTTGAGATGCTTTTGCTGGTTGTAGCTCCGGCTGCGTCCGCCACGGCCCGTACCGCTACTTTTGGAGAGCTCCACGTTCTCGTCGACGCGCGGGTTTTTCTGCTGCACAAACTGCAGGAGATCTTGCAGGTTATCCGACAGGTCGGAAAAGTGGAGAAACGCGTCCTGCTCCTGGCCTACATCTACAAAGGCGGCGCGGATACTGGGCATCACACGGCGGATGCGGCCGAGGTAGATGTCGCCAATGGTTCGTTCGTTTTCAGGGTTTTCAAAGTGCAGTTCGCCGAGTTCACCATCTTCTACGATGGCTATGCGCGTAATGTCGTCTTCGGCATTAATGACTATTTCTTTGCCCATAGGGTAAGGAGCGGTGCACGCCTACGATGCCTTGCCCGGGCGCAGGCCCGTGGCATAGCACAGCAGTGGGTTGTCGATCGCAGCCCGGCGTCTTCGTCCCGAATATTGAAGGTGTTGTATGGGAATGAATCATGGGGACGAAGGGAGGGCAGCGGAAAAAGTGTCCGTTGCGCGATGGATGCAGACGGCGATGGGCGTGTTCTGCTGTGCAGGTGACGTCCGTCGCGCGTCCGTAAGGTGCACCATCTGTAGGTAATGAGAGGAATGCGGGGTCATACGAGGCGAGGCGCCGTAGGTGGCGCCTGCCATAAAAAGAAGGTTGGTGGTGCTACAGGTTGTGCTACGGGTTGTGCTACAGGCGACGCGCGGCTTGGTGCGCAAGTGTCGTGCGCCGAAGGGGGAGCCTCAGGCAGACCGCGCTTGTGTGTTCAGCATGTATATCCGAGCCCATGGCCCGCTGGCTGAGCGCCACACCCGGCATGCCGCAAAAGGCATTCCGTTCGGCTTCCTGTGCTGAGGCACACACCGTAACTGTTGCATAGTTTCGAAGGTAATGAATCGCACCGGCGCCTGAATTGATCCCGGCCCAGCGTGCCGCGGACCCGAGGAGCGGGCGGTCGGCACGCGGCCTGTTAGTACGAAAAAAAGAGACGGGCCGGCGTGCAGCTTCTCATCCGTGGTGTTTCAACCTGCCGCAGCGTCCGTCAACGGTAGAATTAGTTCGTGGCGGTTGTTATACTGTGCGTGTCCGGATGCCGCATGTGCCACGGCAACGTCTGCAGGCGCTATCGGCTCTTGTGTCGCTTCCGGAGCATATATTCAGGCAATATCACCTCCGCGCCAACTTGTTATCACATTCCAGAAACAATTGGTTTGCGGTAAGATAGCAGTAGGTGATTTTGTTACAAACGTGTTGGCCGCCCCTTCTTGAGCGTACGCGATAGGCCTGCCACGTGACCTCCACCACCCGTCTGTCTCTTCTTCTCCATGGCTACCGAAACTACTGAACGACCGCAGGTTGCCACCGACACTAAGCGCTTCCAGTGGTATAAAGTCCGCACCGGCATGTTTGCCTGGATGCTGCACCGGCTAACGGGTGTGGCGTTGGTGGTATACTTGACGGTTCACATCTGGGGCTTGCGCACGCTGTCGGATGCCGACGCCTTCAATGCCCTTATCACGTCGTACCACGCCCCTATCTTTAAGGTCGGCGAGTTTTTGCTGCTTGGCGCGGTAGTGTATCACGCGCTCAACGGGCTGCGGATTGTGCTCATCGACTTCCTTGGCTGGAGCCCCAACCAGAAGCGGCTCTTCTGGACCTTGGGCGCCGTTGCGGCCATCATCATGGTGGTGGGTGGCTATCCCATCATTGCGACACTGGTGTCCCACTTCTTCGGGTAAGGGCTGCCCGAACGGCCTTACAGCCCTACTGCCCCACCTGCTTTTTACGTTCTGACTGACGCGCCTTATGCCTCGCTACGGAAACGCCCGCTCTAACGCCCGCAACTGGTTCATTCACCGCATCACGGGCACCTTTCTTGTTTTTCTGCTCATCACGCACTTCTGGGTGCAGCACTACGACTCGGAGCTGGCCAGCGTAGCGCACCAGGTCATCACCACCGAGCAAGCGGAAGCTGGGGAGCTGCCCACCTACCCGGATGCCGCGCAAGAAGGGGTGCGTGCCCGCGTTGGCGAGGGTGTGGAGGTTACGCCGTACGACGTCGTGATGCAGCGCTTGGCCGACCCGGTCTACGCTGTGCTGTGGAAGGCCTTCAACCTGTTCTTCCTCGTGTTTGCACTGCATCATGGCTTTTACGGCCTCAACAATGTGATGAGCGATTACATCCGTAGCGATAGCGGAAAGCTGATCGCAAAAACGCTCTCGTGGACGCTCGCGGTGATCTTATTTATCGTGGGCGCCTATTCTGTCATCACGGCGGGCTGGGGATATACGCCCCCGATGTAGCCCCCGGTGTACCCTTGCTGCGTGCAGGACCTACAGGCTTCTTTGCTGCCCAACCTTTTGTTAACTGAAGATCAACACCCATGACTTTCTCACATGATGTCGTCATCGTAGGAGCAGGCGGAGCCGGGCTAATGGCTGCCCTGTATGCCAAGGAGGGCGGGGCCGACGTTGGCGTGGTTTCGAAACTCCATCCGTTGCGCTCACATACGGGAGCTGCGCAGGGCGGCATTGGCGCAGCCCTGGGTAACATGGAAGAAGATAGCTGGCTCTGGCATGCCTTCGACACGGTGAAGGGCAGCGACTATGTGGGCGACCAAGACGCCATCGAAACGATGTGCAAAGATGCGCCCCGCACCATCGTGGAGCTCGAGCACTACGGCGTACCGTTTAGCCGCAACAAGGAAGGCAAGATTTCGCAGCGGCGCTTTGGAGGGCATACCCGCAACTTCGGTGAGGCGCCCGTTCGCCGCGCCTGCCACGCAGCCGACCGCACCGGGCACACCATCCTGCACACGCTCTACGATCAGTGCCTGAAGAACGATGTCCGCTTCTATGATGAGTTTCAGGTGCTGGATCTCATCATGAATGACGATGACGAATGCGCTGGTGTGGTGGCCTACGAAATCCTGACCGGGGAAATCCACACCTTTCATGCAAAGACCGTCTGCTTTGCCACCGGCGGCTTTGGGCGGGCCTTCAAGACCACGTCCAACGCCCACGCCGGCACGGGCGATGGCATGTCCATCTTCCTCCGTAACGGCTTGCCGCTGGAGGACATGGAGTTCGTCCAGTTTCACCCGACGGGCCTCTACCGCCTCGGCATCCTCATCACGGAGGGGGCTCGCGGTGAGGGCGGCATCCTGCGCAACAGCGACGGCGAGCGCTTCATGGAGCGCTACGCGCCCACGGTGAAAGACCTGGCCCCGCGCGACCTCGTCTCGCAGTGCATCTACCAGGAGATCCGTCAGGGCCGTGGCATTAAAGGCAAAGAGTATGTACACCTTGACATGACGCACGTCGGCTCTGAGATTCTGGAGAAGAAGCTCCCAGAGATCACCATGTTCTCGCGCACCTACCTCGGGGTAGATCCACTGAAGGAGCCCATTCCGGTAGCCCCCACAGCCCATTATGCCATGGGCGGCATTCCGACCGACTACGACGGGCGGGTGGAAATCGGTCAGCGCGGCGACATTATGCCGGGGCTGTATGCAGCCGGTGAATGCGCCTGTGTGTCCGTCCACGGGGCCAACCGCCTCGGTACGAACTCGCTGCTGGAGCTCGTCGTGTTTGGGCGCCGCGCGGGGATGGCGATGGCGAAAGAAGTGAAAGAAGGCAAAGACTTCGCCGCGATGCCGGACAATCCGGAGCAGCGCACGCGCGACATGCTCGACACGATTCTTTCGCGGAATGACGGCGAGCCCGTCGTGAACGTGCGTAACGACTTGCAGGAGACGATGATGGACAACGTCTCGGTCTTCCGCAACGATGAGACGCTCACCACCGCGCTTGATGACCTTCAGGAACTGCGCGAGCGCGCCAACAATGTGGTCGTCCGCGATAAGGGCAAGAAGTTCAACACCGAGCTGATGGACGCCGTCGAGATCCAGTTTATGGTCGACTACGCGGAGGCCGTCGCTGCTTCGGCCCACCACCGCACGGAAAGCCGGGGCGCCCACTCGCGCGAAGACTTCCCCAAGCGCAACGACGACGATTGGCTGCAGCACACGCTCTTCCACAGCGACGGCAAAGGCAACTTTGAATTCGGACGCAAGGAAGTCGCCATCACGCGCTTCCAGCCGAAAGAGCGCAAGTACTAATCCCATACCCCACCCTGCCTACCCGCTTGCCTTCGCCCCGTATGTTCACGCTCACGCCGGGCCGCCTGCTGCTTCTGGCCATCGTGGTGACGGTGGCCTGCGCCGACGGTGCCTACCGGCTGTGGAAGCGCCGAGCTACCGACGACATAGGGCCGCGCACGTTTGGCGTGGTGCTGGCGCTGCTGGTGCTGGGTGCCGGGCTGGTGTGGGCCGGGGTGCTGGTGGAATGGCTGGCTCCCTGATGCCCGTTCTGAAGCGCCCCCTTTTTCTACCGACGCATTTCAACGCTTCTGCTCCCTTATGAAACTCAATGTCAAAATAAAGCGCTACAACCCCGAGGAAGACGAGGCGCCGCACTGGGAAACCTACGAGGCCCCCGCCGACCCGCTGGATAGCGCCCTCGCCCTCCTGCTCCACGTGAAGTGGTATGAGGATGGCACCCTCACCTTCCGCAAGAGCTGTGCGCACGGCATCTGCGGCTCGGATGCCATGCAGATCAACGGCGAAAACAAGCTGGCCTGCTCCATACTGGTGCAGGACCTGGTGAGTGGCGACGGCGACACGGTGACGTTTGCGCCGCTGCCCGGGTCACCGGTCATCAAGGATCTGGTGATCGACCAGAGCCGCTTCTTTGAGAAGTACCGCGCGGTGAAGCCCTGGATGATCACCGACGGCCCGGCCCCCGAGCGCGAGCGCCTGCAGTCGCCCGAGGACTTTGACATGATTGAGGACGCCACCAAGTGCATCATGTGTGGCGCGTGTACGCATAGTTGCCCGAGCACCTGGGCGGACCCGGACTACCTCGGCCCGGCGGCCATGCTGAAGGCCTATCGCTACAACCTCGACACACGCGACGATGGATCGAATGATCGTCTGGACGTGGTCGACTCCAAGGATGGCCTGTGGAAGTGCTACACCATTTTCAACTGTGTGCAGGCCTGCCCCAAAGGCATCGACATTACACGCTGGCTGTCGGCCCTGAAGCGGCAAGCCGTTTCGTCGCAGCTCTAAACGACGGTGTGGCCCAGGGTGGGCTACCCTAAGCGAACACCGCTGACAAACCGAGCGTCCGGCTCCTCTACCGGATCCTTGCTCCGCAATTCCTATCGCCCCGCGCCCTGTGCGTCGGGGCGTTTTTGTTGAGATGGTCCTGTGCACGGGGGCAGGCCCGGTTCACCCGAGGGTAGACGTTCCTCTCACACCGCACCTGCAAGCGCCTCAGACGGCCGTTCTGGCGCAAAAACAGCCGCCGGTTTTTTGGTACCGCTACCATGTGACGTACCTGTCACGCGCGGAAGCGCTCACAATTTAAGAATACATTAAGCCTGTAAAACAAAGCGCTTACGAAAAAAATCGGCGTGAACCCGCACGGTGATCTGGGATGGAAGCCGGCGAAGCACGCGGGCCCTGGTCGCGGCATCGTGCGCTGACCCGCCCGCATCCGTTGGACTACTCATCACCCGAGAGGCGTCTTATGACGTTTATCCGTACCACCGTAGTTGCTTTTCTGCTGTCCATCGCTGCTCCGGCGCTCGTCGCTGCGCAAGCGCCCAGTTCCGACGCGCCCGCACCGGCTGCCTTCATGCAGCATATGGACCGGCAAGTCCACACGCTGCTGACCTTCCCAAACCCAAACACGCAAGAGGAAGCTATGCAGCTGATCCTCCAACTGGCCGAGCGCACGGACGCGCAAGGCGACCCGCTGTTTACCTTTGGCCGGGCGGTCACGCCCCTCAAGGCCATCTATACCAGCGACGAGCACCTGGGTCGACGGCTGCTGGCGCTGGAGGCGCTCCGCGTGATTGGCGGCACTGAAGTATCGCTGGCCCTTCGAGCGCAACTGGCCGATGAAGAATCCGCGTTTGTCCGTAAGCGGACCGCCGTGGCGCTTAGCACGCTACCCTAACTGTAAGCATCGCGCGTAGTCGTACGGGCGTCGCCTCGGCGGCCCTGTGCCATGAGGCCCCATCGCCCTCGGGTGGTGGGGCTTTTTTCAACCTACCCCCAATACAGGCGTACGTGCGTGCCTGTATGTTGGCTTCCTTTCTCATGTTATCGCTCTGCCGATGCTTGCTTTCGCTGCCACTTCAACGTCCGATCGCTCCCCAGGTCTGTTTCAAGTAGATGAGGCGATGGTGGACGACATCGCAGCTCTGGTGGCCGCCGAGGATCGGGGGATGGTGATGAATCTGCTGGTTGATTTGCACCCCGTCGATCTTGCGGTGCTGATGGAGCGGCTGCCGGAGGTGGAGGCCCGGCAGGTATTCGCTTGGCTGCCCCCAGAGCTGGCCGGCGACGTGCTGGCCGAACTGGACGCCGTAGAGCGGGAGCCCCTTCTGGTGGGCATCAGTGGGGAGCGCCTGCGTAAGCTCATCGACGAGCTGGACACCGACGATGCCGTCGATGTGCT
>Ga0207421_10003468_pt1 | contig 18781 bp, 13 predicted proteins | sample SodLakKL_010_SED_4_FD_187542 | JGI IMG/M metagenome (GOLD analysis project Ga0207421, IMG submission 187542) | Alkaline sediment microbial communities from Lake Tanatar, Kulunda Steppe, Russia - 8KL_010_SED (SPAdes) (version 2) | ecosystem: Environmental > Aquatic > Non-marine Saline and... | reverse complement strand
TGTTGCCATTGATCTGCCGGAACTCAAAGACCGAGCTCATGGCATTGCCTCTGTTAGCAGGAAATGCACTGGAATACATCTCTACTTCACGAATGAAATCGGTGTTGAGGATTCCCACAGGCCCGCCGCTGGCCCCTTGAGTGGCAAAATGGTTTATGTTGGGGATTTCCACACCATCCATGAAAAAACTGTTCTCGGCAGGGCCACCACCTCTTACAACCACATCGTTGCGGAATGCCGGGGTGGAAGCAACCCCGGGCAACCCCTGGATAACGCGTGAAATGTCGCGGTTGCTTCCCGGACTGCGCTCAATCTCCTTAATGCCCAGCCTGCGTAGTGACACCGGGCTCTCATCACTGCGCTCAAACTGGCTTACGAATACCTCCACGGCTTCAAGCTCCACCTGTTTCTGTGCCAGACCAACATCAATGTTGGAAGTACGGCTGCTGGTAACCATGAACTCTGAACTTAACCGGGTTTCATAACCGACTGTAGAAACACGAAGCCTGATAAATCCAGGCTCCACTCCGGTAAAGCTAAACTCACCATCCAGATCAGTTGTGCTTCCAATGTTGGTACCTTCGATAACCAGGTTCACGAAAGGCAGGCCTTCATTTGTAGCTTCGTCATAAACCCGACCGCGTATGGTACCCGTTTGTGCTATCCCCTCCAATTGCAGGAGTAGTATCCATATTATTATAACTATGCGCATGAGTATATCAATTCATTTGTTTATCATTTGCTTAATCCTGTTAAATGAACCGAGCACTTTGCGCGCTCGGCGAAGCCAAACCTCCATTAGATAATCATTTTCCTGTGTGTCAATTCTTTGGCATGGAGGTTTCATGTTTTTTATGCATTAATTTTGCGATTTACCGTGTTACGCAGGGCAAACCTGTGCCTGCAGGATTTTTTTGACAGATATGAAAATCAGATTCAACCATTATGCAAGTAGGAATCTCCAAAATAAACGCATTTTAACTTAAATATGTTTAACCCACAAAGTATGTTGATAAAAAAAGTATTTTTGTATAATAAATGCTTTAAAACCTCCACGAACACTTAAAACCATTTTATTATGAAGTCACCTCGCGCTATACGGGTCCTGGTGGGACTCATATTCATCCTTTTCGGAGGAGTTTTGTTCCTGAAGTGGGCCGGTATTGATGTACCCTTTGAGATCCCTTCACCTATTTTTTCCTGGCCAGTCATCCTCATTGTACTGGGGATATACTTTCTGGTATCAGGTAACCGTAACTCTGGCCTGATCCTGCTGCTCGTGGGAGTTGTTTTTTTTGTCAGAAACTTCTATGACGTTCCTATACGCGATATCGTCATGGTGGTCATTCCCGTATTTTTGGTGTTGGCAGGTCTGGTTTTGATTTTCCCGGGATTAAAGAAGCAAAAAAGAGAACATGTAGTTACTGATGATGACCCTACCATCCAGGCTGTGCATATATTTAGCGGAGGAAGCCGTTTTGTTGAATCCGGAAATTTTTCCGGCGGGGAGGTGCTGTGTGTTTTTGGAGGAGCCGACATTCATTTTCGGGGCAGCATGCTGGCTGCCGGAAATAACATTTTACATACCACCTGTATTTTTGGAGGTTGTGACATATATGTTCCTGATGACTGGACCGTGCAACTGGAAACCACCAACATCTTTGGAGAAGCCTCAGATAAAAGGTTTAAAGATGGTGGAAAACTAGAGGAGCATCCTGGTAAGATACTCATAATTAAAGGGTTTATGCTCTTTGGCGGGTTGGACGTAAAAAAAGCCTGACCCTGGGTATTTAAGTATTTTTGGCAGGGAAAAATGCTAAAAATCATTACCTTTGCGTTTTGTTTACGCGTAAGGAAATACCTATTGTTTAAAGCTTGAACGTTTTATATGTTGAGAATTAAGAGGATTCGTGGGATTTCAGGTATCATTATTTTGCTTTTGATCTTTGGTGCCTGCAGCCCATATCAGCGGCTTTTGCAGAGTGATGATTATGAGCTCAAATACGAACGGGCTATTGAATTTTATGAAGAAGAGGAGTATGGACGGGCAATTACACTTTTATCAGATGTGATGCCTGCATACAGGGGAACTGCCGAGGCTCAGCGCATCAATTACTATTTTGCCAAGGCCCACTTTCGCAATGGTGAATATGCTTTGGCAAGTCACTACTTCAAATCTTTTGTTGAAGCCTATCCAAACAGTGAACATACGGAAGAATTTCTTTTTCTGAGCGGATACTGTCAATACCTTGAATCTCCCAGGTATTCATTGGATCAGACCAGTACCAGGCAGGCTATAAGGGAGCTTCAGACCTTTATTAACAGATATCCTGAAAGCGACAGGGTATCGGATGCTAATGAGTTGATAGATGAGTTGCGCTACAAACTGGAGAAAAAGCATTTTGAAATTGGCAAGCTTTATTATAACATATCAGATTATCAGGCTTCTGCCAGCACTTTTGAAACTTACATAAATGATTTTCCTGACAGCCAATATCGTGAAGAAGCGATGTTTCTTACAGTAAAGGCATATTTCGAATTCGCATATAACAGCATACCACTGCGTCAGGAAGAACGTTACAAAAAGGTGGTAGATGCATATCAGGCTTTTGAAAGCCGTTATCCGGAAAGCGACAAGCTGGAGGAGGCCACCCGCATGTATGAACAAGCAACAGCAGCTATTGAAAGGTTTCAGGAGCGTCGTGAACTGACAGAAAGCAATTGACAGAAAAACAGAGATTTTACATATATGGAACAGAAAAAAGTAAGTACCGACATGACCACTGTAACCCGTGACTTGAGAGAGTTTGACAGGGACACAGACAATATATACCAATCAGTGGTTATTATTTCAAAACGTGCCAATCAGATAGGGCAGGAGGTTAAAGAGGAGCTGAACGCAAAACTTGAGGAATTTGGCAGCACCAGCGACAATCTGGAGGAAGTCTTTGAGAACAGGGAGCAGATAGAGATCGCAAAGCATTACGAGCAGCTTCCCAAGCCCAGCCTGATAGCCATCAGTCAATACTTGTCGGGTGAGGTCTATTACCGTGTGCCGGGGAGCGAATCAGAGGATAAATAGTATTGTAGTATCTCTGCAAAGTGATCACCGGTGTTTACTGCCATGTGAGACTAACCGGCTAAACCCATTGTCATGATAAAAGGGAAAAAAGTCATACTGGGCATATCGGGTGGAATAGCAGCCTACAAGGCAGCTTTTCTGATACGGCTTTTTAAAAAGTCTGGTGCCGAGGTGAAAGTGGTAGGCACAAAACATGCCTTTGAGTTTATCACACGGGTCACCCTGGAGTCGCTGTCAGAGAATAAAGTATATGACCAGGTTTTCGGTGAGCAAAATGATTATACTACAGAGCATGTAGCCCTGACAGATTGGGGTGATGTGTTTGTTGTGGCACCTGCTACCGCCAATATTATTGGCAAGCTGGCCGGCGGCATAGCGGATGATGCCCTGTCTACTTCCCTGCTGGCTTTTGACAAGAAAGTATTCGTTGCCCCTGCGATGAACTGCAAAATGTGGGATCATTTCGCCGTGCAGGAAAATATGCGCAAGCTTAAGGAGCATGATGTAAGGATCATTGAACCTGCGGAAGGCTTCCTGGCCTGCGGTTATGAAGGTCGCGGAAGAATGGAAGAACCTGAAGCGATCTTTCAGGAAGTAGACGCCTATTTTCGTGCTCCTGAGAAAAGCCTTTCGGGTAAAAGGATCCTGGTTACTGCCGGGCCTACACATGAGTCGATCGACCCTGTCAGGTTTCTCGGCAATCATTCATCCGGTAAAATGGGCTATGCTTTGGCAGAGGTTCTCGCGGATAGAGGCGCAGAGGTCATTCTTATTTCCGGCCCTTCAACGCTTACACCACCTCCCTCAGTCAGCCTGATCAGTATTACGACGGCCCGGGAAATGCATGATGCCTGTATGGAAATTTATCCGGATTGCGACGCTGTCATCATGGCCGCTGCCGTGGCAGACTATACACCGGAAAAGCCGGAAACACAAAAGATCAAAAAAGAGAAAAAGCAGAAAGGCTTAACAATAAAACTGAAGCCAACACCCGATATTCTTGCCCACATGGGTAAAGAAAAGAAAAACCAGGTGCTTGTGGGTTTTGCCCTGGAAACAGAAAACGGTGAGAAGAACGCGATAGACAAAATAAAAAAGAAAAACCTTGACTTTGTGGTGCTAAACTTACTTGCCGACGAGGGTGCGGGCTTCATGCACCCTACCAATAAAGTCAGTATTATAGACAATAATCGGAAAGTCTTCCGTTATCCTTTAAAGGACAAGGAAGAAGTTGCGGCCGATATTGCCGACAGCCTGCAAAAGCATTTAGGCTTATGACCGTAAAATTTTTTACAACATTCATACTCAGCCTGGCATTTGCCTTTCAGCTACATGCCCAGGAAATGAACTGCCAGGTATCCATATCCACACCGGGTATGTCCGATACCGAAAGGCAAATTATGCAGACACTGCGTTCAGATCTTAGGGAGTTCATTAATGAAACCAGCTGGACGCCCTTTGAGTTTGAGACCAGGGAGCGTATAGAAGCCTCCATCCAGATTACTATTGAAGACAGGACAGGCGGGGATGAATACAAGGCGAGCATTCAGGTCTCTTCCCGCCGGCCAGTCTATAACACTTCTTATGATACACCTGTTTTTAATCACCGTGACAGGGATTTCGAATTTCGATATCGTGAGGGTGATCCCCTGGAGTACGACCCTAATAGCTTCATGAATAACCTAACCTCGGTGGTAGCCTATTATGTTTATATAATTCTGGGTTTTGATTTTGATACATTTGCGCCGATGGGAGGGACACCCTATTTTGAGCAGGCGCAAGCGATAGTGAATCAGGCACAAAACGCCAGAGAGCCGGGCTGGAAGTCTTTTGAAAACCAGCGTAACCGTTATTGGCTCATTGAAAACATCATGAACAACAGATACCGGCAGATCCGTGAAGCACTTTACCGTTATCACCGCCAGGGATTTGATAAAATGACCGACAACATGGATCTTGGACGGGCAGAAGTGCTCGAGGCATTGGAAATGCTCCAACGTGCGCACCGTGAAAGACCAGGCACATTACTCATGCAAACGGTGATGGCGGCAAAAAGTGACGAGCTGGTTAATCTTTTTTCTGAGGCTCCGGCTATGGAACAAACTACTGCCATCGATATCTTGTCTGAAATTGACCCTTCAAACAGCTCAAAATACCGTCGGATAGCTGACAGCAACTGATCAAGGAAAAAGTTTTCTATCTTTGTATGTTGTTCCATCCAAACTGATGATATGCTCACACATCTTCAGATAGAAAACTATGCCCTCATCCAGAAGCTGGATACCCCATTTCATAGTGGACTGACCGTGATAACCGGTGAAACCGGAGCTGGTAAATCCATTCTGCTTGGAGCATTGTCCCTGATCCTGGGCGAACGTGCTGACACCAAGGTGCTTAATGATAAGTCCAGGAAGTGTATCATAGAAGGTAGTTTTAGCTTAGATAACAAGGATCTGAAGCCTCTTTTTGATCAGTATGATCTGGATTACGATGAGATTAGCTATTTCAGACGAGAAATTACCCCCAGCGGCAAATCCCGGGCTTTTATAAATGACACTCCGGTAAACCTCGCTATCATGCGAAGCATTGCCGAACAACTCATTGATATCCATTCACAGCATGAAACCCTCATGCTTGGGATCTCTTCATTTCAGTTTGATGTGGTTGACGCTTATGCCCAAATGCTGGATGAGGCCGATCATTACAGAAAGATTTTCCGGCAGTTTCAACAAAAAAAACAAGAACTTACAGCCGCCATTGAAAATGAGCGCAAGGCCAGGGCTGATCTTGATTATTATCAATATCAGCATGAAGAGCTGGAAAAGGCAAAACTCGATCCGGAAGCACATAGCCGCATGGAGGAAGAAATAAGCGTGCTTCGACATGCGGAAGAGATACGCCATAATCTTGAAAAAGCTTTGTATCTCATGAATGAAGCGGAGCACAATGTTCTGGACATGCTGAACGAAATTCGCCAGCTTATCCAGCCGCTGACTCGCTTTGGTGAAACTTATGCCAGGCTGGCCAGCAGGGTTGACTCCCTGCATATAGAGGCAGATGATATCATGCAGGAGGCTAACGGCATCACGGAAAACATAGAACATGATCCACAGCAGGCATCACGCATGGAAGCCAGAATGGACGATATCAACTCTCTGCTGATGAAACACCATGCCGCCTCAGTCGAAGAATTGATTGCCATCAAAAACAACTACCTGAAGAAAATTGAAAACTCAACCTCACTCGCTGAGCATGTAATAGAGCTGGAAAATGAGGTGCATGCTTTTGAAGAACAGCTAAGAAAAATAGCCGATCATCTTTCCAAAGCCAGGAGGGAGGCCATCCCACACATTGAAAAAGAGATCACAGACCTGCTGAAAAAACTGGGTATGCCTGGTGCAAGATTCCGCGTAATGCAGGAAAAGCAGGAATCACTAACAGCCAATGGTACAGACCAGTTGTATTTTCTTTTCAACGCCAACGTGGGGGGTGAGCTGCAAGACATTGCCCGTATAGCATCCGGCGGAGAGCTATCACGGGTCATGATGGCCATAAAAAGCATTATTTCGCAAAAAAAAGTCCTTCCAACCATCATTTTTGATGAGATAGATACAGGTATTTCAGGCGAAACTATCAACCAGGCAGCAAACATCCTGGGAAACATGGCCCGGAACATGCAGGTCATTGCCATCACCCACCTTCCACAGGTTGCTGCAAAAGGCCAAACCCATTTACTTGTGTATAAGGAAGTAGAGAATGGCACAACACGAACTCACTTGAGGCAATTAAAAGATAATCAAAGGATTACTGAGGTAGCGAAGATGCTTGGCGGAGAAAAACCCACAAAACACATGGTGGAAACGGCAAAAGACCTTATCTTTAACAAAGAAAAATAAATATCTAAATTTATTGATATGACAAAAGATCTATTAAAAGGGAAAAGGGGTATTATACTGGGAGCCCTGGACACGAATTCCATAGCATGGAAAGTGGCAGAAAGGGCGCATGAACAAGGTGCCAGCTTTGTCCTTTCCAATGCCCCGATCGCCCTTCGTAAAGGAGACATCTTTGAGCTGGGCAAGGCCACCGGGAGCGAAGTGATATCTGCCGACCTTACCCAGGTGGATGAGATAGAACATTTGTACCAGGAGAGCGTGGAGATTCTGGGAGGAAATATTGATTTCCTGCTGCATTCTGTAGGGATGTCGCCAAATGTGCGAAAGGGTTTAGGATACACCAACCTGGACTACAATTATATGATGAAGACCCTTGATGTATCAGCCATTTCTTTGCACAAGCTTTTACAGACGGCCTATAAGATGGACATCATCAATGATTGGGGATCCGTAATTGCTCTTAGCTACATTGCCGCTCAAAGGACGTATTCCACATACAGCGACATGGCTCAGGCAAAAGCCATGCTTGAATCGATAGCACGCAGCTTTGGCTATCATTATGGTAAGAAGCGTAATGTACGTATTAACACGATTTCCCAGTCACCCACGATTACCACTGCAGGAACAGGGGTAGGAGGGTTTAAGAGCTTTTATGCCTATGCCAATTGCATGTCGCCCCTGGGCAATGCTTCTTCTGATGATTGTGCCGATTATTGTATCATGATGTTTTCTGACCTTACGCGCAAGGTAACCATGCAAAACCTTTACCATGATGGCGGTTATTCGACCATGGGTATTAGTGAAACGCTTATCCAAAGTTGTTTTACATGCCAGGGAGAATGCTTTGATGACATTGCGGAAAAGGAGCGTGTCATGGGAAAGAAAGATGCATCATCAGAAACTCAGGATAAATAACATCCCGCTTACCATTTTCGTGTTTTTTAATAATTGTTATATTTGTACCTTCTTTTATGGCAGGTGCCGGCCACTTTGCAGGTTAAGCGTGTCTTTCCCTCATTCCGGAAACCGGTATATTTGCCAGGGAGTGCTTTTGTATTTAATGAAACCATCTAATTTTTAATCCATGAACATATTAGTTTGTATCAGTCACGTTCCTGACACGACTACGAAGATCAAGTTTTCAGAGAACAACACCAGGCTGGATACTGCGGGCATTCAATGGGTGATCAACCCGTGGGATGAGCTTTCGCTTACACGTGCCCTGGAGTTAAAGGAAAAAAGTGGCAGTGGCGTGCAAAAAGTTTCTATAGCCCATGTAGGTCCTGCATCCACTGAACCTACAATTCGCAAGGCACTTGCTATTGGTGCTGATGATGCCTATCGTGTGGACACGGAGGCAAGGGATGCTTACCAGGTAGCCGCTAATCTTGCGGAAGTGGTAAAATCCGGTTCTTTTGACATGATATTATGTGGTATTGAGTCCAGCGACTATAATGGTTCTAGTGTAGGAGGGATGCTTGCAGAGTTTCTTGATTATGTATCTGTTTCCGGGATATCCCATCTGGATGTTGAAAATGGTGAGGTGCATACAACACGGGAACTGGATGGGGGCTGTGAAAAGCTTATCGTTCCAGCACCTTTTGTTGGTATTGTGCAGAAGGGGATTGCCAAAGAACCCCGGATTGCAGCCATGCGCGGTATTATGATGGCCCGCAAGAAACCTATCCAGCTGGTCGATGCTGCCGACAAAGAGCCACTCACCGTGATAAAGGAATTTGAGCCACCAAAGCCAAGACCAGCCTGTAAATTTGTGGATCCTGAAAATCCGGAAGAGCTTATCGAGCTTCTTCAAAACGAGGCCAAAGTGATCTGATCATTAACGAGAAAAAAATACCAAACATATGTCAGTATTAGTATATACAGAAAACTGGGATGGCGAATTCAAGAAGCTGTCTTTTGAGTTGATTTCATTTGCCGTAAAGCTGGCTGAAGAGATGCAAACGGAGGTTGTGGCTTTGTCTGTGGGGAAGACAAAAGATGAAGAGCTTAAGAAATTGAGCCAGTATGGTGTAAAGCGCATTCTGAAAGTTGAAAACGAAGAAGTGGATCAGTTTGACCCGCAGATCTATGCCAAAGTCCTGTCGGAGGTTGCCGCCAGGGAGCAGGCGAGTCTTGTGGTTATGGCTGATAACAATACAGGCAAGGCTCTGGCACCGAGACTGTCTGTGCGCATGAAGGCTGCACTCGCCTCGGGAGTAAGCAGTATGCCCGACAGTTTGTCACCCTTTGTGATTAAAACACGTGCTTTCTCAGGAAATGCTTTTGCCGTGACCGAACTTCCCACGGAAGTGAAAATTGTCACCATCGCACAAAACTCTTTCGACCTGGAGGAAAAACCTTCAGAAGCAGTCATTGAAGATGCAGGAGTGGATATTTCCGGCATGAAGCCTAAAACTGTGGTGAAGGAAGTTGAAAAACAGACGGATCAGCTGTTGCTTACCGACGCAGAAATTGTTGTCTCCGGAGGTCGCGGCATGCGGTCAGCAGAAAACTGGGCACCCATCGAGGAGCTTGCCAGCCTCATGAATGGTGCTACCGCTTGCTCACGCCCGGTGTCTGACGAAGGTTGGCGCCCGCACGAAGAGCATACCGGCCAGACAGGGAAAGTTATTTCACCCAATGTCTATTTTGCGATCGGTATTTCCGGCGCAACACAGCATCTGGCAGGTGTAAGCGGCTCAAAATATATCATTGCCATCAATAATGACAAGGAAGCACCCATTTTTGATGCCGCACAGTACGGTATTGTTGGAGATGCATCGAAAATTCTGCCAAAACTTGTTGATGCACTTAAAAAAGCCAAGTCTGCCTGAGCTGAATAGCGGGAAGTAAGATACAGGGATTAACACTGACCAAAACATCACCCATGATTGAAAATTTCGTTTTCAGCCTTCTTCTCATTCTGGCTGTTCTGCTTTTCACCAAAAATGTGCGCCGGATAGCTCAAAATATCCTGATGGGTAAGAAAGCCGGCATCAACGATCAAAAACCCCGCCGTTGGAAAACCATGGCCCGTGTGGCCATTGGCCAGTCGAAAATGGGCTCACGGCCCATATCTGCTGTATTGCATATCTTCGTTTATGTGGGTTTTATCGTGATCAATATTGAAATGCTGGAGATTTTGATAGACGGAGTCTTTGGCACACACCGCATACTTGCTTTTCTTGGTGCCATCTATCCGGTGCTCATATCCATGTTTGAAATACTGGCGTTACTGGTTATCCTGGCTTGTGTGTTTTTCCTTACCAGAAGGAACCTTGTAAAGGTACCCCGGTTCTGGAACAGAGAAATGACAACCTGGCCGCGCAGCGATGCCAACATCATTCTGGTTACCGAAATTCTTCTCATGAGTTCTATCCTGGTGATGAATGCGGCCGACGGGTTGCTGCAGGAAAGAGGGCATACATATTATGCTGCCATGGGAACATTCCTGGTAAGCGATATGATGCAGCCATGGTTTGCAGGTATGTCAGAAGGAGCACTCATTAACCTGGAACGCGCCACCTGGTGGTTTCACATCGTGGGTGTCTTTATCTTCCTGAATTACATTCCTTATTCCAAACACTTTCATATTTTCCTGTCGTTTCCCAATGTCTGGTATTCCAAGTTGGGTCCTCTTGGTAAGATGGACAATATGCCAGCCATCACCAACGAAGTGAAAATGATGCTTGATCCATCCGGGGCACAGGATATGCCGGCAGAAGGTGAAGAAGATATCGGGCAATTTGGAGCTAAAGAAGCGACTGATCTTACATGGAAGCATCTTATGGATGCTTATACATGCACTGAATGTGGCCGATGTACTTCAAGCTGTCCTGCAAATATTACCGGCAAAAAGCTTTCGCCCAGAAAGGTAGTAATGGATGTCAGAGACCGCATGGAAGAGATAGGCAAGCTTGTTGGGAAAAAAGGGAAGGACGCCACTGATGGTAACAGTCTTTTTGACCGTATAACGGATGAAGAGCTATGGGCATGCACAACATGTAATGCCTGCACTCACGAATGCCCGGTAAATATTGATCCGCTTGTTGTGATCCTGGAGCTCCGGCGCTACCTGGTAATGGAAAAGGCATCCGCTCCGGGTGAGATCAATACCACGTTTTCCAATATTGAGAACAATGGTGCCCCTTGGCAGTTTTCTCACGAAGACCGCATGGAGTGGGCTGAGAAGTAAGGTGTGCGGATTTGGAAAGATCTCATGTATCCCTTTGTATAAAATCTATGAATAAACAATAAGCTCCTCATGGCAGAAAAAGAGAAGATGCAAGTGCCGGTCATGGCTGATTTAGTTGCTGAAGGCAAAAAGCCTGATTATCTTTTTTGGGTTGGATGTGCCGGTGCCTTCGATGACAGATATAAAAAAGTGACCCGGGCATTTGCTTCAATACTGAACCACATGGGCATCGACTATGCGGTACTGGGAACGGAAGAAACATGCACGGGGGATCCTGCAAGGCGTGCCGGCAACGAAATGTTGTTTCAGATGCAGGCTCTTCAGCTGATTGAGCTCTTTGAAGGCTATGAAATCAAAAAGATCATTACCATATGTCCGCATTGTTACAATGTATTCAAGAATGAATATCCGGAGCTCGGAGGCAACTACGAGGTAATCAGCTATGTGGACTTCCTTGACCAGGCGCTCGCAAATGGCTCTCTTAAACCTGACCTGGAAAAATACAAGGGCATACGCATCACCTTCCATGATCCTTGTTATCTGGCAAGAGCCAATGATATTGTGGATGCTCCGCGAAATATTCTGAACCTCCTTGGAGGCGAAATCGTGGAAATGGAACGAAACAGGTATTATGCCCTTTGCTGCGGAGCAGGAGGGGGGCAAATGTTTAAAGAAGCCGAAAAAGGCGATAAGGAGGTGTTCATTGAACGCACGGAAGAGGCTTTAAAAACAGATCCCCGGGTTATTGCTTCTGCGTGTCCGTTCTGTATGGTCATGCTTACCGATGGAATTAAATACAAGAACCGGGAAGAAGACGTAAAAAATTACGATATTGCCGAACTCATAGCCCTTGCATTGGGCAGTAATCAATAAAAACAAAACCCTATCATGGACAAAAAAGAGTATCTGAAAAGTGGTGAATTTCTTGTGAGAGAGGTACAGGCGAATGAGGTCTTTGTGCCCGAGGAATATGATGAGGAACAACAGATGATTGCTCAAACCTGTAAGGATTTTCTGGAGGCTGAAGTTTATCCGCACCTGGATCAGCTTGACAAGGGCGACCGCGAACTGATGAAGGAAATTCTTAAAAAATCAGGAGAGCTGGGATTGATGGGAATATCCATACCAGAGGAATATGGTGGCTTTGGTCAGTCTTTTGTTACGCAAATGCTTGCTGCCGAATATATCGGGGCTGGCTATTCCTTTTCCGTGGCTTTCATGGCCCATTGCGGAATTGGCACGCTTCCCATCATGTATTACGGAGATGACAAGCAACGTGAAAAATATGTGACCCGGCTGGCTACAGGGGAATTGCTGGGTGCTTATTGCCTTACCGAGCCCGGTGCTGGAAGTGATGCTAACTCCGGAAAATCCACCGCAACACTTTCTGAGGATGGTAAGCATTATATTCTTAACGGTCAGAAGATGTGGATCACCAACGCTGGTTTCTGTGACACCCAGGTGGTATTTGCCAAAGTGGATAATGACCGAATTCTTAGTGCATTTATAGTCGACAGCGACATGGAGGGCGTCGTTATCGGACCCGATGAGCATAAGATGGGCATCAAAGGGTCTTCCACGGCACAGATTTATTATAATGATGTGAAAGTACCTGTGGAAAACATGATCGGCAAAAGGGGAGAGGGCTTTCGTATTGCCCTGAGCATTTTGCACATGGGCAGGATGAAGCTTGGAGCCAATGTTATTGGGGCTGCCAAAATGGCCATCAACGACTCAGTTAAGTATGCCAATGAGAGAAAGCAGTTTAACTCCCTCATCTCCAATTTTGGAGCCATACAGCAGAAGCTTGCCGAGATGGTCATTCGTACCTTTGCGCACGAGTCAGCCATATATCGGGTAAGCAAGGATATCGATAATCTGATGGATAAACTGAAAGAGAAATCTGAGTGTGACGAGGGGAGGGCTGCAATAGAAGCCATAAGTCATTATGCAGTGGAAGATGCCATTCTGAAAGTTTATGGTTCAGAAGTTCTTGATTATGTTGCGGATGAAGCAGTACAGATCCATGGCGGCATGGGCTACTCTGCTGAAATGAATGTGGAGCGCGGATACCGTGACTCACGAATAAACAGGATTTTTGAGGGCACCAACGAGATCAACCGGCTTCTTATCACGGAAACAGCTATCAAAAGGGCTCAAAAAGGAGACTATGATCTCATGGGCATGGCTGATAAACTCTATCAGCAGCTTGATGGTATCACTGACGAGAAGAAGGCGGGTGAAACCTATCACCAGGAAAAGATGCGCATTGTCAAAAATATGAAAAAATGCGCCATGCTGGTTATCCATCGTGCAAGCAATGCTTTCGGACGTAAACTTGTTCGAGAGCAGGAGATTTTGAATAACATGGCGGATATCATTACGGAGATATACATATCAGAATCCCTTGCCCTCAGGACAGAGAAGACGGAGCCTCAAAGGGGCGAAGAAGAAGGGGTATACAGGGATATTCTTGATGTATACCTTTATGACGCTGCCAGCAAAGTCAGAAAGATGGCCATGGATGCTGTGTACTCTATTCCTGATGGCGATGATGCTGACAAAATGGTAAAAGCATTGAATACGCTCACGCAGGTAAGAGGAGTGAATGTAAAAGATGCCCGTCGTCGAATTGCTGCTAAAATTATTGAGGATAATATCTATAAATTCTGATGGTCATCCGGTTCAAAACAAACCCGGGTTTGTTTATGGCTACATTGCCATTTACAATCCCGGGTTTTTTGTTTCTGTCTTTCCTTTTGATTCTTTTGTTTTCGCCTTTGACTTGCTTTCCTTCGCAGGAACCATCTTGATAGACACCTCTTCTTCATCTTTTTTGTAGTCTACCTTAATGGTGTCTCCCGGATTAACCTGGGCGCGAATGATTTCTTCTGCAAGCGGATCTTCAAGATACTTTTGGATAGCCCGCTTGAGCGGTCTTGCGCCAAAGGAGGGGTCCCAGCCTTTCTCTGCAATAAACTCTTTTGCTGCTTCGGTGAGCTTAATGTGGTAGCCCATGTTGTCGATTCGTTTAAAGAGATGCTTCAGTTCAATATCGATGATCTTGAAGATGTGTTCCTTGTGCAGATTTTCGAAAATCACCACATCGTCTACACGGTTCAGGAATTCAGGAGCAAAGGTCTTTTTCAGGGCATTCTCGATAATGCTTTGCGTATACTCCTTAGAAGCAGCCTGACGCGCGGGTGTATTAAAGCCGACACCCATACCGAAGTCTTTAAGCTGCCTGGAACCAATGTTTGAGGTCATGATAATGATGGTATTCTTAAAGTCTACACGGCGTCCCAGGCTGTCTGTCAGCTGTCCGTCGTCGAGCATCTGCAGCAGCAGGTGGAACACGTCGGGGTGTGCTTTCTCGATCTCATCTAAAAGCAGTACGGAATAAGGCTTACGGCGTACCTTTTCAGTCAGCTGTCCGCCTTCTTCGTATCCGACATAGCCGGGAGGAGCTCCCACCAGGCGGCTTACGGCAAATTTTTCCATGTATTCGCTCATGTCGATCCGGATGATGGCATCTTCGGTATCGAAGAGGTGGTGGGAGAGTACCTTTGCCAGGTGCGTTTTACCTACACCGGTGGGTCCCAGGAAAATAAAGGATCCAATAGGCTTGGCGGGGTCTTTAAGTCCTGCACGATTTCTTCGGATGCTCTTCACAATCTTGCGGAGGGCATCATTCTGACCCACTACGCTTTTCTCCAGGTCTTTTTCCATGTTGATAAGCCGTTCGCTCTCATTCAGAGCGATGCGCTGCACGGGTACACCGGTGATCATCGATACGACCTCCGACACATTCTGTTCTGTCACCACTTCGCGGTGCATTTGCGACTCCTCTTCCCATTTGCGTTTTTCCGCCTCCAGGCGGTTCATAAGTTCCCGCTCCTGGTCGCGAAACTGCGCTGCCTGTTCGTATTTCTGGCTTTTAATGGCTTTAGTCTTCTCGTCGCGCACACGGTCAATATCCTCTTCTACCTTGATGATGTTTTCGGGTACCCGGATGTTGGTTATGTGAACACGTGATCCGGCTTCATCCATAGCGTCGATAGCCTTGTCGGGCAAATATCTGTCGCTTAGGTAGCGATCGGTAAGATGGACACATGCTTTGATGGCATCCTCCGAATAGTTTACCAGGTGGTGATCCTCATATTTGGATTTGATGTTGTTAAGGATCTCGATGGTTTCTTCTGCGGTGGTAGGGTCGATGATGATTTTCTGAAAACGGCGTTCCAGGGCACCATCTTTTTCGATGTGCTGGCGGTATTCGTCCATGGTGGTGGCACCAATGCACTGAATGTCGCCCCTTGCCAGGGCTGGCTTGAACATATTGGATGCGTCCAGTGATCCGGATGCACCTCCGGCTCCCACGATGGTATGCAACTCATCGATGAAGAGGATGACGTCGGGGTTCTTTTCCAGTTCGTTGAGCAGCGCTTTCATACGTTCTTCAAACTGCCCCCGGTATTTGGTGCCGGCAACAAGTGAGGCTAAGTCGAGGGTGACAATTCGTTTGTTGAATAGAGCCCTGCTTACTTTCCTTTCTACAATGCGCAATGCCAGGCCTTCTGCGATAGCGGACTTTCCCACACCAGGCTCTCCAATGAGTATAGGGTTGTTTTTCTTGCGGCGGGAGAGGATCTGGGCGATTCTTTCGAGCTCGCTATCTCTGCCAACTACCGGGTCGAGCCTGTCATCCTCAGCGGCTTTTGTAAGATCCCTGCCAAAGTTGTCAAGGACCGGCGTGGTTGACTTTTCACCACCCTTCTTTACAGGCCCGCCTCCAAAGCCACCTCCTTCGGTGGGTTCATCTTCTTCGCTATGCGAAAATTCATCATGAATGTCATGCTCATCAGGGTCATCAGAGAAATCACGCTGGATACTCAGGATCTCTTCTTTGGCCATCTGATAATCTACACCCTGCTGGTTGATAAGGCGGGTGGCCAGGTTTTCCTGGTCTTTGAGAATGGATAATAAAAGGTGTTCAGCACCAATGAGTTCGCTGTTAAACAACTTGGCCTCCAGATAGGTGATCTTAAGTACACGTTCAGCCTGTTTTACAAGCGGAATGTTATCGATACTTACATTACGTGGCGACTGACCTTTTATGGTGCTTTCAATGGTTTTCTTCATTTGAAACAGATCCAGCCCCAGTTGGGTTAGTACCTGTACGGCCATATTTTCTCCTTCACGAATCAGCCCCAGCAAGAAATGCTCTATACCTATATAGTCATTACCGTTGCGCAAAGCCTCCTCACGACTATAAGTGATTACATCTTTAACGACCGGTGAAAATTTTGCTTCCATAGAATTTTGTTTGAGAATTCAGATTACAATATTAGTCAAAAACTTCTGTTTAGCTCTGCAATGTTAACAATTATTGTGGTATTTTGTTAGAACGTTTTTTCTTTCACAAACCCTTAAATAATCAACGAACATAAGCAAAAAAACCGTATTTTCGTGTGTTTTGTTTTTGCCCATGTTTACAATCATAAATCATTGATAAATAAAATGTTACAACCAAAGATCATAAAAGTCGACATTGAAGAGCAGATGAAATCGGCATACATTGACTATGCCATGTCTGTTATTGTCTCACGGGCCCTGCCAGACGTACGTGATGGCCTCAAGCCTGTTCATCGTCGTGTGTTGTTTGGCATGCATGAGCTCGGTGTTTTCAGTAACAGGACCTACAAAAAGTCTGCCAGAATCGTGGGTGAGGTGTTGGGTAAGTATCATCCGCATGGCGACAGTTCGGTGTATGATGCCATGGTGCGCATGGCGCAGGAGTGGTCATTGCGTTATCCCATGGTTGATGGCCAGGGTAATTTTGGCAGTATCGATGGCGACAGTCCGGCAGCTATGCGTTATACCGAAGCACGCATGCGCAAAGTGTCGGAAGAAATGCTTGCTGACATTGACAAGGAAACGGTTGATTTTCAGCTAAATTTTGATGATACCCTCAAAGAGCCCACGGTATTGCCATCACGCATACCGAACCTCCTGGTCAACGGATCATCAGGTATTGCCGTTGGTATGGCCACCAACATGCCTCCACATAACCTTAATGAGGTGGTAGACGGCACTATAGCCTACATTGACGATACTGATATCAGTATAGAAGGTCTGATGAAGCACATTAAAGCGCCGGATTTCCCCACAGGGGGACTCATCTATGGTTATGAAGGCGTGAAGGAGGCTTACCATACCGGCCGCGGCCGCGTGGTTATGAGGGGAGAGGCCAACGTGGACACCCTGCCCAATGGTAAGGAAATGCTTGTTGTTACCTCTATCCCTTACCAGGTAAACAAAGCGGAGATGATCAAAAAAACTGCAGACCTGGTAAATGACAAGAAAATTGAAGGAATTTCTGATATCCGTGATGAGTCAGACAGAAAAGGACTGCGCATCGTATATGAGCTAAAAAAAGATGCTGTCCCTAATGTGGTTTTAAACCGGCTTTATCAGCATACGGCACTGCAAACAGCATTCAATGTAAATAACATTGCCCTGGTGAACGGCCGGCCCATGATGCTGAACCTCAAAGATCTCATAAGGCATTATGTGGATCATCGCCATGACGTGGTTACCCGCCGGACGGAATATGAACTCCGGGAAGCAGAAAAGCGCGCGCACATCCTGGAAGGCCTTCTTATAGCCCTGGATCACATCGATGAAGTGATTGCCCTGATACGTGCCTCACAAACTCCCGATGAGGCCAGGGAAGGTCTTATGGAGAAGTTTTCCCTCACGGAAGTACAGGCCAAAGCCATTCTTGATATGCGCCTGCAAAGGCTTACCGGACTTGAACGTGACAAGATTCAGAAAGAATATGATGAACTGCTCCGGAAAATAGATTACTATAAGTCGGTACTCGCCGATGTCAGCCTCAGAATGGGGATCATCAAAGATGAACTCCTCGAGGTAAAGGAAAAGTATGGAGATAAAGCGCGGTCTGAAATAGAATATACTGCCAATGATTTTCGTATTGAAGATACCATCCCGGATGAAGAAGTGGTGATCACCATCTCTCACTTAGGCTATATTAAACGTACGCAGCTCAGTGAATACAGGACGCAGAGCAGGGGAGGACGGGGTAGCCGCGGCTCAGTTACCCGTGATGACGATTTCGTTGAGCATCTCTTTGTTGCTACGAATCATAACTACCTGCTTTTCTTTACAGAACAGGGCAAATGCTTCTGGATGCGTGTGTTTGAGATCCCGGAAGGCACAAAAACCGGCAAGGGGAGAGCCATACAGAACCTCATTAATATTCCTTCCGACGACAAGATCAAGGCATTTGTGAATGTGAAAGATCTTACCGATGAGGAATATACGCTACAGAAATACATTGTGATGTGTACAAAAAAAGGCATCATTAAGAAAACCAGCCTCGCTGCCTATAGCAGGCCGCGTGCAAATGGCATTATCGCCATCTCCATACGTGACGGCGATGAGCTTCTGGATGCCTCGCTTACTAACGGAGATAACGAAATACTTCTTGGTCTGCGCAGTGGTAAAGCGATTCGTTTTAAAGAAGGTTCAGTAAGGGCAATGGGCCGGAACGCCTCTGGTGTCAAGGGAGTTACCCTTTCCGGA
>Ga0207421_10003466_pt1 | contig 18787 bp, 4 predicted proteins | sample SodLakKL_010_SED_4_FD_187542 | JGI IMG/M metagenome (GOLD analysis project Ga0207421, IMG submission 187542) | Alkaline sediment microbial communities from Lake Tanatar, Kulunda Steppe, Russia - 8KL_010_SED (SPAdes) (version 2) | ecosystem: Environmental > Aquatic > Non-marine Saline and... | reverse complement strand
TCCGGGCCACGTAGTGACCGGACAGCGCCTGCGCCTTCTGCAGCTGATCCCAACCGGCCCAGCCGATCACCGACGAGCCATCGGAGCCGACCCGGGTGTCAGGCAGCAGCACGAACCGTTCCTTGGGCACATCCAGCTTGCCCCGCAACCGCCAGTACACGGTCTTGGCGAAATCGCCCGAGGTGTACTTCGGTGGGACCGGGATCTTGCCGACCTGCTCCTTCTTCGCCAGCGCCGCACCCTCGACGTCGAGGTGGTCGGGATCATCCGCCGGCAGCTCCATCCGAGCGTCAATCGCATCCTCAGCACGCTGCAACTCCCACACCCGCTCCCACACCCTTCGTTTGCGCAGCCCAGCGTGCTTCAACCGCTGCGAAGCCAGGTAGGGCACCGCCTCCGACACCACCAGCTGCTCGACCACATCCGCGATATCGGCATCCACCCGCCCCGCATACAGACGGGCAACCTCACGGAACTCTGCATCCGAACGCAACCGGTCCGCCAACCGCGCCGTCGAAGTCACCTGCACCTCCGCCCACAGCTCAGGTGCCTCCAGACGATCCAGCAACCACGACCGCAACGCCTCCTGCGCGAGGCTGTCAAAGTTGTCCCAGTTCCACCGGCGCTTGTACTCCGGCCGCTCCAACAGCCCCAACGTCCGGTCCGAGGTCATCAGCTCGATCCGCCGCTCCACCACCTGGCGGTACGCCTCCGGCCAGTGCAACGGCAGCTCCATGACCGGGGTGGAGCCGTGTCGTTCGAACCAGGACGTCTCCACCTCACCAGCCGCCTGCTGACGTGCCAGCACGATCTCGAACGCCCGCTCACCCTTCCGCAGCTCAGGCAACTGGTCGGTCGGCACCGTCAGATCCTCATCCAACAGCCCGTAGAGGCGGTAGCACTCCCAGTCCAGCTCCTCCTGCAACGCCACCAGCCGCGCCCGCACCGCCGCCACCTGCTCACGCGACACATCCAAAGTTGCACGCGTCGGCGCCGCCCGCTCCGCCACCGCCGCCGGCAACACCTCCGACAACTCCGACGCCAACACATCAAGCTGGCGGGCACGATCCAACGGCCGACCAGACGGCAACGGAAACTGCTTCAACTTCGTACCGTCGAACTCAGTGAAGCGCTCCCACCCTTCCGCCTTCACGCCCTCATTGACCCCCTGGCTCCCCTTGCTGTGGAAGACCTGCCTCATCCAGAAGCACGCCGACGAACTGTTCAGAAGCCCAAGCAACCCCAGATGCTCATCCTCCGACGCCCCCTCCGACAACTTGATCACCGGGGCGGACTGCTTGAACACCTTCCCACCCCGGTCCAACACGAAGTGGTTGTGCGTCGCCACGAACGCGAACACGATTGACAGTGGCGTTCGTAGACGCTCAACGTAGAGCTCGCGCCACTCGAACCACGCCAGACCCGCTTCCAGTACCGGACGACCGAACCGCTTGCGCCCTATCAAGGATCGGCGCAAGGGCCAGGCCGCTTCCCTCATCCGGCCAGGGAGGTCCGTCTCGGGAATCAGACTTAGGCCCGTGTAGGGCCAGTAGGCGGCTGGAGCGCTGCCTACGGACCAGTCGCGAACACCGTCACCGAGAACCAAGGGCTTGGTCAACGGAACGCCGAGGCGGCTCGCGGTGCGTTCGGTCTCCAAGAGGTAGAAGTTGTCCTCTCCCGTGATTGCTCCGAAGCCGATCACTTCAACGGCGTCGATGAGAGAACGACTCGAGGACGCCAGGATTCGTGAGTACGCCTTTGGAGCTGCTCCGCCCTGCAGGCTCCATGGGTGGTTGGCGTAGCGGGTCCGGTTGGCATCTTCGACGGAGATGAACTCGGTCTCGCTGCCAGGTTGGTCGACCTGCTTCCTGATTGCGGTCCAGACCAGCCCTTCCTCAGGCCTGTGAGGTGTACCCGGTTCACTGCGGATACCCAGCACCGCACGGACGGTGTCGGTACTACCTCGCTGGTTGAGCCCGAAGAGGATGACCGTCGGCGTGCCGTGGCCCGGGATGTAGGCACCCGAGGTGTCGATGATGTGGGTGAGTTCGACCTCGTTGGCGAGGTACTCCTCGATGAGCTTTGTGCCGAACTCTCGCTTCATAAACGAGTTGGCGGTGATCATCCCGACGAACCCCGGCTGACCGTCCGCGCCGCCGCGCGCTGCGAGTGCAAAGAACAGTTCGGTGAACGGCACGGCGAGTGAGTACTGCCGGTGGCAGGTCGGGTACCGCTCGCGGTAGGCGGTGGACAGCGCCGCGTCCTTGACCGTGATGTAGGGCGGATTGCCGACCACGGCTTGGTAGCGACCACGGTCCAGCAGGTCCTTGGCCAGCTCACCGTCCTCGTTGGGGTAGCGATGCTTGTCGAGCGGGTCCGATGCGTCGGAGAAGAGAGTGGTCTGCGCGTAGGTGCCGTGAAGCAGCGAGTCGCCGACCGCGACGTTGATCGTGAACGCCGGCGCATCCTCTAGCCGGGTGATCCCGGACGCCTGCATCGCCGCCAGGAGCAGCCGGAACCGGGCGATCGACACCGCGAACGGGTTGATGTCCACGCCGGCGACCGCATCCAGCGCGTTCTGCGCCAGCACACGCACCGGCGTCGACGGCTCCCGCTGCCGCCACAGCTCGACAAGCCGGTCAAACCCACCCAATAGGAAGTGCCCCGACCCACAGGTCGGATCGATCATCCGGGTCTCGTCCAGCCCGAACGTCTCGATCGCCGGATCGAGGGTGCGGTCGAGGATGAACTCCTCGACGAACACCGGCGTCTGCAGCAGCGCGTAGGTCTTCTTCGCGTGGTCGGACAGGTCCTGGTAGAGGTCGCCGAGGAACCGGGTGTCCCACGTGTCGTCGGTGAAGTCGTGGATCAGCTGCCCGTCCTCGTCGGCCTCCCACCACAGCTCGAGCAGCGCACGTGCTCCGTCCGCAGAAGGGCCGAACAGCCGCAGCGGGTTGCGCTCACCGAACAGCTCCGCGGTCGCCTCCACCAACGCGTACCGGTCGAAGACCTCCGTCAGCCACTCCCGGTCGGCCAACGCCGGGTGATCTCCCAGCCAGCCAGCCCGGTGGTCACGGGCGAGGTCACGACGCGCCCCGGGGCCCGACAGCAGCGGGGTGTCGACCAGTTGGTTGTCCTCACAGAACCGCACGAACACCGACGCGAGGACCCATCCGACCGCGACCTGTGCCAGCAGATCCTCCCGCCAGTCCTCGTAGGCCCGGTCGGTCCGCCCCGCCGCCTCCGCCCGCGAGAACTCCCCACGCAACACCTGCCGGACTTCATCCACCTCATCCGACCGGACACGCAGATCATCCACCAACCGGCCAGTCAGCCGGCGGGCATCGTCCAAGAGGCGTCTGCGGTCGATCACGCAGCTGCTCCGGTGTCGGTGAGCCAGGCCGAGGGCAGGTGTGCCCACTGGTTGGCGGTGGTCACGGGGATGGGGTGGCCGTCGAGGATGGGCATAGCACCCGGGTCAACGCCAGGGATCAGGACGATCAGACCCTGCAATGTGGCCGCCTGGCGTGACCGGTGGCGGGTGAGCTGATCACGGAGTTCCTCGACGACGGGGAGCTGGTCGTAGCGTGCCAGCAGACCGAGGCCGGTCACCACGACTAGCGGCGCGGTGGACACCAGTCGGTCGCGGACGGTCGGCAGCGCACGAGCGATGAGGGTGCGCACGTGCCGGAAGGTCGCCCCGTCAGGGTCGGCGTCGGCCTGGAGGACGTTGTCCCAGCGGGCGTTGGCACGGCCGGCCTCAGCACGCATCTGCTCGATGAGCCAAGTGTCGAGGTCGACGTGGACGGCGCCGCTGCGGGCCACGATCGCGTGCGCGGCCCGGTCGAGGTCGCGGCGTGCGACGGTCAGCGCGAGGAACCCGCCATCATCGGCGATCCGCTCCAGCCGCTCATCGACCTCACGGCGTGCCAGCTCCCGATCGTCCGGCGTGGCGTAGGTGGTGGAGCTCCCGGTGCCGGTCAGGTAGGAGGTGGCCAGCACCCCGCCCCGTTCCGGGTGGTGGTAGCGGCCGGGGCCGGCATCGACGGCCTCCCAGACCAGCCCCGTCCCTGCCTCGGTGAGCACCGTGTCCAGCGCCGGGCGCGACGGCAGCGCGGTGGCCCGCGGGAACCGGGCAGCTACGCGAGCTCGGACGTCCTTGGCTTCCAGCCCGCCTCGGGCCAGCAGCGCCCCGCGGGCTTCAGCGACCGCACGGACCGGATCCATCCCGATCGGGTACAGCTCCAGCCGGCTGGACACCGCCGCGGTCCGCGAAGCGGCAGCGGCCAGACGTACCAGCCGGGCATCGGTCATCGGCTCCGCACCTTCGGGGCGGGGCACCTCCCGCAGCCGGGCCACGACCCGGTCGGGTGCGGCCAGCGGCTGCTCGGCGGCCAGGGTGTCCGCGACCTCGCCGAGTTCTGCAGCCAGGTCGAACAGGGCGTCTGCGTCGTAGACGGCCACCTCGTCACCGGTGCGCTGCTGCCCGTCGAGGGCGACCAGCAGCACCTCGTCGATGCGGCGGTGCACGAACCGTGGGCTCTGCAGTGTCGCCTCGGCCTCCAGCGCCGCACGTACGACCGCACGGGCACGGTGGGTGCGCACCGGCTCACCCTCCAGCGAACCGCGGGTCGCGAGCAAAGCGGTGGCCAACTCATCCCCGCCGGCGACCCCGTCACGGGTACGAAGCAGATCCGAGAGCTCCGCACGGATCGCGGTCAGCTCCGGACGGTTGCGCCATCGGGTGCGTGCCGAGCCGAGCGCGTCGGCGACCACTGCCCGCTCCAGCTCGGCCTGCTCGGCGACCTGACGTTGCGAGGGCCAGTCCGCCACCGGGCCGGGCACCAGACCGAGGAACGCGCGCACGGCGGTGCGATGGTCCTCATCCGCCGGAGACCTCGGAACCAGCCCACCGATCAGCCGGTCGATCGAGGGCACGTCCCCGTCGTCTGCCACCTCGACGTCTTCGAGGGCACGCCGCAGCCGTTCGGCGAGGTTGGCGACCTCACGTCGGACCGCGGCCCCGAACCCGGATAGCCGCGACAGCTCGTGAGGTGGGACCTGGGCGAGGTCGCCGGCGGTGACCGTCCCGAGCCGTTCCAACACGTTGACGATCCGTGGGGCCAGCCCGAGGTCGGTGAGCGGTGTCGCCACGGTGACCCCTGCCACCTCGACGTCGGCGGGGTCGAGCCCGTCGTCGGTCGCGGTTGCGGTGGCGGGGACGTCGACCTCGGCGAACAGCTGGTCGAAGCCCTGGCGCATGTCCGCGGCGGTGTCGAACCGGCGGACTGGATCGCGGTTCAGCGCCCGTTCCAGGAAGGAGGTGAGCGCCCCACGGATCGAGGGGTCCACCACGTCCAACGCCAGGGACGGGACCTGCAGATCGGTGAGCAGCGGATCGGTGGCGCCGTCGCCCCACTCCGGACGCTGCCCGGTCGCCATCTCGTGCAGGGTGACCGCCGCGGCGTAGCGCTCAGCCTGCAGATCCCACCGCTTGGACGCGCGTTCGGTCAGGAACGGGTCCAGGTAGGCGGCGGTGCCCGCGTGCAGGTTGGTCGCATCCGTGCGGGTCAGTGAGAAGTCGAACAGCACCAGGTGCCGTTCCTTGTTCTTGCCCCGCTCGATCACCCCGAGGTTGTCGGGCTTGATGTCGCGGTGCGCGATGCCCTCCTGCTCCAGCACGACTAGCGCGTCTAGGAGATCCTGCCCGAACCGCTCGAACCGGTCGATCGACAGCGGCCCCTCCTGCTCCAGCAACCGCGACAGCGTGGTCTGCGCCGCCTCCAGCCGCAGCGCCGTGCGGGACCCGAGGGTCAGCAGTCCGTAGCTCGCGACGATCGCGGGGCTGCGCACCCCTTCCAGCTCGGAGAGAACCTCCGCCTCGTCGCGGAGCCGGTCGGCATGGTCCTCATCTCGGGCGACCTTGAGGACCTCCGGACGGCCGTCCCGCTCGACGAGCAGCACCACCGCGGTGGAGCCGACCCCGAACCGCTTGAGGACCTTCCAGTCCCCAAACTCATCGCCACGCTTGGCATCGATGGGATCTGGCAGCGGCTCGGAGGTCAGCTCCTCCAAGGCAACATCGAGGTACTCCAGGAACTCGTCCACAGCCACGAACCGGTCGGTGGCCACCACCCGGGTCGCATACCGGATCACGTCCTCGAGCGCCTGGTCAGGCGCGTCCATCCCCGCGGCCAGGGTGAGCGCCTCATGCTCCTTCAGCGTGGCGTACAACCCGTCCAGGTCCGCCGCGGGCGGGGTCCCGGTGAGGATCAGGTAGCTGACCGCCCCGAGCGACCACATGTCGGCCGCGCGCGGGTTGCCCTCCCCCAGGCGGATCATCTCCGGAGCGATGTAGACGTGCGCCTGCTCGCTGACCAGACGAGCGACGTGGGAGGTCCCCGTCGCCGGCTGGATGCTCGAGCTCATCGCGACCGCGGTCAGCTCCCGGGCGGCAGCCTGCCAGTCACGGATCTTCAGCCGCGGGCCGTCGCTCGACGGGGTGACCGTGACGTGCTGGGGGGCCAACGCCCGGTGGTAGAGCCCGGCTCGGTGGGCCGCCCGCAGCGTCTCCGCGAGCTGGCGAACCAGCTCGATGCGGTCATACAGCCCCAGCTCGTCAGCGTGCTCATCGAGATAGCGGTCGAGACGTTGCGCCTGCGGGTCGTGCGGGAAGACCAGCGCCGGACCCTGCGGGTTGGCGATGACCTCGAGCGGCTTCTCGATCCCCGGATGGTCGATGCCCTGCAGGAACCGGTACTCCCGCTCCGCTGCACGCGCCAGGGAGAGCCGCTCCTCCTCGGTCTGGGCCTTGGAGATCAGGTACAGGCGGATGCGGCGCTGATCCTTGGTCATCGGCTGCTGAGCGATGAAGTCCTGCCAGCCGTCACCGTCGGTCACCAGCTCGTCGAGGCGGTAGTGCCCCGCCTGTCGCAGCGCCTGGGACTGCCGCACCCCCGCCTGATCGACCGCCTTGGCGATCGCCGCCGACAGCGGCCGGTCGATGCGGTTGCGGGCGTGTGCGGGCACATCGGTCAGCCGCGCCACGATGCCCGGCAGGTCGTTGGCCTGCTTGTCCACGCCCGGGTCCAGGTCAGGGCCATAGACGTCGCTGCGACCGAGCTCATCGAGCCCGACCTTCAGCGTCGGGTCCGACAGGAACACCACCGCACGGACGTAGAAGCCATCACGCATCTTCTTGCCGTCAGGGCCACGGCGGTTCTTCAGCCGTGGATCGCGGAGCGCGTCCTGATGGAGCAGCAGCGACTTGAGCTTCTTCGCCTTGGACTCCGCCAGCCTGAGCGGGTTGTCGAAGGTGCGGCGCTTGCCATCCGGGGTGGTCCACACCCACGTGCCGGCATCCCCATCGATGCGGTTGGGGTGCGACTTCACCTCGACCAGGAACACCTCGGTCGGGGTCACCACCAGCAGGTCGACCTCGTAGCGCCGGCCGTCCTCAGCCTGGAAGGTGAAGTTCGACCACACCCGGAAGGGCTCACGGTCCGGGAGGCGCTCGCGCAGGAAGTTCAGTGCCGCGCGCTCATGCGCGTGCTCGGAGGGCGTCACCTCGACCCAGAGGCCGTCTCTGACTGCCACCTGCCCCCCACACCCGATGTCGGCTACGACCCGAGCAGCGTAGTAGTGCCAGACGACATGCACCGTCTGGGGACTAGTATCGGATGCGCTCGTCGGATGCTGTAGCAGCGAGGCTCACCTTCGAGCGATGAAATCTCGCTTGGGGGGGATGCGATGCCGGCACCGATCCTGTTCATCCACGGCCGCGGCCAGAACACCGACCGGGAGGGTTGGGTCGATGCGCTTCGGGAGTCCATCCGTGCCGCGGGCCACACGCCGCCTGCGACCGACGGCGACCAGTTCCTGACGGTCAACTACCGCGATCTGCTGGAGAGCAGAGGGTCGCTCCCGGAGCTGCCGATGCCCCAGGTGACCCTTGGGCAGCCGGACCTGGAGAGCCGGGAAGCCTTCCTCATGCGCGCGAAGGAACTCCGAGAGCGCTATCCAGAGCCGCGCTCCGTGCTCACCGCCCAACAGCTCGCCGACGTGTTGTCGGCAGCAACCGTACGAGCTATCCCACTCGCCCACGTCCCGATACAGGACCGGGGGCTGGTCGAGCTGGCCATGAAGGTGATGGGCGACGTCGAAACCTACCGATCCAAGAACCAGCTCCGAGCCCACGTGCTCACCCGGGTGCTGGAGCAGGTACCTGACGACGGCGAACTCATCATCATCGGTCACAGCCTCGGGTCGGTCGTAGCGCTGGATCTGCTCAGCTTCCTGCCGGCGGATGTTCGTGTGCCGTTGTTCCTCACCCTGGGGTCACCGCTCGCCTTCCGCGCCATCCGCGGGATGGGACTACCTGGCCAGAGCCCACCGCTGCCCTTCCCCCACGATCGAGTCGATCGCTGGGCCAACCTCGTTGACACGTTCGACACGGTGACCGGCTTCACCGGGCTTCGGACATGGTGGCCGGAGGTCGTCGACATCGATGTCGACAACCCCCGGGGCAACCGGCATTCGTCGCGCGCTTACCTCGCCCATCCCGCTACCGGAGAACTGGTCGGCGAAGCACGTGACGTTGCGCGTTCCCCGGCCCTGCGCTCCCAGAACCTCGCTGCGCGAACCGGTGACGACCGACGCGAGGAATCCACGCTCGTTGAGATCGCACTGCACCACGCCCGCTGCTTGCTGGAGTCAGAGGATGACAGCAAGGCCCGCGAGCGGGCACGCCACGCCCGTGACCGCCTATTGGCCATGGCGAGCGAAGCCACCGGGCGAACGCTCAGCATCGACGGTTGCGAGGCAGCTACCCATAGCTGGAGAGACCGGAGCACCCAACTCGAGCGCCGACTCCTGCTGACGCGCCTCGCGTTCTCGAACCCCTTCGAGCCTTTCGACCCCGGCATGTCGTCGAGCGCTGAACGACGAGCCGTGATCCGTCTTGCCAACGAGCTCTCGATCCCGGACGCCGAGGAGAGCATCAAGGACCTGTTCGAACTCATCGGCAAGACCGGTTCAGCTATCCAGCCACGGTCCAACCTCAGGTTCGTCAAGCCGGTCCTGGTCGGAATCGGCACGATCGGGCTCGTTGCGTTCGCGGCACCCGCTGCGGTTGGGATGTTCGCCGCCGCCGGCGCGGGAGGTGCGGCAGCACTGACCAGCGGCCTCGCCGGGCTCGGTGTCGGCGGCATGGCCGGTGGCATCGGCGTGGTCGGCGGTCTCGGTGCCGGCGGTGGTCTGCTGGCCGCACAACTCGCCCGCTCTGGGACCGATCAGCCGACCGTTGCAGCCCACCTGGTCCTGGTCGGGTCCACGGTGCGGTGGCTCCGGCGGTGGGGTGACGACCAAGTCAGCCGAGCAGCTGCGACGGCGGCCGACTCGCTGCCACTGCTCGCGCGTGAGTACGAGGAGCAACTCGAGTTCCACGAGGGGTTCAGCGCATCGGACTCCGAGCCGGTCAAGAACCTCCAGAAGAGCATCTCTCAGACGAAACGCCTGGTGAAGTGGCTCAATGAGAAGGCCCAATCTGATCTCGACCGCCAAGACACCGAGGTTGACGTCGACCACATGCCGGCACTGGAGGACTCGCAGACCTGAAGCTAGCCCTCAAGGGCTCTCAATCGTCCATCATCGCTTTCCGAGACCTTGCCGGTGGCCTTGAGATGGTCGAGTGCATCGGCAAGTGCCGAAGCAATCTGCGGGCCCATACGCGCCCAACCAAAGAGCCCCTTCACTGCGTCGAGGAGTTCATCACGCCCCGAGACATGAGCATCTCGGAGTAGGTGGAACACCGCCGCCTCCCTCTCAACCGCGGGGATGTGCCCCACGTCACGGCGTGTCGCCTGATCACCATCTCGTGGAACACGCACCTGTAGATCGGTGCCCATCCAACAGATGTCGCCATCCCTTCTCAGCGTTCCGCGATGAGCTAGCGACGACAACGCCGCATCGACCGCCGCCTGCGTCCGTCGCGTCAGGTTGTGCCCGAACGCCGTCGCGATGCGGCGACCAACGACTTCTCGATGCACCGGAGACTCGACCCGAACGATCGTCTCGACGAGCTCGTGTAGTTCGCCAAGCCCGCGGGGACTATCTGCGCGGTCACGGGTCGTCGGCTTGATCAACGCCACCTCGTAAGGGACCGCCCAGTGTGGGCGTGCTGACAGGTCAACCACCTCAACTTCTCGCTGCAGTGCCTGCCTAGCTACCCGACGCCGTGAAGGCCGGTCCGAGCCGGAGGCGGCCGCCTCCAAGGCTTCTCGCAGCTCGGCCTCCGCCGTGGCTCTGTACCGATACCAGGAAGATCCCCACACGCGGTGGAGCGTCCATCCGAGTCCTTCCAGCACCTCCTGACGGAGCCTGTCTCGATCGCGAGCAACCCGGCTGCTGTGGTAGGCCGCTCCGTCACACTCGATCCCGATCATGTAGCGACCCGGATTTCCGGGGTCCCGAACACCTAAGTCCACGCGGTAGCCCGCGGAGCCGACCTGTGGGACTACCTCGTAACCCCATCCGCTGATCGTGCGTTGCACCTCGGCCTCAAAGGGTGACTCGACGTCGCCCATCGAGCCGGTCGTATCAACCGCAAGCGCGGCATGGCCGGTGCGGAGGTACTCGAGGTAGCGCTGCAGCTCGTGAAGGCCCCGGCTCTTGCTGTCACCGGGACGCATCTGCTCGGGGCTGAAGGACGCAACGACTTCGACCCTCCGACGCGCCCGGGTGATCGCGACGTTCAAGCGGCGCTCGCCACCCTCCCGGTTGATCGGGCCGAAGTTCATGGTGAACTTGCCGGCCTCGTCCGGTCCGTACCCGATGCTCAACAGGATGATGTCGCGTTCATCCCCCTGCACATTCTCGAGGTTCTTGACGAAGAAACCATCGAGTCGGTCAGCAGCGAAGTACTCATCCAACTCTGGATGATCTGCACGGCGGCGTTCGATGATGTCCTCGACCGTGTCCGCCTGCGCACTACTGAGCGCCACGACCCCGACGGTCAGGTCTGGATGCTCGCGGGCATGGAACATCACCCGTTCAGCGAGGTACTCAGCTTCCGAGGGGTTATCGCGCCGTCCGCCACGTCGGTAGACACCGTCGATCACATGCAAGTCCACACCCAGATCTGGACGCTCGGACTCAGCACCCGGATAGGTGATCAACTGCCCGTCGTAGAAGCGGTAGTTGCTGAACGTGATGAGGTCTTCATGCCTGCTTCGGTAGTGCCAGCGCAGCGGCAGCGAGTGCAGGATCTCGGAGCCCTTGCAGAGGCCCAGTACCGACTCGAACTGATCGAACTGGTCCTCCTCATAGCCGTCATCGTCATCCATAGACGACTGGAAGAACGACGTCGGAGGCAACTGTCGATCGTCGCCCGCGATCACGAGCTGATGGCCTCGGTACACGCAGTTGATGGCGTCCGCCGGCGTGATCTGCGATGCCTCGTCGAAGATGACGACGTCGAAGCGCCAGTCTGTAGGGAGGAACTGGCTGACCGACAGGGGGCTCATCATGAAGCAGGGCTTGAGCGCGGTCGCGACGTCGACCGTGTCCTGGAGCAGCCTGCGAACTGGCATGTGCCGACGCTTCTTCTGAGCCTCCCGTTGGATCGTGGCTGCCCCACCGAAGTTGGTCCGCGGACGAGACCCGTTGCAGGCAGCAATCACGTGCTCCGAAGCATCACGGAGGATGCGTTGGTCAAGATCCGAGAACTCCTGGACCAGGGCGTCTCGCTCGGACGCCCTGACGACATGGAGCCGATCGTCGCTGTCGAGCACATCGTCCATCCACGCAGCCAACACCGCACGTTCCACGCCAAGAAGAACTTGGTCGGCAGCAAGGCGCCCGCTAACGGCTGCTGTCACGGTGTCGTGCAGGCCCGCTAGCTCCAACTCGCCGATCAGCCGCCGGTGTTCGCACCAGATATCGACGTCATCGACGCGGTCCATCAGTTCGCCGAGGAACTCCTGCTCCCAGTCGAAACTGGAGTCCATCGAGACGACGAGTTGCTCGCGGCGCTCACTCACGAAGCGGTCCAGAACCTCATTGCGTGTCTTGCTCGCCGACGTGATGGCCTCACGCACCGGCCCATCCAGGAGCGCTCGGCCGTTCGAGCCGTGGCACTCCCGGCTCTGCCGATCCGTGGCAGGTCCCCCGAGCAAGTCGCGGTAGGTCTGGACCCAGGCTAATGCGTCCGCCACAGCTTCTGTATCAGTTCGCTCTCCCTCGTAGAGACCGTGAAACAACTCGCGATCTGCGCTCTCCGCCGTCGCCAGGGTGGCCCGGATACTCCTCGCCTGCTCGATGTGGCGTAGGTCCTCCACGAGATCGGCGAGCGAGGCTGGCGCCGAACGGACGGGTTCGACCACCTCGAGCAAGGACGCGTAACCCGACACCAGTGGCCGCATCCTCAAGACCCAAGCCGCCAGGTCAGCAACAGCCATAGGCTCCGGGTCTCCCGGCGCTAGGACACCCATCTGGTTCCCAGCAGCGAGCACCACCTCCACATCCGCGAGGAGACGCGCGCCCACGACCGCCAGATCGCGATCGGCCGGGCCACTGCCCGTGAACTGCTCAGCGACTGCGGCCGGCTGCCCGATCCCTTGCAGGTCATGGACGACGGAGTTGAGTAGCGACAGTGCCTGATCCACAGCGGCGGTGTCGGTCGCGTGCTTCCGGAAGTAGCGACCGAGCACGTCTTCGTAAGCAGCTTCTCGGCCGTCCAGATGATCACGCATCTCCTTCGCCTGCGCCGCGTCGCTGACAGCCTCGCGAACAGATCTGTCCACCCGTCCAGACCTCGTCACTGGGCGAAGCGCTGCCTTGGCTTCCCGGTACGGACGGGCCAGCTTCCTGATGCCGTTCGCCTGTTCCACACGGACTCGGATAGTGGTCAGATCGAGTTCGAGGACTTCCTCGGTGAACGTGTCGCTAAGCACCCGCAGCTGCGCGTGGAATTCTTCCTGCAGCGGGTGCAATAGCTGGGCGGCTTCCCGGACCCGCTCAGCAATGGCAGGATCAAGCCAGCTAGCCTCGGGCCGAACGGACTCCCCGGCTCTGCTGGCAACCCGAGCTACTCGTCGGATCTCCTCGAGCGTTCGGCCCTCAGCTTCGGCTCCTAGCGCACTGAACACGTAGTCGGCATCCCGCTGCACACCGACAAGTAGCTCTGCCAGATGCTCAAGACGTGTGTGTGCATCGCGAAGCATGGCGAGGGACAGCTCGTTCTCGGTGCTGTAGAACGGAGCAGCCTCTGACAGGTCGCTACCGAGACGCCCCGCCTCGGCCGCGGACAAGGGCACCAGCTGCGGAACCGCGTCGGGGTACCACACATTCAGCGTGTCCCCCAGTCGATCTAGCGCGCGAAGGAACGCCGTGAGCTGCTGCAGGCGTCCTGCGACCCGATCAAGTTGCGGCTGCGTCCACCACTCGATCGGTGTGTACGGCTGGGCCTTCAAGTGATCGGTGATCCGGATCAGGCGCTCTACGGCCTCATGGTTGTCAACCGAACCAACGCCAAGGCCGTACGCCAGCTCGTCAGCTGCCTCCCTGAGTTGCTGGCTGGCATCACTAGCTGCGTCCAGGCTCGCTACGAGCTGCTCGCGCTCACCTAGGCGCAGCGCCTCGCCCGCGAACCCATGCCACACGAACTCCTCGTCCGCGACAGGCTGCCAGACGCGGCTGAGCCTCTCCGCTGTGTGCAGCAGCGCATCGAACCCCTCATCGTCAAGGTCACGACCGATGGTGGCCGGGGCTGGCAGCGCGGGGGCTGAAGCAAGTTGTGCGAGACGACCGGCGACCCAGCTGACAGTCCGTCCCAGTGGTTCGCGAACCTCGTTGACCGCAGCTGCGTATGACGTGAGCTCGCTTCGTCGCAGCTCAGCTCTTGAGAGATCGGTTCGCGACAAGCGGGGTTTGGCCGTCATGTGGTGGCGCAACGAGCGATCGAGCTGCTGGACAACTTCCTTGCGGCTTGCCTTGTGGCTGTGCAGCTCGAGGACGAACTCATCGATGCCTCGACTCCGCAGGCGAGAGGCGACCACGTCGAGGGCCGCAGCCTTCTCCGAGACGAAGAGGACCTTCTTGCCTGCGGCGATCAGCTCAGCGATCATGTTCGCGATGGTCTGGCTCTTGCCGGTACCCGGGGGTCCGTCCATCACGAAGCTCGCACCGCGTTGTGCCGCCAGTATGGCCCGCCGCTGGCTCGCATCGGCATCGAGGATGGTCAGGGCTTGCTCTGGCGGGGCGAACTCATCGACGTCCTGCTCATCTGGAAGGTCGCCGACCTCGGCATCATCCAGATCGGGGGGCTCACCGGCGAGCGACTGCACCAGTGGGTGCTCGGCGATGACGTCGATGTTGTCGAGCAGATCGCGGTACATCGACTCCTTGTGGAACGTCGAGCGAGTCAAGATCGTGGTCGCACTGACGCTCCAGCCTCGTTCGCGCACCAGACCTGCAACGATACGAAGAACGTGGTCCAACTCCGTCGCGTCGCCAGCTGCGTCGGCAGCCGAGCTGAGGTCGATACCGAAGTCCGATTCCAGCTTCACTACGAGAGAGGGGTTCAGCAGGACATCCTCAGGTGCGGCCTGCACGATGAACGGGTCCCGAGGCGATGATCTGGCCAGACTCACCGGGACGTATAGCAACGGCGACCGCACTCGGCCATCTTCGCCACTCGACTCGCGCCACTCGAGCATCCCGAGAGCGGCGTAGAGCGTCTGCACACCGCGGTCCATCAGATCCTGCTCAGCCGCACGCGCCAACGCCTTCAAGGTCCGTTCGAGATCCTGCTCCTCCGTGCGCGTTGAGACCAGCTCGTTCGGACCGGCAACGGCGATGCTGTCATCAACGGTCCACGGACGCCCATCGGTAGGAGGCGGAGGTACGAGGAACGTGAAGGAAGCTTCTGACGTGAGTGCACGGAAGATGGCGTCAGCCGCTGGCGACGCGATCTCAAGTGTCGTGCGCTTGGTCGGCCGGTAGTACAGCGACCGATTACGGCGTGTGAGATCGATGAGCTCCCGAGCCCAAGCCGTGATCTGCTCCCTGACCCGATCGCCTCCAGCCTGTGCGAACTCGTTGCTACTCAAACGGTCCCCTCACGTGTGGCTGCCCTCCGGAGTGCGTCTGTTCCAATCGTAGAGGCGACCAGAGACGCGCATTCGCAATCTCCCGGAACATCAACGCGTCCGCGCGTGGTGATCCGTCGCCGTGCGTTCCTCCGACCGATCGGTTCCTTCGATAGCTCATGGGACACCGCAATGTGGGCAAGCAGGCTCGTTTGCGCCTGGCCCCATGATCGATCGAAGCGCTGCAGCTACCTGTCGTACGTCCGCTGCCTGCCACCTCGATATCGGATGCTGCCCCCCCAGGCCTTGAGTTCCGCGCCGGAACGTGTCACCTCGATGTCGGGGTTCTGGCCGCGAGCAGGATCATCGGCCAACAGGAAGGCGCTGTGTGTCGGAGCCGTACTGGGGATTGAATCCCGAAACCTCATCGGCCCGAACTATGACACGCCGCTCCTCATCAGGTCGCCGGGACCGGTCTCGTCTGGCCATAGGCGACGAGGAGTTCGCGGACGTGTTGCGGCACCGGCTTGTTGGCGAAGTGCGCCGCCAACCCTTCCAGCCGCTCCCGGAGCTCCCGCTCGGACGCGTCCAGCTCGTGGTCTTCGAACGCCAATACCGGCACCTCCGCCAGTGCGGTCTCATCGGCCAGGGCATCCAGCAGGATCTCGAGCTCGCGGGACCGGATATCCGGCCGCTGATCTCCCGTGTCGTTAGGCCCTCGACGGTCGCTCTCTCGCCCACCGCGCGGCCACAGCACCTGCAGGGTCGGTGACCACAGCAATCCGAGAGCCGGTGTCTCCGTCACCTGCAGAGCGGTGGCGAGGGTCCGTTCCTCCTCGGTTCCCACCTGCCGGCGGATCTGGCGCACCTCGTGGATCGCCGCCTGCAGGTCCGGGTCGGCGAGCCCGTACCCGATGAACACCACGTGGCCGGTGAGCAGCAGCATCTGTAGCGCACCCCGCAACGGCCCGAGGCCAAGCTGGTGCTCGATGAGCTGATCACGGGTGAGCACCGGCGGCATCTGCGGAGTGTGCAGCGAACCATGGAGCTTCAGCAGTCGCAGTTCGGCGTTGGCGGAGGGCATGACGGCCACTCGGCCGAACCCTGCTGCCTCGGCGGCACGCTCGTACGCGTCGTCGAAGTTGGTGGTGATGGCATCACGCGGCCGCAACGACGCGAGCAGGACATGCTGCAGGGAGAGCGGCACCTCGGTCAGCGATGCTTCGAGGCGTTGCAGCAGCTCGGGGCGCGTCAACCGGTTCTCGGCGACCTGGGCCCGGTCGAACGGGTCCAACTCCCGCACCAGTGCGCGGTGGCGCCCCTCCTCGCCGTCGGAGCGATCCGGGTCCCCCTCGACCCGGTCGAGCAGCTCGTTCCAACCGGCTGCACCCGAGGCCATGCTCACACCAGCTCCGAAGAACGGCACGAGACGGCCGTCGCGGGCGGCATCGAACAGCAGGCCCAGATTCACGGCCTCGGTAGTGTCGGACCTGGCAGCCGGCGCCCGTTCCCACCGCTCGGCCAGCACGTCACGTGTGGGGACCAGCGCCAGCTTGCGGCGCTCGTACCGGCACAGGGCCTCAAAGGCCGCCGCCCGCTCGGCCCCGCCGTGAATCACGAGCAGCACGTCGGCGCCGGCGAGCTCAGCGGCCTCCCGCAGGATCCCGAGCAGCTCGGCTGCGTACCGACGGAACTGTCGCCGGAAACCCCCCGCCTCGCTGCCCAACAGCGGGACGGCGATCAGCGAACGTGCACGGCCGCCGACGGGCTCCTGCCCCGTGCGGCCTAGATGCTCCGCAACGTCGTGCCCGAATCGCAGCAGGACCTCGCGGAGGACACCGACAGCGTGGCTCCATGCATCATCGCCTGGGTCGAACACGCTGTCAGGGCCGATCACACCGGTCGGAAGGAACCACACCTCGCGATCGTCCGGGCGCACCTCGGGACGATCCTGCTTGACGTGCTGCGGCAACCTGCCGGAGCCGAGGTCCCATCCGAACGCGGCCTCCAGCGGTCCACGCCAACCGGGCTCGATGTACCCGGCCGCATCGGTCGGTACGACGATGGCATCAGCCGCGATCTGGAACAGATCCCCGCGCGCGATGAACACGTGTGCCGGTGTCCCAGCAGCAGCCTCACCCATGTGGGTCCCCCAACGTCGATGGGCCGGAACCTACACAGATGACAGCTCGTCGCTGAGCGCGCAGCCTGACGTGGCCGGGTGGATGCTGGATTCCCCGTGAGCAGCGCGGCTCGCCGTACTGGAACGGCCTGACGGCTACGCCAGCCCGTTCTCCGGCCGGGGTGAGCGCGTTCGGCAAGGTCGGTTCGCGGCTTGCCACCGTACCCTCGTCGAGCGGCGGCACCGATGGTCGCCCTCTCGGAAACGACACCGCCGTGTCGTTGCCGTTGAACGCTCAGACGATGCCGAGTTCTGAGCCGCACGCACCAGGTGTGCCCGCATGATGCACAGCACCTTCCCGTGGCCCCACTTCCAGCCAGATTCAATGTCTAGAGGGCAGGCGACCTCCGCGCGGACCCTTGTCGGGGCTGGCCGCCGGGCTTCAGGGCCGACCGGATCGGGTCGATGGGTGGAGAGGTCATCGGGTCCCGCGCTCGGGAGGGACCACTCCAACTAGCCAATGCGCCGCTCTACCGTGCTCCGAGGGTACGGCAGCCGGCAACGGGGATGCCATGGGTCAGCAGCAGCAGGCGCGAGCAGCGATGGACGTGGCCTTGCACCGATTCGCCACGATCCTCGGGCCCGTGGTGGAGGCGGAGTTGCGCCCCCTCTACAACGACGACGAGGAATGGCTAGCCCGCGCGACCTCCTCGCCGGGACGTCGGCAGCACGAGGCCTCGATCGACGATCCATCCTCGTTGCTCTCCGCCATGATCGGAACCTGGGACGCGGTCTGGTCGCGTCGCGCAGACCGTCGCGAGACGCGTTCACACCTGCATGAGCTGAAGTCGCTGCGACACCGGTGGGCGCACAACCTCCCACTCGAACTCGACGATGCCCGACGGCTGGCAGACACCGCCGCCCGAGTCCTGGGATCGCTCGGACTCGAGGAGGGCGCGCGCGAGCTTCGCGAGCTCAGCCCGCCAACGGCGCCGCCTTCGAGCTCGCCCTTCGCGGCTGTCGACCAAACATCGCCCGCTCCGCCGGCGACCACGGTGCCGCCACAGCAGCCGGATGAACAGACGACCGGGTCCGAGACGTCCCACGACGGGGAACCAGGCGTGGGCAGATCGGCGGCCCCAGAGGCTCCGGACGCTCCGGCGACACCAGAGGTGCACGACCTCCTGCTGGAGAACCTGCGTGGCGACGCGGGACGGATTCTGCACGGAATCGGCGACGCACGCACCGCCCTGCAGTGGGCCACGGGTCCCGAAGACCGTCCCGCCATCGGTCGCCAGCTCGAGCTATGGGGAGACCAGCTCCACGCGGTGCGCAGTGCCGCAACTGCCGTGCCGCCCGTCACCCTCACCCTGCTCGGCGGTACCGGCGCGGGCAAGTCGACCCTGATCAACGCCATCCTCGGTGAACGGGCGCTCGCCAGCTCCAACACCAAGGCCTGTACTTCCGCAGCAATCGAGGTCGGCTACGACGCCGACCGCTACCGGGCAGAGGTCGCCTTCATCGATCGTGCTGCTTGGCGAAGCGAGCTTGACCACTACGTCGAAGAGCTCAGCGCCGG
>Ga0207421_10003465_pt1 | contig 18791 bp, 18 predicted proteins | sample SodLakKL_010_SED_4_FD_187542 | JGI IMG/M metagenome (GOLD analysis project Ga0207421, IMG submission 187542) | Alkaline sediment microbial communities from Lake Tanatar, Kulunda Steppe, Russia - 8KL_010_SED (SPAdes) (version 2) | ecosystem: Environmental > Aquatic > Non-marine Saline and... | reverse complement strand
GGTGACGCCGAGCCAGCGCGGCAGCGACGCACTCGCCAGCAGATAGGCGGCGGCACCGACGACCGGAACGAACAGCACCACCGCGGACCAGCCCACGGCCCCGCCTCGGGCGAGATCCTCGTTGCGGACCCGGACCGCGACGTCCCACAGTGCCACCGCCAGCCAGGCGCCCAGCACCGCGAAGGGCAGCACGGTCGCGTACAGCCCGATGACGACCTCGAGCGCTCCCATCAGTACCGCTCCCCGTTCTCGGCATCTCGCTGCGCCGTGGTGGTGGTGGTCCCGGGGTTCATCACAGCAGTCCCCCGACGACCACGGCAACCCCGAGCAGCACGAGCGCCACCAGGCTCGCCCCCACCACCGTCATCCAGCGGAGCCAACGCGGCAACGTCGACCCGCCGACGAGCAGGTAGGCGGGAGCGCCGACGAAGGGCACCAGCATCACCCCGGCCGTCCACCCGGCCCGCGCACCGACGGTCAACTCCTCGCGCCGTGCCAGGTCCACCAGACTGAGCGCCATCCAGCCCGCCACGAGCGCGAACGGCGCCAGCCACCCGAGCACGCCGTAGAGCGCGGAGAACCCGCCGAGGCCGAAGGGCACGTCACCGACCGTGGCGACCGAGCTCCGCCCGAGCGCCACCTCCGGGGGCAGCTCCGGCACGGTGATCGCCGCGAGGTCGAGGTCGTGGGTGGCGAAGACGTCGATGGCGGGCACCACCGGGGCGTCGGCGCCATCGGGCAGCGGCGGTTGGTCGGGCGGGACCGGAGTATCGCGGTGGTCGTTGTCCGGCTGGAGTCCGAACTCGCCCTCGGCCACCAGTCCGATGAACGACAACGTGGGCGCCAGGTCCTGACGCGAGGGCAGGCGGAACGGGCCGCGGTCGGGATCCGCCGGTGCGGCGTGGGCGCCCGCGACCGCGTCGGGCCCACAGCCCGCGATCGACTCGAGGACGGCAGGCACGGTGCGCGAGGGCGCGTTCCCGCTGAAGCAGCTGCCGCCGAGCGCGGGGCCGGCCAGCACGAGGTCGCCGTACCCGGATGCCTCGATGACGTTGTCACGCACGACGTGACCACCCGTCATCCAGAAGTTCCGGGACAGGTTCGGTCCGGCCGTCACGCCCGAGCGTTCGTGGTTGACGATGCGGTTGCGCTCGACCAACGAGTCGAGCCCCCCGGTGAGCAGCACCCCGTTCCCGAACGCCGACCACTGCAGGCCGAGCGCCGGCGCCTCGCGACTGTCGTTGTCGTGGATCAGGTTGCCCGCGATGGTCACCCGCCCGAACGGCGCTTCGCGTTGCGAATCGAGCGTGTTGGGCACGATGCCGGAGACGTTGTGGCGCCACACGGAATCGACGATGAACACCTCGGAGGAGTTGGTGCCGGAGTAGCCCATCCCGTTGTTCTCGGCCAGGACGTCGGTGATGACGGCGTCGCAGGGATCGCACTGCCCGATGTAGAACGCGGCGTCCTTGGACCCACTGGCGTAACTGTGTTCGAACAGCCCATCGGTCGCGTCGAAGGCGTAGATGCCGTAGATCGCGTTGTTGTAGGCGGTCAGGTACGAACCTCGGTAGCCGGTGAGCGAGGTCCAGTAGATGCCGTTGCCGGTGGCGTTGCGCACGGTGAGGTTCTCGACCGCGACGCCGTCGGCGGCCACGACGTTGATGCCGAGCGGCCGTTGGTGTTCACCGTCGACGATCACCGCGTTGCGGTCCGTGCCCCGGATCGTGAGATAGGGGGTCGTGACGTCGACCTGTTCCTTGTAGACGTAGCTGCCGTCGGCCGCCAGGTGCTCGGGCCGCTCGGGGGCGGGGGCGATCAACACCAGGTCGCCGGGATCCGCGGCATCGACCGCGTTCTGGATCGTGGGGTGCTCGGCCGGGACCTCGCGGGTCACCCCGGTCCATTCGGTGACCGGGTCGTCGGGCGCGTCGTCACCCGCGGCCTGGAACGCGACATCACCGACCACCAGGGTCGCCACCATCCCGGCACTGGCATCGCTGGGGGCATGCAGCGAGCAGTAGAAGGTGTGGACCCCGGGCTCGGTGAAGGTGATCGTCACCGCGCCATCGGGCGCGACCACGTCGGACGGTCCGCCCCCCTCGGCCTCCCCGGTCGACCAGGCACCGTCGAGGTCGATGGCGTTGTGCGGCACGAGGCCCCGGTTGCGGAACCGGACCGCCTCGCCGACCCCGATGCGCGTGACCTCACGGGAGAACGCGTTGTCCTCCATGTCGATGGTGGTCACGGCCGGATCGTCACCCCCGCTGCAGGCCGCGGCGAGCACCGCGAGCAGCACCAGCACCGCGGCGCCGACGGCTCGCCTCGGCTGCTGCCGTGTCCGTAGCGGCCGGTCACCCCCGCGGACGGTGAGCGCTGCAGCCTCATCCGCCCGACCGGTCACCATGCCACGCTCCCCGGCCGCTGCCGAACGGGAACGCTAGCACTCGAACCGTTCCACCTCGCCGACCTGGGCGTGTACGGGCTCGCTCAGCGGGCGAACAGCACCTCGCGCCCGAGGTGGGGCTGCAGGGCCTCGGGCACCAGCACGGTGCCGTCCGCACGCTGATGCTGTTCGACCAGCGCGATGATGGCGCGCTGCACGGCCAGCGCCGTGCCGTTGAGGGTGTGCACGAGCAGGTTGTCGCCGCCGGCGACCCGGATCCGGCACTTCAGCCGTCGCGCCTGGTAGTCGGTCGTGTTCGAACACGACGTGACCTCGCGGTAGGCCTGCTGGCCGGGCAGCCACGCCTCGAGGTCGAACTTCCTCGCTGCGGACGCGCCCAGATCGCCGACCGGGATGTCCACCACCTGGGCGTGGATGCCGAGACCGGAGAAGATCTCCTCCTCGATCGACAGGATGCGCTCGTGTTCGTCGTCGGAGTTCTCCGGGTGCACGAACGAGAACATCTCGACCTTCTCGAACTGGTGCACGCGCAGGATCCCGCGGGTGTCCTTGCCGTGGGCACCGGCTTCCCGACGGAAGCACGGCGAGTAGCCGACGTAGCGCACCGGCAGCTCGGCCTCGTCGAGCAGTTCGTCCATGTGCATCGCCGCGAGCGGGACCTCCGAGGTCCCCACGAGGTAGTAGTCGTCGTCGCGGGTCAGGAAGATGCTCTGCTCGTCGGTCGGCAGGAAACCCGTGCCGTACATGGCCTCCTCGCGGACCATGACCGGCGGGATGATCGGCACGTGCCCGTGGCGCATGGCGACGTCGATCGCGTAGCGCACCAGGGCGAACTCGAGCAGCGCGCCCTCGCCCTTGAGGTAGGCGAAGCGTGCGCCGGACACCTTGGCACCGCGGGCCAGGTCGATCGCATCGGCGGCCTCGAGCAACTCGACGTGGTCACGGGGATCGAAATCGAACTCCGGCTTGTCCCCGAAGGCGCGCAGCACGACCCCGTCGCCCTCGACGCCATCCGGCGCGTCGACCTGTGGCAGGTTGGGGACCCGGGCGAAACGGTCGGTGTGCTCGGCCCGGACCCGGGCGAGCTCGTCCTCCAACCGTGCGACGGTGTCCTTCAACTCCTGGGCGGCCTGGATCATGGCGCCGCGGTCCTCGGGCGAGGCCTTGCCGATCGCCTTGCTGGCCGCCCCCTGCTCCGCCCGGGCACCATCGACCTCGGCGATCAGGTTGCGGCGCCGTTCGTCGAGGTCGCGCAGGGCCTCGAGGTCGGCGCGGTCGTAGCCCCGACGTGCGAGCGCCGTGGCGGTCGCGTCGAGGTCGTCTCTGAGCAGGCGGGGATCGATCATGCGGGGAGGCTACTTCGTGCGCGGGGCGATGCCGACCCGACAGCGGCGCTTGGTCGATCAGCTGCCGGGCGGTCAGCTGCCGGGGCGGTCAGCTGCCGGCCTGCCCGATGCGTGCGCGCCACTCGACCAACCATGCGGCCGCGGCGCGGTAGTCGGCGTCGTCGGCCTGGATGCGCGCGGCCTCATCGGTGCGGCGGGCCCCGGATCGGCGGTACGAACCGAGCAGCTTCACGTCCCGGTGGGTGCGCTTGACCGCCGCCAGCGCGTCACCCACCCGCTCGTCGGCGAGGTGTCCCTCGACGTCGAGGAAGAAGCAGTACTCGCCGAGCTCCGCCTTGGTCGGGCGCGATTCGATCTTGGTCAGGTTGAGGTCGCGCTCGGCGAAGATCTCCATCAGCTTCAGCAGTGCGCCGGGCTGGTTGGTCTCGATGAACACCACGATGGAGGTCTTGTCCCACCCGGTGGGAGCTGGCACGTGCTGGCCGACCACGACGAACCGTGTCGAGTTGGCCGCCCGGTCCGCGACGTCGCGGGCCAGGATCTCGAGCCCGTAACGGTCGGCGGCCAAGGGGTTGACGATGGCGAGGTGGCCGACACCCAGGCGGGCGACGTCCTCCGCGGCCTGGGCCGTGGAGGTGCTGAGCACCCGCTCCGCGTCGGGGACCGTGGACGACAGCCAGCGGCGACATCCCGACAGCGGCACCGGGTGGGAGTGCACCGTGCGGACCTCGGCGAGTCGCGTCCCGGGGACCGCGGCGACCACCAGGTTGACCGGGATCTCGAGCTCGCCGTGGATCAGCAGCTCCGTGTCGAACGCCAAGGCGTCGAGCGTCGCGGTGACCGAGCCCTCGAGGGTGTTCTCGATCGGGACCACACCGCGCGCCGCGCGGCCCTGTTCGACGGAGCGCAGCACCTCGATGATGTCGCCGCAGGGGGCGAGGGCCTCGGGGTCGTCGGTGCCGGTGATCAACCGTGCGGCGGTCTCGGTGAACGTGCCGGCAGGCCCGAGGTAGGCGACCCGGTCCCGGGACCCGGTGTCGGACGGGGTGGAGGGAGACGCGTGGTCGGTCACGAGGCCCTCCGTCGGCGGCGGCCCCCGGTGGGCGCAGCGGCCGGGCGTCCTTCGATGGCGGCGGCGATGGCGTCGTCCTCCTCGCTGGAGAGGATGTGATCGCTGGATCCGTCGATGACCGGCTTCGCGTAGCAGCGGGTCTCGGAGCGACCGTTGATGGCCGAGATCACCATGCCGTGTCGGTGCTCGTCGAGCAACGCCGCGGAGAACGACAGCGCACCGCCCATGTCATCGAAGGCGTCGTAGCGGACGAGCGCGATACGCGAGATGGAACCGCGGAGCTGTTCGCGCAGCTCGAGCGACTCCGTGTGCAGCCGAGCGGTCTCGTCCCTGGCGCGTGCCACCTCGGCGCGCTGCAGGTCGAGCATCTCCACGAGGTCGTGATCCCCGGAGCCGAACGCCCGGCGCTGGGTCCGCCGCACGGCCCGGAGACGGAGCGTGAGCATGACGACCGCGACGGACAGGATCACGGCGAGGCCGCAGGCCACGATGGCGAGGATCGCGACGAGTTGGGGGTCGATCACGGGCACGGGCGCCTCGAGGTGTCGAGTCGGACGGGACCAGGGCGCGGCCATCCGTCTGGCTCCGGACTCTATCCGGTGGGGCTGGACAGAACGCTGTTGCGGCCGGTTCCGGGACCCATCAGGGTCTGGGAGGGTCGTCGAACACACGCTGTCTGCACGACCTACGACATCTGGAGAGAACCCCATGAAGAGGAAGCTCACGGTCGCGTTCGCGGCCGCCGCACTCGCGGTCGTACCCGCGACCGCCGCCATGGCCGACGCTCACGAGAACGCGGAACTCGTGATCGTCCACGGCATCCCGGACACCCCGGTCGACATCTTCGTCGACGGCGAGGAATTCCTCGCCGGTGTGAACTTCGAGGACACCGCGGTCGACGAGGTTCCGGCGGGCAGCTACGACCTGGCCATCGCGCCCGAGGGCGAGGGTGTTGATGCGGCGATCCTGGAGGCGACGGCCGAGGTCGCGGCGGGGGCCAGCTACTCGGTGATCGCCCACCTCACCGAGGACGGCGAGCCGACCCTCGCCCTCGAGGGCAACACGACCGATGAAGGGGCCGGCATCCAGGTGTTCCACATGGCCGCGTTCGGCGCGGTCGACATCCTGCCCACCGAGGCGACCGGCCTGGAGGGCGTGACCAACGGCCAGACCGCGTTCGTCGCGACCGGCCCGGGCGACGTCGAGGGCGTCGGTGTCGCCGCCGCCGGCGAGGAGGAGGCCGCCATCGACCTCGGCACCGTCACGGTGCCCGAGGACACCTCGGTGTTGGCCTACGCCATCGGTGACGAAGAGAACCTGACCGTGGTGACCGAGACCATCTCCACCGACGTCGACGAGGTGCCGGAGGAAGAGGTCGAGGCTCCGGATGAGGTCCCGGCCGGTTCCGGCGGCCTGGCTGCCACCGGCATGCCGATCTGGGTCGCCGGCCTGATGGCGCTCGGCGCCCTGGGTCTCGCGGTCCCGGCCGTCGCCACCGCGCGTCGCCGTAGCTGACCGACACACCGCAGCATCCTCGAGGGGGGTGGGCTTCGTGCCCACCTCCCTCGGTGCGTACGGCCCGAGGAGCGATCGAAGGATCCGGCCGTCCGAGCACCCACCCTGGGCCTATCCGACTTGATGAGTGCTTCGTCGGGTCCAACTCAACGGGCGCCAGGCGCACTGGCTAGCGCGTTCCCGGATCGCTGGTCGCGCTCGTGACCGCGCGCACGAGGTCGCCAATGGCGCCAGGACCACGTTGTGTGGCTGTTCTCGCCCGTTCGGTGACCTCCGGCGTGCGGCTTGGCATCGTACGGATGACCTGTTCAGCCAATCCCTGCGCTACCCGCCGATCGAAGCCCGGGCGTCCCGCACCCCTACCAGAGCGGAGTAGCACCATGAAGAGGAAGCTCACGGTCGCACTAGCGGCCGCAGCAATCGCCGTCGTACCGATGTCGGGCGCGATGGCCGACGGCCACCTCGGCACCCTGCAGGTTCTCACGCAGGCCATCGACGTCCCCGCCGCCGATGACGCCGCACAGGTCGTCATCGTCCACGGCGTTCCCGACCTCGAGGTCGACATCCTCGTCAACGGCGAACCGGCCGACGGCCTCACCGGCGTGAACTTCACCGACATCGCCGTTGTCGACCTGCCGGCCGACACCTACGAGATCGCCGTTGCCCCCGCCGGCACGACCGACGCCGCGATCGGACCGGTTGACGTGACCGTCGAGGCCGGCGTGAGCTACTCGATCGTCGCACACCTGGACGCGGACGGTGCGCCGACCGCCACCATCGAAGCCAACGTCACCGACGAGGGTGCGGGCATCCAGGTCTTCCACACCGCTGCCTTCGGTGCGGTCGACATCCTTCCGACCGAGGCCACCGGCCTCGAGGGCGTGACCAACGGCATGACCGCATTCGTCGCAACCGGTGCCGGTGACGTCGAAGGTGTCGGCGTCGCCGCAGCCGGCGAAACCGAGGCCGCTCTCGACCTCGGCACCGTCACCGTGCCCGAGGACACCTCGGTTCTCGCCTACGCCGTTGGCGCCCTGCCGGACGCTGAGGTCGACGACGAGATGGAGGCCCCCGCCGAGGAGCACTCCCCCGGTGAAGCCGGTCTCGCCTCCACCGCGATGCCCGCAGCACTCATCGCCATGATGGTGCTCGGTGCGATCGTCCTGACCGCCCCGGTCGTCGCGCGCAAGCGCCGCTGACCGAACGGTTCGCACGCACGAGCGGTGGGGGAGGCATTCGTGCCTCCCCCACACGCGTACCCTCCCCAACGCGGCCCACACCGGCTGAGGCAACGAGGCACCGATGACCGCCAAGATGCGCTGGACCTCCTTCGTCCTCGGGACACTGCTGCTGGTCGGGGCCCCCTCGGTGTGGTATCTCGGCCAGCCGAGCGCCTCTGCGGGCGATGTCCCCGAGGCGTTCATCGTGGAGCCCGATGACTCGGCCGACGCTGCGGAACCCGCCGAGACCACCGCGCAGGTCGAGAAGCCCGAGATCAGGGTTGAACCCGAGGTCCGAGCTGAGCCCGAACCCGAGGAAGAACCCGAACCCGCCAACGTGCGCCCGGCCAAGCCGGTGGGCATCTCGGCACCCTCCCTCGGGATCGACAACGCGGACCTCGTCGAGGTCGGGCTCGACGACAACCGTGCCGTCGAGGTCCCCGAGGACGTTCAGGAGATCGGGTGGTACAACCGCGGCCCGCGGCCCGGTGAGGACGGCAACGCCTTCATGACCAGCCACGTCGACTCCCGCACCCAGGGGCGGGGTGTGCTGTTCGAGCTCCGGCGGAGCGAGCCCGGCGACCCGATCGTCGTCACCCACGACGACGGCAGCACGAGCGAGTGGGTGGTCGTGGCTCGCGAGCGATACACCAAGGGCCAGTACCCGCTCGATCAGGTCTTCCGTTTCGATGGACCACCCGGGCTGGTGATCGACACCTGTGGCGGTCGGTTCAACCCGTCGACCGGCAGCTACGAGGAGATCGTCGCCGTCTATGCCGCGCCCGCCGATTCTGACGCTGCGATCGCTGCCGGTCAGGCCTGAGCGGCCGCGACTCTGCTGCCGCGATGGGCCGTGTGCGCTGTCGGCCAGGGGGCACGATCACCGAGGTCGGGGCCGTGGGCGAACGGTGCATCCCCCCCAAATCCCCCATAATCACTCTCGGCCGACCGACCCACCATGGTGGGTACGCTGCCGGCGGCTCTCCACGGGAATCCGCTCCGAGGGAACTCGTTGTCCAAGCTCGCCATCACGTCGGCCGTCTCCGGTCTCGCGCTGCTGATCGGCGCGCCCGTCGCCTGGCAGCTCTCCCAGCCCGAGGACACGGTCGGCGACATCCCCGTCCCGGCCGCGGTCGAAGCGACCGGAGAGCCGGACCCCGAAGCCGAGCCCGAACCCGAACCCGAGTCCGCGACTGAAGCCGAACCCGAGTCCGCGCCCGCGCCCGCGCCCGCCCCCGAGCCGGTCGAGCAACCGACCCGGCTCTCCATCCCGGCGATCTCCGTCGACGCCCCGGTCGTACCGGTCGGGCTGGAGGACGACGGCGGGATGGAGATCCCCCACGACATCTCCACCATCGGCTGGTACGAGCTGGGGGTCATGCCGGGCGAGACCGGAACGGCGGTGCTGTCGGGTCATGTCGATTCGCGCGAGCAGGGCCGAGGCGCCTTCTGGGACCTCCGGGCGATGGACGTCGACGACATCGTCACGGTCGATCACGAGGACGGGACCACCAGCGAGTGGCGGGTCACCGGTCGCACCGTCTACCAGAAGGACGAGCTGCCGATCGAACACATCTTCACCCGTTTCGGCGACACACGGCTCGTGCTGATCACCTGTGGCGGCGCGTTCGACAACACCACCCGTCACTACGACGACAACATCGTCGTCTACACCGAGCCGGTGACGACCGGACCCGAGGCGTAGCCGGAACGGCCGTTCCAGTGCGCCGGATCGGGCTCGACGGCTCACCGTAGAGCCGGGCGAACCCGCCCCGACATGCGGGGCGGCGGGCCTACAGTGGGTTCTGATCCGATCGGAGCCTGCATGACCGAGCGCGACCTGCTGCTGTTCACCGTCTCGCACGGCGAGGACGAGCCCGAACGTGCCACCGTGCCGTTCATCGCTGCGGCCACCGCGGTCGTCAGCGGTCAGCGCGCCGTCGCGGTGGCGACCATCGACGGGGTGCTGCTCGGGTTGCCGGGGGTGGTCGATCGCATCGAGGTCGACGGGATGCCTCCGCTCGCCGACCTCCAGCATCAGCTGGTCCAAGGCGGAGGCGAGATCTGGCTGTGCAGCGCCTGCGCCACCAAGCGCGGCATCACCGGAGACCGGGTCCTCGTCCCCGGTGCGCACATCGTGGGGGCTGCGCGCATCGTCGAGGCGCTCACCCAAGGCCGCGCCATCACCCTCGGCTAGCTGCGGCGGCAGGGTGGGAGACCCAGGTCAGGGAACCGGCTGGAGGAACTCCAGCCGGTTGCCGAAGCAGTCGTCGACGTAGAAGCGTTGGAAGCCGGGAAACAGGTCATCGCGCCGGACCTCGAGACCGGCCGCGACCAACCGGGTCCGCAGGGCGTCGAGGTCGTGGGTCAAGATGCCGGGGTGGGCCTTCCTGGCCGGCACGAACGGCTCCTCGATGCCGAGATGGATCTCCAGGCCACCTCCCCGGAACCACGCCCCGCCGCGGGTGGCCAACGCCGGCGGTTTCGGGATCTCCTCGAGGCCGAGCACCTCGCCGTAGAAGCCACGAGCCCGGTCCTCGCCGCGTGTCGGGATGGCCAGCTGCACATGGTGGAGGGAGAACACGGGCGTCCTTGTTCGCGGGGTCGTGCGCGACCATAGGTTCCGGCTGATCCGCGCCGCGTCAGCCGAGGCACGCGGAAGGATGGTCGATCGGCCGGCGGGGTGCAGCATCCGGCGAACGTGGACGACGACCCCCAAGATCCGTGCGTCCAACTCCTGGACAGCGCCGAGCGGTCACACGACTGATGCCGATCACGTCGAGCGGACCCGGCTGCCTGCGATCAGGTGGCCGTCGACGACGCCGACCTGCTGCGCATACGGGCCGGTGGTCGGTTGCGGGTCACCAACGTCACAGCTCACGCAGCGGTTGCGCCGTCCACGCGGGCCAGCGAGGTGGGTAGTCCGCGGTACCGAACCGGTGGGAAGCCACCTCGAACGGACCGTCGTCGGCGGCGTTGTGCCAGAACACCGCCCGGTAGCAGTGGGGTGCGGCTGCGGTCACCAGAGGCCACAGCCGCTGGCACCGGCTGGCGAGCTTGCCGTGTGGGACGTCGTGGCCGCCGGCAGCGACGCGGGAGGCGACACGTGCAGAGGCGAGGTGCAGTGGGATCATCACCACGTGCAGGACGACGTCGTAGCCGGCTGCGGTGGCCGTGGTGACCAGATCCACCTTCGAGGCGTGTGAGAACACCGTCTCGGCGCAGAAGTCGAGCCGCACGTCGATGAGCGCTTGGCGGGCACGCGCAGCGATCTCCGCAGCCTCGTAGGCCTTGGCGAGTTCATGGCCCGGGAACCGGTCACGGGCGATGAGGTCGGCGTTCACGAACGGCAGACCGGGTCGCGCCGGGCGGATCACGCGTCGGTACAGCGTGGTCTTGCCGGCTCCGTTGGGCCCGGCGATGAGGTCGAGACGGCTCACAGGGGCCGTCGGGTGCCGTCCGGGGAGATCTCGATCAGGTTGCCGTCATCGTCGACCGACACGGTGGTCTGTCCCTCGGCTCGTGCGCCGGGTCCGAACGGCTGCGCTGCAGCCAGCTCGGCGATGCGTCCGTCCACCAGCGCGTGGGCGGCGGTGCGTTCGTCGCCGCTGAGGCTGGAGAACTGGGCCCGGCCGGAGACGACATCCAGGACCCGACGGTTGGCGACGGACCGGAGCGTTCCCCCAGCATCCCGATGCGGTCCCAGTGGCTGATCTGCTCGGCGACGGAGCGGTTCTCTCCTGGGGCGACAGCGCTCGCGGTCGCAGCGATGTCGCCCGCCACACGGGTCGGGGTCGACGGCACCTTCGTCACGACTGCTCCTGTACCAGACGGTTACAAACGCATCAGCCTGCTACGCAGGTTCCGGGTTCCGACCTACGCAGGTTCCGGGTTCCGACCGTCGGGCGACGTCCCCAGCAGCGACGCTCCCGGGCGCCGGAAGACGCCTCGCCCCCGGCCGATGGCCGGGGGCGAGATGTGCGTTGCGGAGGACTCAGGCTGCGAGCTTGTCCGCGATGCCGTTGAAGAAGTCACCGTAGGCGAGCGCGATCGACTCTTCGTCGTCGCTCAGGCCATCGCCGTTGCCGAGCTGGGTCGGCCCGTAGGGGCTCCCCCCGGTGGTCGTCGACCCGACCTCCGCGGCGTTGCCGTACCCGAGCGGGACCACGGCCATGCCGTGGTGCATGGCGAAGGTGGCCATCGACATGATGGTGGTCTCGTGACCGCCATGCATGGTCGCCGCCCCGGTGAAGAAGCCGGCGGCCTTGCCGACCAGCGCGCCGCTCTGCCACTGCCCGCCGGTGGTGTCGAGGAACGCCTGGAGCTGCGAGGTGGCGCTTCCGTACCGCGTCGGCGAGCCGAAGACGATGCCGTCGAACTCCTCCAACTCGGCCGCATCGGCGAGCTGCACATCGGACTGCGCCTCGATGGACTCGCGCACGCCGTCCGAGGCCTTGACCTCGTCGGGGAGCAGCGGGTCGGGCACGCGGCGCAGGTGCGCCTCGCCCCCCGCCTTCTCCACGCCTTGCGCGATCGCCTTCGCGAGTTCGTAGGTCGCGCCGTACATCGAGTAGTACACGATCCCGATCTTCGCCATCTGTGTCCCTCCAAGGGGTGCTGTGGTTGTGGCTGCAACCGATGTTCGGAGACGACGGCCCGCTGGGCTACCCGGATCCACGGCCGAACGGTCACGACCGGGCGTTGCTCGCCGCCGGACACGGCCGAACGACCCCGTGTCACCGACCTCCCTGACCGCCCGGAGCCGAGGACGGCGCCGTTCGCTGCCGAACCTAAGCGTCGTCGAGCCACGCCGAGAACGGCTCCCCGGTCAGCCGTTCGTAGGCCTCGACGTATCGCTCGCGCGTGGCCGCCACGACCTCGTCGGGCAACTCGGGCGCGGGCGGCTGCTTGTCCCATCCGGTGGAGGTCGCGTAATCCCGCACGTACTGCTTGTCGAAACTCGGGGGGGTGCGCCCCGGTGCCCAGGACTCGGCCGGCCAGTACCGCGACGAATCCGGCGTGAGCACCTCGTCGGCCAGCACCAGCGAGCCGTGCAGCAACCCGAACTCGAACTTGGTGTCCGCGAGGATGATGCCCTTGGAACGCGCATGCTCCGCCCCGGCGGCGTAGAGCGTCAGCGCGTTCGTGCGCAACTGCTCGGCGAGGTCCCGCCCCGCCTCCTCGGCGACGACCCCGAAGGCGACGTTCTCGTCGTGGTCGCCTTCCTCGGCCTTGCGCGCGGGTGTGAAGATCGGTTCGGGGAGCCGATCGGCCTCGACCAGACCGGGCGGGAGCTCGACCCCGCACACCGCGCCCGTTCGCTGGTACTCGGACCACCCCGACCCGACCAGGTACCCGCGTACCACGCACTCGAACGGGACGATCCCGACCTTCCGTGCCAACATCATGCGCCCCTGCAACGCGTCCGCGTGGGGCGCGAACCGGGCAGGGAGGTCGCCCACGCTGGTCGACACCAGATGGTTGGGCACGATCCCGGCGAGCCGCCCGAACCAGAACGCCGACAACCCGGTCAGTACCCGCCCCTTGTCGGGCACCGGCGTGGGGTGCACGACGTCGTAGGTCGACACCCGGTCGGAGGCCACCAGCAGCAGGTGCTCGTCATCGACCTCGTAGAGGTCCCGGACCTTCCCGGAACGCCAGAGCTCCAACCCCTCGATGGCCACGTCACCCTCGCTCGTCTCGTTGGTCGTCGTCCATGGCGGTGCCGATAGCGGTGTACCGCCGGCGATGTCGCGACCGGCCACCGCCTCCGGCCGGTCGGACGCTAGCCGTGCAACCGGCCACGGCGACCGCGACTCACTCCAGCGAGGCCCGCACCGTCGCCAGATCCTCGACGGTGTCGACGTCGAGCGGGGCCGCGCCCGCGACCAGCACGTGCGCCAGGTCCAGTTCGGCGAGGAGGTGGCGCGCACCGGTGTCACCCTCGATGTCGGTGAGCCGGTCGAACAGGTCGCGCGCGAACGCGATCGGGTGGCCGGGGAGGTCGGCGTAGCTCGCCCGGGCCGCCGGCGCACCACTCCGCACGGCCGCCGCGACCGCCCGGACCGGCTCCGCGCCGACACCCGGCTGGTCCGCGAGCAGCACCACGGCCACCCGCGCCCGCTCGTCGTGCGCCACGGCCCGTATGCCCGCCGCGAGCGAGGTCGACTGCCCCCGCGCATGGTCGGGGTTGGTCACGATCTCCGCCTCGGCGTCCTCCAGCCGCGCTGCCGCCGCCACCGCGTCACCGTCGTGGCCGACCACGACCACGACCCGGTCGACGCCGCCCGCGCGGGCCGTGGCGACCGCGTGGGCCACCAGAGGTCGACCGGCGACGGCCGCCAGCTGCTTGGTGCCGCCCGTGAAGCGTTCGCCGCGCCCGGCAGCCAGCACGAGGGCCACGACGGCTGCGGAGGGCGTGGCCCTAGTCTCGTCCTCCGACCGACCGAGGACCGTCACGTGGCCACCTCCCCCACCGAAGACGCCGAGCCCGCCACCGCGCCGGGAGCCACTCCGGGCAGCGCTGCCGGCCACCCCGCCGACCCTCGTCGTCGCGCGGTGGTGGTCACCGCCAGCGACGGGGTCGCGTCCGGCCACCGGCAGGACGGCTCGGGTGATGCGGTGACCCTGCAGCTACAGGACGCCGGGTTCACGGTGATCGAGCGCGTCGTGGTCCCCGACGACCGGGAGACCATCGCCGACCGGCTGCGGGAGGTGGCGGACGCGGGCACCGCCGCGCTGGTCGCGATCACCGGCGGCACGGGGTTCGGTCCCCGCGACGTGACCCCGGAGGCGACCCGCGACGTCATCGACCGGGAAGCACCCGGCCTCGCCGAGGCGATGCGCGCCAGCGGCCGGGCCAGCACCCCGATGGCCGACCTGTCCCGTGGGGTGTGCGGCGTCCGCGGATCCACGTTGCTCGTCGACCTCCCGGGTAGCCCCCGGGGGGCCACCGAGTCGCTGGCGGCGGTGTTGCAACTCCTGCCGCACGCCATCGATCTGCTCGCGGGCGACACGCGCGAGCACCCGGCCGGCCACGGCGAGCACGGGGTGCCGGCGAGCTGATCCCGGCGGCACACCGTGCCGCTCAGCGCCGGCGCAGCCACCACACCAGTCCGGCGACGGCCGCCAGCACGCCGACCAGCGGGATGATGCGCTTGGCGACCGCACCGCCACCCATGGCCATCATGTCGAGCGCCTCGTCCTCCCGCTCCGGATCGAAGGCGACCTTCCGCGGACCCGACGGTGCGGCTTCGGCCACCGGTTCGGCCAGCGCGTCGCTGATCTTCTCGTCGGCGGCGGCCGCCGCTCCGGTGGTCACCGCTTCGGGACCCGGGGCCGCGGGCACCGGTTCCACCTCCTCGGGGCCGGTGACCATGGCCTGGAGCCGCTCGGCGAAGGTGTCGATGATCTTGTTGCCGACGTCGGCCATGACGCCCCGGCCGAACTGCGCCGGCTTGCCGGTGATGTTGAGGTCGGTGACCACGGTGACGTCGGTCCCACCGTCGACCTCCTCGAGGGTGGCGATGACGTCGGCGGTGGCGGTCCCGGAGCCACGCGTCTCCTTGCCCTTGGCCTCGATGCGGGCGGACTTGTTCTCGTGATCGACGTCGGCCATCGTGGCCGTGCCGCGGTAGGTGACGGCGATCGGACCGACCTTGACCTTGCAGCGGCCGGTGTAGGTGGCCCCGTCGACCTCCTCCAGGGTCGCCCCGGGCAGGCACGGCGTGACCTTCTCCAGGTCGATCAGGGTGGTGAACGCCGTGTCGATGTCGACCGGGACGTGGAAGGTGTTGGTGAACTCCATCGGGGCTGCTCCTGGGATGCGATCGTGGTCTGCGAGGTGGTCGGGGGCTGGGCTGAACACGGATGGGGGGAGGAACTGGTCGGAACGCGAGCGTTGGCAGGCCGGGCCGGCCGGGCCGGCGTCACCCGCCGACCGTGGTCCGGTCGCGGTGGATCGGGCCGTCGGTCTCGCGCAGCGGGCTGCCGGTCCCGTCGTAGCGCAGCATCACGAGCTCGGCGGCGATCGACACGGCGGTCTCCTGCGGGGTCCGGGCACCGAGGTCGAGGCCGATCGGTGAGCGCAGGCGAGCCAACGACGCCTCGGACACGCCCACCTCGCGCAACCGCTCCAGACGGTCGTGGTGGGTGCGGCGCGAGCCCATGACCCCGACGTACCCGGCATCGGTCTCCAACGCGACCTGCAGGACGGGGACGTCGAACTTCGGATCGTGGGTCAGGACACAGATCGCGGTGCGGGCGTCGATCTCCGCGGTCTGCAGGTAGCGGTGCGGCCACTCGACCACGACCTCGTCGGCGTCGGGGAACCGGGCCGCGGTCGCGAACCGGGCTCGAGCGTCGCACACCGTCACGTGGTAACCGAGGAAGCGACCGACGGACGCGACCGCGCCGGCGAAATCGATCGCGCCGAACACCAGCATCCGCGGCCGCGGCGCGAACGACTCGATCAGCACCGCGACCTCGTCCTTGCGCCGTTCCCCCGCTGCTCCGAAATGGCGCAGGCCCGTCGCGCCCTGTGCGAGCAGCCCGCGGGTGGCCTGGACGACCGCGCGATCGAGCTCCGAGGTTCCGGTGCTGCCCTCCGCGCGGTCCTCGCCGACCACGATGGCGCATCCGACCGTGTCGGGCGCACTCGGGTGTTCGACGATGGTGGCGACCGCGACCGGTTCCTCGGAGGCGATGCGGGTCGCCAGGTCGTCGAGGTCGATGGTGGCCGCGGTCACCGCCCGGACGAAGACCTCGATGGTCCCGCCGCAGGTGAGGCCCACGGCGAACGCCTCGTCGTCGGAGACGCCGTAGGCGACCCGTTGCGCAACGCCGGTGTCCAGCACCTCGGTGGCCACCTCGACGACCGCGCCCTCGACGCAGCCACCCGACACGCTGCCGAGCACGTCGCCATCCGGGTGGAGCGCGAGGGTGGCCCCGGGCTGGCGCGGGGCGGACTTCGAGGTGGCCACCACGGTCGCCAGACCGAAACGGACACCCTCGGACTGCCAGCGACGAAGCGTCGCGAGTTCCTCACGCACGGGTGATACCTCCGGTCGTTCCCTGCACAACCGTAGAGCCTGCCGCCCCGGAGCGCGCCCCGGATGAGGCGACCGTCCGGTTGCGTCGCTGTCTCGCCCGCTCGTCGTCGCGCCCGGCCGCCCGCCCGGCGACCACGTTGGCGAGGTGTTCGAGCGCGGCCAACGAGTGCCCCTCCACCAACTGGTCGCAGAAGGGCAACGCCGCCGCCATCCCCCCGGCCGTCGGGGTGAACCCCGGCCGGCCGGCACGTGGATTCGCCCACACCACACGGTGGGCGAGCCGCTGGAGGCGGGCCATCTGCTCGGCCAGTTCGCCCACCTCGCCGGTCTCCCACCCGTCGGAGAGCACGACCGCCACCGCGCCACGGGCGGTTCCGCGCTGACCCCAGCGGTCGAGGAACGCCCGTAGGGTCTCCCCGAGCCGGGTGCCACCCTCCCAGTCGGGGATCGCGGCGGCGACCGCGCGCATCGCGGTGTCGGGGTCCCGGTGGGTCAGCTCGTGGGTCACCCGGGTCAGTCGGGTCCCGAGCGTGAACACCTCCGTGGTGCCGACCCGCCGTCGTGAGGCGGCGTGGGCGAAGCGCAACAACACCTCGGCATAGCCGGACATCGATCCGCTGACGTCGACCAGCAGGAGCACGGGACGAGGACGAGGACGCGCCGCCTCGTGGCGCAACGCCCCGGGTTCCCCGCCGGCCGCGAGCATCCGGCGCACCGTGCGACGTCGGTCGATGGGCCCGCGCCGCGCCGGGTCGCGACGCCGCGAGGGACGTACCTCGCCGGGCAGCATGAACGCGGCCAGCAGCCGGTACAGCTCCGCCCGCTCGGTCGCATCGAGGTCGGTGACGTCGCGGTGTCGGAGCAACTCTGCGGCCGAGGCCTCGCGGGTGACCAGCTGCAGCTCCGGCAGCTCGGCGTCCGGTTCCCCGGAGCTGGCCGGGGTGGAGCTGACCGCGTCCGGCCCCATGCGGATCCGCCGCCGCGTCCGGCCCTGCGACGACACGCGCTCGCCGGCGAAGAACGCGGCGAACACCCGGTCGTAGCGGTCGAGGTCATCCGGCCCGGAACACAGCGTCAGGCGCCCGGCCCAGTAGACCTGGCGTCGGTCAGCCGTGTCCACGGCGGTCAGCGCCAGCATGAAGGCGTGCACCCGCTCCGGGCTCGCATCGACACCTGCCCCGCGAAGCGTGCGGGCGAGACCGACCACCGAGGCGGTGAGGTCGAGCGGTTCCCGATGGGCCAACGTCCTACACCCCGGTGATGGCGCGATCGACCATCGCACCGACATCCATGGCCCGGATACGTTCCAGGTCCTCCCGGAACTTCAGCACGGATCCCAGGGTCGCCGTGGCACGCCCGGCGTCGAGATGGTCGGCGCCGAGCGCCACCAGCGCCTCGGTCCAGTCCAAGGTCTCGGACACGCCGGGCGGCTTGAGCAGGCCCTGCTCGCGCATCGCCTGAACGGCCGCGACCACCTCGCGGGCGAGGCGCTCACCCACCTGCGGCATGCGGGCGCGCACGATCGCCACCTCGCGGTCGAAGCCAGGATGGTCGACCCAGTGGTAGTAGCAGCGACGCTTGAGCGCGTCGTGCACCTCGCGGGTGCGGTTGGAGGTCAACACCACCAGCGGCGGCTCGACGGCACGGATCGTGCCGAGCTCGGGCACGGTCACGCTGAACTCGCTGAGCACCTCGAGCAACAACGCCTCGAACTCGTCGTCGGCTCGGTCGATCTCGTCGATGAGCAGCACCGAGGGGGTGGTCTCGAGCGCCTGCAGCACGGGCCGCGCGACGAGGAACCGGCGGTCGTAGAGCTCCGCTTCCAACGTCTCGGCGGCGGCGTCACGACCGGCGGCCTCCGCGGTCCGCAGGTGCAGGACCTGGCGGGGGAAGTTCCAGTCGTAGAGGGCCTGCGAGGCATCGATGCCCTCGTAGCACTGCAGCCGGATCACCGGGGCACCCATGACTCCCGCCAACGCCAGCGCGATGGCGGTCTTGCCGACCCCCGCATCGCCTTCGAGGAACAGCGGCCGACGGAGCTTCAGCCCCAGGTAGGCGGCGGTCGCGAGCCCCTCGTCGGCGAGGTAGCCGTGCCCCTCCAACGCCTGCGCGAGCGTGGCGGGATCCCAGACCCCGTCGGGGAGGGGGGCGGGATCGGAACCGCGGGGGGCGGGATCGGAA
>Ga0207421_10003464_pt1 | contig 18791 bp, 14 predicted proteins | sample SodLakKL_010_SED_4_FD_187542 | JGI IMG/M metagenome (GOLD analysis project Ga0207421, IMG submission 187542) | Alkaline sediment microbial communities from Lake Tanatar, Kulunda Steppe, Russia - 8KL_010_SED (SPAdes) (version 2) | ecosystem: Environmental > Aquatic > Non-marine Saline and... | reverse complement strand
CTCCGCTCACGCTCCGCCCGGCACGCCCCTCGCGGTCTTCCGCTTCCCCCACCAGAGGCGAAGCTCCACCAGCCTGCTCCCGGCCGAACCGCCCCGCCCTGTGTGGTGCCGCGTGCACCGCGCGCCGCCACAACACTCCATGCCTCACCCGCTCCGGGCGTTGCTCCGCGTACGCGCCGCGAACGCCCGGCCCGCAAACGCCCGGCCCGCAAACGCGCGGGTCGCGAACGCCCGCCAGCGAACGCCCGCGCGCCCCGGCGCGCTCACTCCCGTAGCACGGCGCGCAGGGCGCGCAGGGTCGGCGAATCGCACCGCCGGCCCGCCTTGGCCACTCCCGCCACTCCGGCCGGCTTCGTCGGTTCCGCCACGTCCGCGGTCACTCGACCAGCTTCAAGCGGCAGCCGGCCTCGCTAAGAGCCTGGCGATCGTCCTCGGTCAGCTTCTCCTCCAGCCCGTGGTCGCTCACGACCACGTCCACCTCCGACAGCGGCAACACCGAGACGAATCCTTTCCGCCCCCACTTGCTGCTGTCGGCAACGAGGACCGTCTGCTCGGACTGACGAGCCATGGCACGTACGATCTCCCCACCCTCCGGCAGATGCGCTGAGAGGCCGTGCTCCACGGAGAAGCCGTCCGTTCCGATGAAGGCGAGCCTCACGTAGAACGAGGCGAGCTGTTCGAGCGCCACCGGCCCGACAACGGACTCCGTCGCGGGCCGAAACTCACCGCCCACCACGGTGAGTCGCATAGCCGGATTCGCGCGGGCGTACGGCACCACGAGCATGGAGCTCGTCACGGCGGTCACCCTTCTGCCCAACAGATACGAGGCAACCAAAGCCGTGGTGGTCCCCGCTTCGATCATTATGGTGTCCCCGTCCTCCACCATCGAAGCCGCCTCTTGCGCGATGCTCCGCTTCTCCTCTTCCCGTGTCTGGACCCGGCGCATGATCTCCGGATGGACGGCCGGAATGGCGCCGCCCCAGGTCCGGATCAGAAGCCCTTTCTCCGCCAATCCGCTGAGAAGGTTCCGCGTGGTTACCTGGGACACCCCCAGAATCGAAGCGATCCCGGCAACGCTGCGGTCGGTGCCGTCGACAAGAAGCTGGAGAACTCGCTGTTCGCGTTCGTTTAGGTTATGAAGCATCTGTGTTTCGCTTTCGAATTCCTATCGCACCGCCTTCACTTTAGCGTGCTTTCTCGTTTTGGTCAAACCGTGATACGGTGCCCTCCATGGACTCGACTAGCTGGGACGCAGCCGCCCGGATGATCGCCCGGATCGTCCATAACCGTGAATGGGAGCAGCCGGAGATAACCGCTCGCGGACGCGAGCCCGCGACAGCCGGCCTCTACCCGTTTCCGACCGCGGCGGAAGCGCTCGCGGCGGCCGGAAACGGCGTCCCGGAGGGGACTCGGTGGGTTCGATCTCTCAACGGGGAGTGGGGGTTCGAGCTGCTCGAGCGCCCCGAGCATCTCGATCCGCGCCACGTCCTCCCGGAGGGGGCAGCTTCACGCCCTGGAGCCGGCGGTGAGGCGGGCACCAGGGCCGGTCAGGCCGCGCCGAGCGACAACGTGCCGGGCGGGGCGCCGGGCGGCGCGCCCCATCGTGACTCCGCGCATCCTCGGGACGGAGGGACGTACGGCCTGCCGCACCGGATCCGGGTCCCCGGCACCTGGACCCTTCAAGGTTTTGACCGCCCGCACTACACGAACGTGGATCTTCCGTTTCCGCACCTGCCGCCCCGCGTCCCGGAGGAGAATCCGACCGGCCTCTACCGGCGCACCTTCACGCTTCCCGACGAATGGGAAGGGCGCCGCACGATTCTCCACGTGGGCGGCGCCGAGAGTGTCTACTACGTCTTTGTGAACGGGTACGAGATCGGCTATGCGACCGACACTCGCCTTCCTTCCGAGTTCGACCTTTCGGCATACGTGACCGGCGGCATGAACACGCTCGCGCTCGTCGTCATCCGGTGGTCCGCTTCCACCTTCATCGAGGATCAGGACCACTGGTGGATGCCGGGCATACATCGCGATGTCCTGCTCAAATCCCGAAGCTCACCGTCGCTCGAGGATGTGTCGGTCGTCGCAAGTCCGCTCGGGGAGAGCGCACCTTCCGCCGGGGGCGCGGCGCGCGGCGCCGGCACCGCCGGCGGTGCCGGGGCTCCCGGCGCTGACAGCGCTGCCGGCGGTGCCGGTGCTGCCCACGGTACGGGCGCTGACAGCGCTGCCGGCAGTGCAGGGGCTGCCTGGGCTGCCGGCAGCACCCGCGCTGACGACCCTGCCGGCGGTGGCGACGCTGCCGGCGCTCCCGGGTCTGCCGAGGCTCACACCCCTGCCGGCGCTGCAGCGGCTACCCGGGCTGCCGGCGCTCGCGGCGGAAACGCTCACGCCCGTGTCGCCGGCCGCGTCACCGTCGACGCGCGGGTAGCTCCCGGAGCGGGCCGGGCAAACCCAGGGGGCACTCTGCCGGAAGGGTGTCGAGTCACCGCCCGCCTGTACCGCGCAGGGGAGGCCGACCCGAGTCGGGAGCTGCCGGGGGTGGAGATCGAGTCGGCGGGAGTGCCGTCCGGAGGGGATCAGGATGGAACGGGGCAAGCCTCCTCTTCGGCGGCAACCGGTCGGGACTTCCGTTCGACGGCAGGCCCGCCCCCCTCGCCGGCAACGGGTCAGGCCTCCTCTTCGGCGCAGGACGCGGCTCCGGACGGGACGGATGCGACGGGCGAGACGAACGGGACGGACGCCTCGCACTCCTCACGCTCTTCCGGGGCTCCGGAGACCGGCGCGCCGCCGGGCGTGAGACTCGAACCGTCCTTCCGTGAAGGATCCCACCACGGCCGGCTACGGCTTAGGTGTCACCAAGTGGAGCTCTGGTCGCCCGAGCACCCGGCACTCTATACGGTCCTTCTTACGCTCTGGGTAGGGGAGGAAGCCGTAGAGCACGTTGCAGTGCGCACGGGGTTCCGATCGATCCGAATCGCCGACCGCCAGCTCCTTTTGAACGAGCGCCCGGTGCTCATCCGCGGCGTGAACCGGCACGAGCACCACGACCGGCTCGGTAAGACGGTTACTCGCCAGAGCATGCTCGACGATATTCGCCTGCTCAAACAGTTCAACTTCAACGCCGTCCGCAACGCCCACTATCCCAACGACGCCCGGTGGTACGAGCTCTGCGACGAGTACGGCATACTGGTAATGGATGAGGCCAATATCGAGGGGCATTACTACTACGATCAGCTGTGCCGCGACGAGCGGTATCAGGCGGCGTTTCTCAGCCGGGTTAGCCGTATGGTGGTCCGGAGCCGCAACCACCCGTGTATATTCGCATGGTCGCTCGGGAACGAAAGCGGATACGGGCAGAACCACGACGCCGCGGCCGCTTGGGTTCGCCGGGTCGATCCGACGCGGGTCCTCCAAGGGGAAGGAGCGATGCACCCCGAATGGGGACAAGCCGGCCGTGTCTGGTCCCGCGGACACGCCGTAACGGACCTCATCTGTCCGATGTATCCCGAGCTCGAGGATGTCGAGCGATGGGCTCGCACCAACGACGACCACCGGCCCTTGATCATGAGCGAGTACTCCCATGCCATGAACAACAGCAACGGGAGCCTCGCGGACTACTGGGCCCTCATCGACCAATACCATGGGCCGAACGGCGGCTTACAGGGCGGTTTCATCTGGGATTGGGTCGACCAAGGTCTTCTGAAACAAGACGATGCCGGTCGCGACTATTGGGCGTACGGAGGTGACTTCGGCGACGAGCCGAACGACGCAGCCTTCTGTATCAACGGGCTGGTATGGCCGGACCGCACCCCGCATCCGGCGATGTGGGAGTTCAAGAAGGTGGCTCAGCCGCTCCGTTTCCGCTGCCTCGATGTGGCGACTGGACGAATCGAGTTGGAGAATCGCCAGGATTTCTCCGATACCGGCTGGTTGGAGTTCCGGTGGAGCGTGGCGGTGGACGGGGAGACCACTCAGGACGGGGTCCTCGACGCTCTGCACATTGCGGCCGGTGAGTCCACCGAGCTACGGCTGCCGCTGGAACCGCCCCCTCTTGCGGCAGGCCAAGAGGCCACACTGACCATTTCGGCGCGTTCGCGCACGGAGCACGGCGTACCGGCGCGGCGTCTCGGAGTGGGCGCGAACAGCCGGGACGTCTCGGGCCCCGACCTCCCGGCAATGATCCCGGAGGGACACGAAGTTGCGTGGGAACAGTGGGTCCTACCCCACCGTGCCGTGGGAGGGGCCGGCGCGTCCAGGACGTCGGCAGACCCGACGGCACGCCCGGCGGCCGCGCCGGCGACGTCAGCGGGCGCACCGTCAAAACCGGCGGCCGCGTCCACCACGTCGGAAGCGGCGGCCGGGAGCCCCGGGGCCTCGTCCGCACGCTCGGCGGCCGCGCCGCCGAACCGGGCAGACGCGCACGCAAGCCCGGCGGGCTCGCCCGCCGGCACGGCAGGGGAGCAAAGCGCTGCCTCCGACAGCGGCGCACGGGTGCTTTCCCACACGAACGAGCGTGGAGCCGCCGTCGAGCATCCGCTCGGGACGTTCGTCTTCAAGGACGGGGTGCTTTCCGAATGGCACCGCGGTGGCACGCAGATTATGAAGGCGCCGTTGGTACCGAACCTCTGGCGAGCACCCACGGACAACGACGGAGTGAAACTGCGAAGACGCAACCGAGACTGGAGGCTCCGCGCTTGGCTGGAAACAGGGCTCCACAGCCTTCAGGTGCGCTGCGATCGCTTCGAATGCCGGCCGGCTGGAAGCGAGCACACCGAGCGTCCGCCCTCCCCGGCGGCCTGTCCGCCGGAGACGTCAGAGGCGGCCTTCCCCCCTGAAGAACCGGGATCCGCCGAGGCGCCGGCAGCAGTCGGAAGATACACGGTACTGGGCACCGACGGTGAGGTAGCTATCTTCACGGTGCAGTATCGGTTCCTTGGAGATGGGACCGTGCGCATCCACGTTCACGCTCACGTAACCGATCTGGTTCCCGAGCTCCCGCGTCTGGGCCTTGTAACCGAGCTCATCAGGGAGTACGACCACGTGACGTGGTACGGCCGCGGGCCCCACGAGTGCTACCGCGACCGGAAAGCCGGGGCCCCACTCGGCCGCTACCGCGCAAGCGTCGCCGCCCGCTACGTGCCGTACATCGTACCGCAGGAAAACGGAAACTCATGCGACGTACGGTGGTTCGAGCTCGAACCCGGCCGCCTTGCCCATCGATCCGGCGCCTCGCAGCCGGCCCCGATCCGGTTCGAGTTTCCTGAGCCGATGGAGTTCTCGGCCGCGCATCACCGCGACGACGATCTGTTTCAGGCGCTGCACACGTGTGATGTCCCGGAACGAGACATCACGGTCGTCTCACTCGACTACCGGCAGAGAGGCTTGGGAACCCACAGCGCCGGCCCGGACACGCTCGAGCAGTACCGGATTCGCCCCGGCCAGTACCGGTTCTCGATCGTTATCGCAGATGGGCGGGGAGCCCCCGGAGGTGACTCGAAAAGCTAACGCTCACCGCCGAGCGCGGAGTCGAGAACCCCCAGCATGTGAGATAGCTTTGCCACGGTGAAGCGATTTCGAACATAGTGCCCGTAGCGAACCGCCCGGGCGGCCTGCTCTGCATCGATGCCGATTTGCTCCGGAGTCGTCGGAGCGCCGGCCTGCTCCAGAAGCTCGACTACGCGACGGCGCGAAGGAACCGTCGAGGCAACATCCTGCACCGCATCCCAACGGCGCACTACTGTCTCAGCAATCCGGCGCTGGTCCTCCGCGCTGAGGTCCAGGTATGGCCGGTGGGCCGCTATGACGACGCCGCTTGCCTCCCCGTACGCATCCCGAATCTCCTGCTCTTGCTGCGCTCGGTCGAGTGGGAGCCGCCCGGCCAGGAGCGATTCCGCCTCCGCTGCGTCTATCGAGCGAACGCGCTCGTACAGCCCGGCCGTAAGCACCGTTCCGACTGCTACCTGCGCGCCGTGGAGCGCCGCTGGACGCCCCTCCCGTATCGCCGCCATGTCCCAGAAATGCGATATGTGGTGCTCGCCACCGGAAGCCGGGTGCGATGCGCCGAAGCCGGCCATCGCCTCCCCGGTCTTAGCGAGAGCTCGGAAAAGCTCTTCAACAGCTTCCGGGCTCCCCTTGCCGATCGCCTCTGCCCTGAAGATGCAGCGGGAAACCGCCGTTGCCGTCTCTTGCGCAATCGTCTCATCGAACGGCTCATCCCGCACCGCTCTGCCCAGACGCCAGTCCCCCAAGCAGGTCAGCTTCCCTACTACATCGCCGAATCCGGCAGCCGTGAGCGCAAACGGAGCGTTCGCAAGGACCTCACGGTCGGCGAAAATCGCAGCCGGCGGCCGGCACGGATACGTCTCCTTGAGCCCTTCGATAATGAGGGGGGCGCCCGCCGAGGTATAGCCGTCTACCGACGCGGCCGTAGGTACGGAGACAAACGGTACGCCCAGCCGATGGCTCGTGTACCGCGTGATGTCGTGGAGGGTCCCTGCCCCCACCGCAACAAAGAGGCCGACGTCCTCCGGAGTTCGCACGAGAAGGCGAGCCAACGAGCATTCGTCGGGATGGATCACGTCCCCGCTCAGGACGACCGGGCTCACGGAACATCCCGCCCCCTCGAGAGCGCGCCCGGCAGCCCGCCCGGCCGCCTCGAACGTGCGGCTATCCGCCACCAGCACGACCTCCCGGCCCGCCGAGCTGTCCCGGCAGAACACCGCGAGCTTCTCCAGGGCTTCATCGCCCACGTAGAAAGAATAGCGGCGTTGTTCTCCGGCGTCTTCCATGGTGCCTCCGCAGTGTGGATAGGAGCATAATCCGTGGGGAGCCGCGGGCCCGCCTAACCCAGGCTCGGGATGTACCGATTCAGGATCCAGGTCATCTGTGCGACCTCGTCGTTGTCCAGCTCGATGCTTCCGGCGCCGGCGTTCTCCGCGGCCTGTTCGGCGTTTCGCATGGCACAGTGGTCTAGCGCGGCGTGCACCGCCTCCATCGACTGCTTCTCGTCGGTTCCGCCCCACATCCAACCACCCATGGCAAACGCGCCAAGCGCCACCACCGACGCCTCGATTCCCGATTTTCCGAGTTTTCTGTATTCCATAGCCCTTCTCCCGTGGATGGCAAGCATATCCGTTCAGAGCGCTCAACACAACGGCGAAGAGTTTTGACGGCCCTCCTCAACGAGGGCCCACCTGGGGAACAGGGGGCCGCGGGTCAGCTCGGGAGTGTGTTCAGAAATACCGTTGGGTCCATGATGAAGGAAGGTTCGCGTGGGTAGTCACCCACATTTCGCGTGACAAGATAGTCGACATGCGCCCCACGTGCCACGGCATACTGCACGTAGTCTTCGATATCCTTCAGATCCGACGCACACGCAGCGTCTATGTGCTCGGCACTGACCGGCAGCAACTGAACGAGGGTTCGCAGTTGCCGCGCCAAAGACCGAGCCGTGGAACGGTCGGTCGCCGTGGCGGCGATATAGTGTACGTTCATGAAGGATAGCGTTGAGGTGAGCAGCGAAAGCCTGCCTCGCTCTCCCAGTGAGAAGATCGCACCGGCCGGCTCGGCAAAGCGTTCTCTCTTGAGCAGGAAATCGAGGATCACGTCCGAGTCAAGAAAGACGCTAATCATGCAGGTACTTGTCACGGAGATGGCGTTGCTTGGCCTCGTCGGTGTTCACGTCACCCAGGTGCGCCAGTGCACCGTAGAGGGATCGCGTGGTTGGGGGCCACGAAGCGGGATCTGTAGAGATATCCTGAGTCTCTTCCGCAGTAAGATTCTTGAGGTACGATTCCACCAACGATGATACGGAAGTTCCGTGAGCCGACGCGTACGATTTCGCGCGTCGAACAACTGACGGATCGACAACAAGGGTAAGCTTAGACTGCTTCGTACTCACACGTGTAGTATACCTACAATTGGCACGTGCGTAAAGCCGGAGCGAACAGTGGGCTTCATTTAAATCGAGCGCGCGTTGTCGGTGGGGCGGCAGCACTACGTGGGTGCGGGATCGCTCGGCCTGGGCGGCCGGGCGCGGGCGCGCGCGAGCACACGCTCGGCTTCGAAGAGCCGGAGCCGGTGATGCGACGGTTTGCTGACATGGGGCGCGGGCGCCGACGGCCGGCCGGGGCCGCCATTACTCCGGTGGCTCGCATTCAATACGTCCGTCGACATGCGCACAACCACCGGGCGCGTGATATATCCGCCTCACTCCCCCGCGGTGACGACCCCTTCGTCATAGCGCGCGATGATACGTTGCCCGGGCTCTCGTACAACGAGGTACTCATCTTCGTCCCATTCGCCGTTGACCAGACCCTGGATGAGCCGCATATTTCCGCACACCTTTTCGAAGTCCCAGTTGCGCTCGCGTGCCTGTTCACGCGCTTTCTGCTCGAAGCGGTCGTCGGGCTCGACACCCATCTCGATAAAGGTGAACTGGTGGTAGGACTTATGGGTCGCTTCGATAAGAGTCTCGAAGAGATACTGGGCGTTGTCCTCGCCGTACTTCTGGACCAGTTCGTCGTAGGTCATATGGAGGCCATGGACATGGCCGATTGCAAACTGCTTCAACTCCTCATCGGTCTCTCCACGCTCAATCCAGCCGCTTGTCTTGAAATATACTCCCCGGTTCTCCCGGAAATAGTCCATGTAGCGTTTGTGTGAGCCGAGAAAGAGGGTAATGCAGTCGTGTGCCCGTGGAAGTACGAGGGGTACATCGCCGGCGCGAACCCCGTGCAGCCCATTATTGCACAGCCCGTAGCCGAGGAGAATCGCGTCATACGTTTTCGCCGGAGTCGAATCGATCCGCTCTTGGAGCCGCGTCCGCATCTGATCGGTGGGCAGGTCATGGAGCCCCTTGGGGAGAAACTCCACATCCACCCGGTGCGGCGAGCGCGCTACCGCGGCGCACATCTCCCGGTACATAACCTCACAGCTTATCAGCTTTAGAACCATCTGATCCTCGACCGGACGCTCCCCATCTGCCTGAGTTTCTCCTGCTTCACACAAGCCTTCTCCGCTCCCGCTCTCTATGAGTTACGACATCCGCTCCGGCAATACCAGCCGTTCCTGCCGGGGGTTTCGACCGGTGCAGCGTTCGACGGACAGTACCGGATCGACCAGCCGACAGTATAGAACGCAGCACCGTCTTTCAGAAAGCGTCCGTGATGCAGTGGATCGGTGCTACGAGGACGCTGGGCGTCGGAGCTGCATGGTCGCCGCGGGGGTACGAGGTGCCTCGGGACACCACGCCGGACGACCTCATGGCGCTGCCGGGTTTTGCCCGGGAGACGCGGCCGGCTTTTGAGCCGGTACTTTCGTGTATGGCCTGCAACCGCGTGAAGATCCTACCGCTGTTGCGTTGACCAGTTAAACCTGGGCATTATCAGAACAACCCGTGCTCGGTGATCTTTTTCGAGGCCCAGTTGGCAGACATCACGAGGATCACCGCGAGCCCCGAGCGGAAAAAGCTCACCGCGGTCGAGTACGAGAAGCGTAGCTGCTGCAAGCCGACACGGTAGATGTAGGTATCTATTGTCTCGGAGTGTGTGATATTCAGGTTGTTCTGCAGCGTCCAGATCTGCTCGAAACCGGTATTCATGAAGTTGGCGATGGTGAAGATCATGAGAATCACCGTCGTTCCCATGATCGACGGAAGCGTTATGCTCCACACCCTGCGAAAACGCCCGGCGCCGTCGACGATCGCCGCCTCGTGAAGCTGCGGGTCCACCCCGGACATCGCAGCCAGGTAGAGAATCGCGCCGAATCCGAAGCCTTTCACGGTCTGCGTGAGTACCGCAATCACCCAGAAGTACTGCGGTCTACCCATGAAGAAGATCGGCCGCTCGACTATCCCGAGGCGCATCAGAAGACCGTTGATCGCTCCGTGTGTCGGCGAGAGCAGCGTGATGACCAGACCGGCGAACACGACCCACGCTACGAAGTGCGGCAGGTAGGAAACCGTCTGAGTGAACCGCTTGAAAAAACCCTGCTTCATTTCGTTTAGAAGCAGGGCGAAAATGAGCGGGGCGGGGAACGCGATCAGAAGGCCCAGCACGTTAATCATGAGCGTATTGCGCATGACCGGAATGAAGTTCGGATCGCGAAAGAAGCGCTCGAAATGGCGGAGACCAACCCACGGCGCGTCCCAGAAACCGGTTATGAACGAGTACTCGCGAAAGGCGATCGTGAGCCCGAACATCGGCCCATACTCGAATATCAGGAACACGAGCAACCCGGGCACGATCATCGATTGCAGCGCAAGCTGATTCCGGAAACGTCGTTTGCCGGTACGTCCCTTCGGCGCCAGCGGTTTCGCGGCGGCGTTTACGGTACCCATTCAGCCTCCTGGTCTGATCCGCGGAACCGGGCTCCGACGCCCGGCCGGCTCTCCGACACACCTGGAGAATCCCACGACTTTCCCGTATCGGGAAGGTGCACAGATTTGCGTTCCGACTCTCATTTTTTGCGCATATGCGGCTTCACGTGTCCGTTGGGATGCGCGGTCTAGAAGGGCTGCCCGCTTAGAACGCATTCCGCCGTACCTCGCCGGCCTGATGCGCGGTCGGAGCGCGCGTGCCGGCGGCGACATCGAAGAGCCGGTCGTGCGTCTCGAGGACACCGGCGAGAAACTCCTCATACGGCCTGCGGCAGACATCCTCTATGCCGATGTTCCAGTTCTCGCCGTCGTACCGTCCAAGCGTCGGTTCGTCGGCTATGGTGAAGTAGTGCGCGCCGACGCAGTACGGATGCGCGGCTGCCCGCTCGAGGTAGTAGCGGTAGGCGATTCCGCGATCCTCCTGCGTCTCGACGCCGCGCAGCGCGTTCGCCACCAGGCCGCGGTCGAGGGCGCCGAAATGGTACTCGCCGATCATAACCGGCAGGTCGACCGCCGTGCCCACCGCTTCGATCGTGTCGGTCGGGTCCATTTGGTAGCAGTTGATGGAAAAGACATCGAAGCAGTCCGATCCTTCGAGCAACAGGTCGCTGGTTATGAACGCGTAGCGCATGCCGAGGTTCAGGTGATTGGGATCGACCGCGCGGCACGCCTGCGAGGGAAGCTCGACGTAGCGGCGGATCATCTTCCGCGAGAAGGCGAGGAGGTCGTCGCGCGCAGCCTCCGACAGCCGCGTCGCGTGTGGAATAGCGCGGCTCTCGAGCTCGGCGAAGGAGCCGAGGTCGAGCTTCCACGCGGCTGCGAGTTTGTTCACATCACCCGAATACCTATCCCGTAGGTATTCCGCAAGCGCCTTCCGGGATGCTGGCGCCGAATCGACAGCCAAGAGCTCCTCGGCTATGACCAGATCCCTGACGAACGCCCAAGTCGGCTCGTTGCGCAGGAAATAGCCGATGAGAAGCGGGTCGTCGCGGAACTCCTCGAGCTGAGCGGCGAAGCGATCGCAGTTGCGCCGGTACTCGTCGCTGAACACATCGGGGAAGTCGCGGAAGATGGTGCCCTCGGTGGACGGGAAGTCGACCAGCGGCCAGACGTACGGCAGGCCGGCACTCCGGGTAATCCCGCGGTCGGACCAGTTGCCTATCGTGTTGAAGCCCCACTCGCGAAGGCGATGGGCGGCGATCGTCTCCCACGCCGGGCGCCAGGAGCCGCCGAAGGCGCGTATGAGATTGGCCACGCCGAAGTCGAAGAAGGTCCCGGCTCTCACCCCCTTGGTCGCCGCGCCCTCCGACCAGGCGCCGGCGAACTCGCCAACTTTCGGCGGCAGCCACGCGAACAGCTTCTCGATCCCGTTGACCGGGCAGCCGATTTGGGGCCCCACGCAGTCAGGCCCGGTGCTGAAGAACGGAGCCCCGTCAGGGTCGACGAGCCACCAGCGCATCCCGTCGTGGTGGGTGCGGAAGTAGCCGGTGGTGTCGTGTGTGCCCGGGGCGCCGGCGGCCTTCAGTCGTTCCGGGACGCGGTCACGCCTCCGCCCGGCGACGTTGCCCTCGCCGGCGCCGCCGCTCGGAGCATCACGCTCTCCCCGCCTGGGGCTGGAAGCGCCGGCTCCGCCGCCTACGGCCCGCGCTGCCGCCTTTTGCGTCGCCTGCTCATGCTCGCGCCGCAGGTAGGCCACCATCTCATCTACCGAGGCAGTCTTGCCCGGCCACTCCTTGCGCGTGTACTGGCCAATCTCGTCGACGAGCTTTTCGTCGGGTACCGGGTAGTCCGGCTCCCGTTCGAGCATCCGGAGCCGACCGATAGTGAGTGTTTGCAGCGCGTGGCACGGCATGACGCCGAGCTCGAGCCGAACGATTTGCGAGGGGTCGAGCCGCTCGCCGACGATCACCGTCTTGAGCTTGCCCGGCGTACGCGGCATGAACATCGTCTGCGAGTCGAGCGCCGAAAGCGGCAGCGACAGCCGGGTGCGCAGCTCCGGAATGAGCCCCATGGTAATAGACATGTCGGGTGTGTTCCCGGCATCGCCGCCGGAGGCGCCATCGGCCGCCCAAAGCCGGAAGACAACTCCCATCGTCCACTCTTCGTGATCGAACGCGTCGAACACAAGAAAGCGCGAAGCGCTCCAGTCGACGCCGCCGACCTTCCCCGGCGCGCCGCTCCACGCGACGTATCCACCGTCGGTCTGCGCGCTGAGCACGACCGTATCGCCGTCGCGACCGATCGTGCACCCGCTCGTCTCCACTGAGCTCCAGTCGAACATGGCATCCGGATCCACGGCACCTACCTCCTGAATGCCAAGGCTCCCACGGGTTCACAGCGGCGCACAGGCGCCGGAATTTGCTTTTGGGGAGTCGATTTTGCGGTTTGCCGAACGCGGTCGTTGATGGTAAGGCGCACCGGCAGTCATCAGAATCCCGACATCAGAGCCGCACACCGGGGCTCCCATAAGCTGTACGAGTGACGAGGGCAAGGTATACAAGCCCTTCCGACCATAAAACCACAAGCAGAACAAGAAGATGCAGAAGGGGTATACGTTCCGAGGGCGATGAAGCTACAACCCGCAAGGAGTAACGGATCCTCCCACGACCGGATACAACAGCCGTCCATCGGCGATGCGCCCGGCCATGGGCCGCTCCGGTTTTGGACGGCATTGCCCGAGATTTTCGGGACGACACCAGAGAAGACGCTGCTGGATGCACAAAGGCGCGAGACTGCCGAGGGCGTCGACAACTCTCCTGAAGTCACGCCACGAAGCGGTCTCCGGCGGCTCGCGTATAGCCTCGCGTTGCATCTCGCCGTTCTGCTGTGTACAATTCGGTTGCCAGCTTATCCGTAGTTGAAGATTTCGTGCCGGTGGTACACCGTGAGCGACAACGCAGCTGGAGAGCAGACCATGTCTTCGCACCCCACCCCGCGAGACGCACTCATTGCGGCACTCGAAGGCGGCGCGAGCAACGCTCACCGTACATGCTCGAACCCGCGGCTCCGCCCGGGCCCGAGGACCGATCTCGAGGGTAAACGCCTACGCCGGCACGCGCATAACCGCACGGCGCGTGATCTATCCGCCTCACTCGCAGACGGTAACGACCAGTTCGTCACAGGTCATATATAGGCCATGGATACGTATACGCCATGGATACGGCCGATTGCAGACTGCCTCAACTCCTCATCGCTCTCTGGGTAAGATATACAGGTGCTCCGAGCGTAAGACCACAAGCGGAACAAGGAAGTTGTCGGCCCAGCCGATCTCGCGGATGATGATGAAGCACGGCACGATGTTCGCCATCCATTCAATCATGAGGGTAGAGGGGAAAGAGGGCAGACACCCATATGCTATTCACGAGTTAACGAGGTGCTCTGGGGTCTGTCCCTCGAGAAGCTGGACGACAGACATTGCCGACATCATGCGCATCTGACTCTTGCCGTGATCAGTGTCCGAACCGACATGGGGGCTCACGACGATGTTGACATCCTCCAGGGGAAGGTCCGGGTGGTCCCACGGCTCATCAAGCCCGTAACCACACAGCTTTCCTGTTTTCACCGCCTCGTAAGCTGCGCGATTGTCGACGAGGTGCCCGCGAGCGCAGTTCACGAGGACCGTTGTGCTCTTCATGCGGCTGAGCTCCGCGCTGCTGATGATGGTGGCAGGCGACGAAGCATGAAGCGTGACGAAATCCGCCTCCTCACACACTGCCGGCAGGTCGAGGTATGTCACGTGCTTTTCTCGGGCCCACTCGTTATCCGGATACGGGTCGTATGCAAGCACCCGCAGGTTGAACCCGGTCATGAGATCGACTACGTGCTTACCAATCGTGCCGGTTCCCACAACACCCAGTGTTTTCCCGGAGATGTCGAGCCGTGCCGTGCCGCTCTTCGGTTTTCCGGCCGCGGCACGGCGATGATGGAACAGCCGGGCTCCCGCCACGTCGAAGAGGGTCGTCACTGCCCACTCTGCGGTCGGCAGCGCGTTGGCACCCGGCGTATTCGTTACCAACACACCGGAAGCTCGTGCCTTCCCGCTCTCAGCCGAGCCTGCGACCGGAGCGTCGAGAAAACTCGCCGCGAACACGACGACTCTTTTGCCCGAAAGTGCCATTTGTCACCTTTTCCGCTATTGCGGGTCTCTGGTGCGAACTATACACTATCTCCCGGCGCCTTTATACCTTCGCCCACCGGGGGTGCCGGCAAGGCCGGCTCCGCCGGCACTATACTGACCTCGTGTTTCGCGCGACAGCCAAGCACGAGACGAGCATTCCGGCAAAAACACGTTTGTCTCTTCCCCCGGAACCTCAGCCTTTGATAGCCCCTGCCATCATCCCTGATATGAACCGTCTGGAGAAGAACAGAAACACCACGATGATGGGGAGCACGGCAAGCGAGGCAGCAGTCATCAGAATCCCGACATCATAGCCGCGCACTGGGTCTCCCAAAAGCTGTACGAGTGAGAGAGGCAAGGTATACAGGTGCTCCGAGCGCAGAACTACAAGCGGAACAAGGAAGTTATTCCAACTCAACACGAACATGAATATCCCCAGTGCGGAGAACGCCGGGGTCAGGGTTGGGGCTACCACGCGGAAAAAGATGAAAAACTCCGGACAGCCGTCCACACGCGCCTGATCCGGCAAGTCCCTGGGAACAGAGCTTTGAATGTACTGCCGCATCCAGAAAATTCCGAACGCATTAGCCGCGTTCGGCACGACCAACGCCAGCAAGTTGTCGATCCAGCCGATCTCGCGAATGATGATGAACCACGGCACGATGTTCGCCATCCATGGAATCATGAGAGTAGAGAGACAGAGGCCAAACAGCCAGTTCCGGCCGGGAAAGCGGTACATCGCGAAGGCATAGCCGCCCATCGAGCAGAATAGCAGTACCAGCGCGACATGGCCGCCTGCAACGACAATGCTGTTCAGCATATGACGCAGGTACGGGATTCCTTCCAAGAGCCCTGCGATGTTGTCGATCAAATGCTCGCCGATCCCAATTGGCGGCGGGAACGAGTAGATGTCTCCGGTGGTATGCGTGGCGAGCGCAAACATCCAGTAGAGAGGGAAAACCGTAAGCACCGCTCCGAACGAAACGACCAAGTAGAGGATAATCTGGTTTGCTACGCTCGTCTTTTTCATAGCCTCAGTCCTTCTGTCGCAAGAGCCACATACTGATAACGGAGACGAGTACCGTCATAAGTGTCATCACAAGCGCCACAGCCGCAGCTTGCCCGAATCGCGAATACCGAAATGCGCTCCGGTAGAGGTACACCATGAGGGAGAGGCCCATCCGGTTCGGCCCGCCGTCCACACCCGCCACTACGAAAGGCTCATCGAACAGCGTGAACGTTCCCACTACGGAAAGAACCAAGGAGAATAGAACGATCGGCTTGATCATAGGGAGGCTGATCCGGAAAAGCACCGTCGGCCAACTGGCTCCATCTATCCGTGCGCACTCGTACAGCTCGCCCGGGATGGATTGCAGTCCCGCCAGATAGATCACCATGTTCCATCCCAGCCAACGCCAGATGAAGATGGTCATGATCACCGGCCGGATCCATTCCCCCTGCCCACCAAGCCAGTTGATCCGGTCCAGACCAAGCGAGACCACAAGCACATTCATAAGCCCCGCCCGGTGCCCGAATATGTTCATGAATACGATCGAGATCGCGACCGAGGAGGTGACGACCGGGATGAAGTAGATCGTTCGATACAGATCCCGGAGCCGCACAAAACGGGAGTCCAGGATAAACGCCACGATGAGCGCAAGCGTCAGCATCGGGATATGCGACAGCACGCCGATGTAGAGCGTGTTCCACAACGCCCGCCCGAAGGCGGGATCCGCCACCAAGCGTGTGAAGTTCTGCACGCCGATGAAAACGGCGGGTGCAAGGCCGTCCCACTGATGGAGACTCAGATACAGCGAGAAAACGATCGGGAAGGCCATGAAGATCAAGAACAAGATATAGAACGGCGCGATGTAGGTATACGCAACCCAATGCTTTCGGATTCGCCGGATGAGACTCTCTCGCTTCACCGTCTGCGGTATCCCCTCTGATGCATCGTCCCTGCTCATCGGTTCCCCTTGTGCTCACTCCTGTGGTAGCGAAAGAATGCCGGCCGGTTGGAACGACACTCCCCGCCGACCGGCGTACCCAATCAGGCCCGGCGCACGGCAACGGGCGCCGGGCCTGCTCACTCGGAGCTTAGTCAAGCCCGAGGCGCGCCTTCATTGCATCGCGCTCGGCAGCTGTCGCTTCTAGGATTTCCTCCATCGCATCGTCGAGAATGGCTCGCGCATCTCGCCCTTCAGCGATTCCGGTTCCGACATGCTCCATCAGGATGTCCTCGGTCTCTGCATCCATGGGCGTAACCATCGTCGGCTCTGTGCCTTCCGCAATCTCTGCCCACAGTTGCCTTGTTCGCTGGCCTGCAAAGAACGGATCCGGCTCGTCATAGAGCGGATCGTCCCACGCCGGAATCAACGCCGGATAGTAGTCCACCGCTTCGAACATCGTGTTCTGGGGCTCCACGTTGGTCAACGCGTACTCGATGAACGCCCACGCCTCAGCCTTGTTCTCCGACTGCTCCGGTATCGTGAGGAACGAGCCGCCCCAGTTCGTGGCATCGAAGAGCGGAGGCTCGATTACGCCCCACTTCCCTTCGGTACCCTCTGCGATCCAGGTTTTGAGGAAGCCGCCCAGCCAGCTTCCGCTATGTACCATAGCAATGCGGCCGTCATCGAGCATGGACGTCCATTCCGGCCCAAATGCATCCACCTGGGCGTCTAGTCCTTCTTCTCGCAGCTGTTTCCCGAGCTCGATCAGCTCGACCGACTCCTCCGAGTCGAACCTGAACGACAGGTCCTCATTGTAAAAATCCCGGTTGGACCACCGTCCGTAGAAGATGTCAGCGGCGTCTCCGACTGCCCACCGCTCGTCCTCAATGGAAACCTCGCGAGCAACCTCCAGGAAGCCATCAGGATCGCTGAGTAGCTCATAGACTTCATCAGGCTCGCTCGGAAGCCCTGCGTCCTCAAAGACGTCGCGGCGATAGAACAGACTCAAGGGACCGATGTCCCACGGAAGCCCGATCATCTGCTCTCCATCGACCGACTGCGCGTGCTCCCACTTGTAGTCCACAAAGTCGTCCTCGAACCTTCCGGCGTTGTATGGCTCCTCCAGCAAGTTGACGAACCCGGGTCGATCTCGGAAGGCACCTATGTACTCGGCCTCGATCATCGCTACGTCAGGCGCGCCGGCGTCGGCCGCCAACGAAGTCAACAGCCGGTCATGGTGCTCCTCGGTTGCGGTCATCTCCAGCTCGACCTCGACATCGGGATACTCCTCCTGGAAGTCGTCGAGAATCGCCTCGACCGCTTCGTCTCCGGCCGACCAGCCACCGAAAGTAATCGTCCCGGCAACCTCGTCCGGATCGATCTCGACTTCCTCTTGAGCACCGCCGCCAAAAGCAACGGCACCGCCCAACATCACAAGGCAACATATAGTCACCAGCGATATCACCTTTCTCATAACTCTCCTCCTTTTCGCGAGCCGCAGCAGCGCGGCTTACGATTCACGGACAACGGTAGTCCCATACGGATCGAGCCGTATGCGACGCACCTCCTGTTGTGTCGTGTAGCTCTGAACCGGCCTCGTCGACTCGACGAGTCGCGCGCGGCCGGTGTGATTCATGAGCACGTAATAGGAGAGCCGTCCGTCAGTCCGGCGGACGATCTCGATGCCCGACTGCGGGACAAAAGGACTCAGTTGAACCCCGGCGCTCTCGATCCATCCGCGAGCCAGAGTACTCAGAGCTTCCGGCGAGATATCACACCCGACATACACGCATGTACCGTCACCGAACTGATTTACGGCAATGGCAGGCTCGCCGGCGAACGGGCCGCTTCCGTACCACGCAGCGGCTTCGGCGCTCTCCAGATCCAGCGAATCGGTCCAGACCGCCGCCCTGTCCTGCCCGAACGCTCCCTCCACCGTTGTAGTCCGGCCGAAGTTGAGCGAATCGAACTCCCCTACCGTGAGGCCGGCGACGCGCCGGAAAGGCCCGGGGATCGGCTCTTCGAGCATCGCGTTGTTACGGTCGCGGATACCCGACCGGTAGGTCACAATTACGGTCCCTCCGGCGGTGACGAAGCGTTCGATCCGTGCGGCGGTATCGGAATCCACCAGCGAGTACGCGGGCAGAACCACCAGCCGCGCGGATTCAAGCGCCCCCTCCAGCGAAGTGACCGCGGGGCTTACGCCCCATGTCGCAAGGGCCGTGTAGTACCGTTGGAGTAGCTCAGTGTAACTAAAGCCGGGGTTATGCGGCTGGAAACGGTGGCTCCAGAGATGCTCGTAGTCGTGCACCACGGCTACGTCCTCGGGGAACTGAGTCTGCTCCCA
>Ga0207421_10003463_pt1 | contig 18792 bp, 22 predicted proteins | sample SodLakKL_010_SED_4_FD_187542 | JGI IMG/M metagenome (GOLD analysis project Ga0207421, IMG submission 187542) | Alkaline sediment microbial communities from Lake Tanatar, Kulunda Steppe, Russia - 8KL_010_SED (SPAdes) (version 2) | ecosystem: Environmental > Aquatic > Non-marine Saline and... | reverse complement strand
AATGGAGAAAAGCGATTGTCATTGTCATTTTGCAGCGTGATAAAGGCTTGCCTAACGACTCCATCCCCTCCGCTTGAGCCAGTACCGACTGAGGAGACATTGCCGAGATTTACCTCAGCCCTAGTAACCCAAGGAGTGACATCAATTTCTGGATTCCTTAAAAAGACAATCCGAGCATGAATCTCTCGGTCTTCTGCTGCCAGCGGTACCCGAAGATTTGAGCGCAGAGTACTTTCTGCAGCAATCTCTCCTTCTAAGGCATGATGGTCTGGAGTGTCTACAAACAAATCAGCCTCTAGGCTTGAATCTGCAGAGACTTCTCCCTCTAGCTCATGGACTACTGGCGCATCACTAACTAAAAGCCCATCAAGCTCTGACTGAGCTTGAATGCCTCCTTGTAAATCAATATCCGTTGGAGGCTCGACTGGCTCATGAGGAGCTGTATCCCCATTAGTCCCGACTCCTATAATATCGAAAAATCTATCTCCCTCTGGTCTATGGACAAAAAACCCAGTCCATCCAGAATTTGGAACCCTTGTGTCTGAGGTCTCTAAAAGCCAGTCAGTAGGCTCATTTTCAAAAGCTCCTCGCCAATATTTTGCTTGGAACTGATCTCCTATAACTCTAAAACGCAGCCAGATCCACTCATCAGCGAAGTACTGCCAGAAACCCTCCGTCTTCCAAATTTCTTGATTATTTTCATACATATAGATAACTGGCCAGTTTCCATCTTCAAGCACGAAGAAAATCCCATTTTTTGAGGATTCTGTTCCGCTTGCTCTGACCATGATTCCACCGTCATAACCGCTTGGAGCTGCTGCTGTGTTAAAGCGAGTCAGGACTTCAATATCCGCTGGCCATTCAGGTCCTTCCTCCTCGTCCCAGCCGAACAAATGGAATCTGTCTCCTGTGTCTGTGTTACTATGAGCAAGCCATGAATCTCCTATAGTGCCAGTAGGCCTTTGAACATCCCAGAATGTATTAGTAGTTGCCCATCGAAGTGTCCATCCAGGAGGATTTAAGCCTGTTGCATACTCCGAGAAATCCCTAAAGTATTGAGCCATTGGTATTTTTCACCTCTATTCTTCAGTAGCAATCAGATTCAGGCTCCGTCTTTCTGGCTGATCTAAGCTCCGCAGCTCTCGGCTCCAGCGCAAAAAAGCCCTGACTGTTTGACCTTCAATCTCAAAATCCCGAGCTTGCCAGTCTATACTAACAAGATGATCGTATAGAGCATCCCGAGCAGCAAGAGGAACTGGCCGAGTGACCAATGTCCATTGCTTTTTCTTGGCAATAATGTCTTGTCTCATTCGTCCTGAGACAGTTCTGCGCCGATCGGCTATGACTGGCCGCGAGGTCTCAGAACTATAAATCAGCGGAATCTCTATACCGTCAAAGAAAGCAGTATTCATTCCTCTTGCCTCCTTATAGAGCGAATCGTCTCAAATCCGTTAGGATAACGCCTCTGCAGCTTGTCTATGTTAAGCTTGGCAATGTCTTCTAACTCCAGCCCTAAAACGTCTGCGAAGTTGGAGACATACCAAAGCACATCGCCCAATTCCTCGGCCAGTTTATTCGGGTCAAACTCATGGCCATGATACATAGATTTTTTGACTAGATCGCATACTTCCCCAGCCTCGCCAGCCAAGCCAAGAGACATATTAAGCCAGCAGTCTCCCTCTCTGGTGCGCCGAGCTTGTTTTTGATAGTCAGCAAAATTCATCCTGTTTTCCCCCTTATGTCTTAAGCTCCAATACCGTATCGATTACAATTTCGTGATTTACCCCTTCCCTCAAAGCCACCTGAGCGAATAGATACTTGCGAGACAAGACTCCATTATGCGCCTTTATATGGCAATTCCACTTGCAAAGCGAAATCAGGTTATACCTATGATCAGGGCCTCCAGAGCCGACTGACATTATATGGTGCAGCTGGCAGTCTGTTTCTCGTTTGCAAATCTCGCAGCTGCCAGAGCGCATCTCTTTTATCAGCTTTGGATTGCTTATCCTCATTTTTTTAGGTACTGCTGCAGCCATTCTTTATAGCCTCCCTATACTGTTTTAATCTTTTGGAAGGTCTGCACTTAGGACAGTACAAAGCTCTGCCAGACAGAGGCATAAATACCTCTCCGCAGAGCTTGCATTGTCTTGGCTTGAACTTGGCATTCAAGCGGTTATTGTACTTTGTACCCATAAGCTAATCCCGAGCAGCAAGCGGCCGATAGAACTCTCTATATTCCTGTTCTTCTTGCATGACAATCATGGCTCTGTCGCCGTCTATTTTCAAAATACCAGCGTTCTCTAACTCCTCGCGCACCCTTCGCCTAGCTCTCGTGATGCCCTCTACTGCTGGCACATTTCCGAGTTGCTTTATATACTGGCAATTTGGATAATGTTTCCCCAAATACCTAATGATGTATTCGTTAGCAGTAAGACAGACAGCCCGCGGATTCTCCAAAATATCGATTCGTACTTTTTGGTAGGTCTCTAATTTGTTAGCCATCAGAATTTACCCCTCTCATATCTTCATAGACAAAGAAAAACCCAGCCTATAATCTGGCTGGGCTTAGACTTCTTCCACCGTGATATTCAAAGATCGTCTGTTAGGCAGTATATAGCTGCGAGACTCCTCGACTGTGATATAAGCTGGAATCTCAGCTGGGAAAAACTCGTCTAAGGTGAAAGCTACAGGCCCATAAAAAACATTATCCAAATGGTTGATTAGAGTGTTCCTCTCTGCTACAAGCATAGGCCTCGTTTGCAGCAGCCATTGTCTTTTGGTTGCATCGACATTGGCTCTCAGCTCTCCTGTAGCTGTGCGAGCCTCTGAGCCTATTAAATCGACTGTTAGCTCCTGCGAGTAAATCAAAGGAACTGCTACGCCGTCAAAAAAAGCTGTACTCATGTAAACTTCACCACCATGCCATGCTCAGCTAACCCTGCCGAGCGCGCAGCTTGACCTACAGCTTGCTCAATCGCTCGTTGGAAATCTCGCATACCAAAAACGGGACCATTGAGATTAATCGTAATTTGAATTGGCTCCCCTGTTGGCAGATCGTCTAATGGAGTAACAGCCTCAGGCCCTCTTTCGCCTATCATGGCAAGAGTTGGCCTCCTGACTATACCACCCTCAGCCATAGCCTCAATTGGCAATTGCCTTTGCTGAGCTTGCCCTGCTGGGTCTACTGCCTCAGCTACAGCTTGCGCTCTCCTTAGAGCTATGCGGAATATAGCAGGTACACCGACCATCACGCGAGTAGACTCCTCCAAAGCCTCCGTATTTTTGGCTCTGGCCATAGCCTCATCCCAAGTCAGATCGGTCAAATTCTGCCTATCCTTTGCAAGATCATCTGCGCTGTCTCTGATTACGCCAGCTGAGTCTACCATGCTTTGGCCAACATTTCTCAAGTTATCAACCAAATCGCGGCCGACTATACGCCAGATATTATTTAAGGCGTTGCCAAGGCCTAAGACCAAAGCACCGACTGCACCCAGAATGGCAGCTCTAACTCTCTGGAATACTTCAGCCAGGAACAGAATGATGATCCCAAAAAAGCGCAAGGCCTCAAAGAGAATCCTCATAACTGGCAGCAATAGAGTGCTGAGTATTTGGCCAAAGACTTCCAGCAGCGGTAACAGTATATCCGACAAGATTTGAATGACTGGCAGCAAAGGCTCCAAAAGTAGCCCCAGAGCATCAGCCAAGGCTTGCAGAACAGGATTGACTATAGCCATAATCTGTTGGAAGGTCTCGCTTTGCATAACCAGATCCGCGATTACTACACCCAATGCCATGAGTGGGTCCATTCCGAACTTTATAACATTGCCCATAGCATCCATTTCGTCAGCCGTTGACTGTCTAAATAGCTCGACTGCTCGATTCAGGATAGGCATTGACTGTTGGATGGATTCCCTTAAGAAGGCCATAGCCTCTGCTGTGCCGCGTGTTTCTATAGCAGCCAGCCTCTCAGCCTCAGCTCTCCTTTCTGCCTCCTCTCTGGCAGCCTGAGCAGCCTCATCCAGCTCCTCCTCAAAGAATCCCAAAGCTCCCAGCACTTTTCTAATTTCATCCTGGAATCCTCGGAGTTGGCCTGTAACTCTCTCGGCCTCCTCCTCTCCTAGCGCAGTCTCAGCAATAAAGCCTATAGCATTAATCAGCTGGTCAAAAATTCCCATCATGCCTGTTATGATCATCTGAGGAATATCACCGACAAAATCACCGACTGCAGAGATTACTCCTCCCTGTTCGGCTATCATATCAGCCAGACCAGGAGCAATTGCTCCTAGAACTCCCTGACCACCACCGCCAGCATTGCCTCCAGCGACTCCTCCAGCTTGGAATCCAGGAACTCCTAAGGCTCTGAACCAGTCAGCCACCGCACCGATGCCCTGCCTCCATATTGCAGCTGGAATAATAGCCTCTCCAGGAGCTAACATGGCAGGAATAGAATCAGGCCCTCCTGCGCCAGCAAGAATTCCTCCATGCTGGAATCCAAAGATTCCCTGCCCTTGGAATAGCCTCTCAAAAAAGCCTCTGTCAGGCATAGCCCTAAGCTCTGCCTCGATTCCTAGTGCTGCAAAATCTATTGCTGCTTGTGCAGGATCAGCCATTATATCGACTGCAGCCCTGTCTCTACCAGCAACAAAATCTTGAACTGCTGCGATTCCATCGGTTATACCTCGCAGCCCTCGCTCTCCGAATTCGATTGTTGTCTGGACTGTTTCACCAATAAAGCCTATGCCCTTTTCAATCCAGTCCCAGAAAGCTCCAAAGGCTTTCAGTGTCCAATTCCATGTAGTGGTAACACTATCATCAAGAAACGGCCATAAGGTATCCCTGAGAAACTCCCAAAATGTCCCTAAAGCGTTAATTGTCCATGCCCATGCTGTTTCTGCTGAGTCAGTAAGGAATGGCCAGAGGTCATCTTTCAAGAACTCCCAGAATGTCCCTAAGGCGTTTATGGTCCATTCCCAGGTTGTACTTGCTCCCTCTGTTAAGAAAGGCCACAAGGTATCGCTTAGCCAGTCCCAGAAAGCTCCTGCAGCATTGACTGTCCAGCTCCATGCAGTACTTGCTGCCTCGGTTAAGAATGGCCAGAGTGTATCCTTCAGCCACTCCCAGAAAGCTCCTGCTGCTGTTACAGTCCAATCCCAGGCTGTACTTGCTGCTGCAGTTAAGAACGGCATCAATGTGTCCCTGAGGAAGGTCCAGAAAGCTCCTAAAGCGTTAATAGTCCAGTCCCAGGCTGTCCTGGCTGCTGCTGTAAGGAATGGCATAAGCGTATCCCTGAGCCAAGTCCAGAAAGCTCCTAAAGCGTTAAGAGTCCAATCCCAGGCTGTACTTGCTGCAGCTGTCAAAAATGGCCACAATGTATCTGTAACCCAATCCCAAAAAGCTCCTGCAGCATTAAGAGTCCAATCCCAAGCGGTCTCTGCTGCAGCGGTTAAAAATGGCCAGAGCGTATCTGTTACCCAATCCCAGAAAGCTCCTAGCGCATTAAGTGTCCAATTCCAGATTGTACTTGCTCCCTCAGCCAGAAATGGCCAAAGGGTATCCCTTACCCATTCCCAAAAAACTCCTGCAGCGTTAACTGTCCAATCCCAAGCTGTAGCAGCTGCATCTGTTAGGAAAGGCCATAAAGTATCATGCAAGAAATCCCAAAAAACTCCAAAGGCCTCGACCGCCCAATTCCAGACTGTGTTAATCGTCTCTCTGCCGAACTCAATCACCGCGTCTATAATTGGCTGTATCGACTCCCAGACATCCATGAGTGTGTCCCTTATGCCGAACCAGTTATTTCTCCAGGCCATATAAAGCAAGCCCAGAGCAACGCCTATAAGAGCGAATTTGAGAACAGCCAGCAAGGATACTCCAGCCAGGATTGCGCCAAAGCCCAAGACTACACCTTTTATAAACGCAAAAATTCCTGCTATCGTCTTTATAACTGCAATCCCCATAGTCATGGCCTTGGCAAAAAGCCCAAAAGCTACGACTGTAGCCAATATTGCAGCTGTTAAGGCTACCCATTGGACAATGTTTTGCCGTTGCTCTGTGCTTAAGTTGTTGAACCAGTCCACCCCTCGATTTACCCAGTCCAGAACAACACGAATCGCGGGTAAAAACTGCATGAGCATATCGCGTCCAGCTGCCTGGACTCTGCGCTGTACTGTTCCCATTTCGTCATTGAAAACAGCCAAATCTCGAATGGCAGCATCTCCCATGACTAGTCCTAATTCCCTAGCCTCGCGACTCATTCTCTCTATTTCCTCGCCACCTGCTGCGATTATAGGGAGTAGCTCAGTACCTTGTCGCCCGAACAATCTATAAGCTGCAGTATTCCTCTCGACCTCAGAATCCATCCGAGATAACCCCTCAATGGCATCGTCAAAGAGGTCATTCATGTCTCGGATTTCGCCCCCTGTGTCTCTAAGCTCTAGGCCTAACCGCTCAAGAAGTTGCGTAGTCTCGTTAGTCTTGCCCTCATTATCGACTAACTGCTGACCTAATCGAGTAGTGGCCCGAGTCAAGGAATCGAAATTTACTCCTGTCAGCTCAGCAACATGGCGCATTTCTTGCAATTCTTCTCTGCCGATGCCTGTACGAATTGCCATTTTATCAATTTCGTCTCCGTACCTTGCAGCACTCCGAGCCGATAACCCTATAGCGGCAGTTAAGGCTCCCAGAGCAAGGCCAGCTGCGCGCCCTGCCCTTGAGACAGCCTCCAATCGCTTGCTTACAGTCTCCGCTCGCTTATTGAACTCTTGCAGCTGGTTTTGAGCTTGTACCATAGGCCGAGAAAAGCGCGTCGTATTGGCAATCAGATTTGCAGTTATCATCCCTACATTGGCCAATCAGATCGCCCTCCTTTCTGGCCGTTACTTCTTACTGCTAAATGTTCCCTGAGTTTTGCCACCTTTGCCACCTGCTTTTGATTTGGCAAGTGCCTCCTGCTTGGCTCTTTCTTTCTCCTTCAGCTTAAAATAGCCAGCCCACTTCATAAGCTCCGAGGCTGGCATCTCGTCTATCTGTTGGAGTGATTTTCCTAGCACTTCACCCAGCTGGAGCTTGAAAAGCTCCTCTGAGTCCTCTAGGACTTTCCCATTGCATCCTCAGGAGCATCCCCTAACATTTGCAGAGCTGGCTTGGCTAGCACATCAAATACACTAGATGGCAAGTCAAGCAGGATATCGTGATGCGCCTCGTCAAACAAATTATCGCCTGTCTCAGGGTCCAAAGCGCAAAAAATAACCGCCCAGACTTGCAATTCTGCGTGATCGATTTCAGGCTCTTGGTTTTTCTTGATTTTCGTTGCTGCCTTAAAAATCAAGCCTCTCTGTCTGCCATTAGGCTCTTTAATTGCTACCTTAAGAACGTTGCCCTCGTTGTCTTTGAACTCGACAATCTCCTTTTTGAATCGCTCCTTACTGCTTAAAAAGTGATTCCTCAGCGGATTGCTCTTAGCAGTATCTTTTTTAGTAGTTTCAGCCATCGTCAATTCCTCCTCATAGTTTTGCTGGGCCTTTCGGCCCTGCTTTACTGTTCAATCAAAATATCGCCATCCGACTGCCATGAGACGGATGTCTCTACAGCTCCCTCGACTGCTGGAGCTAATTCCTGGCTCTCTACAACCACATACATGGCATAGACTTCTGGATCATCTTTGTTTGCTTGCAGCTCTAGGATTAGAGGCTTTTGCTCTAACAGCCGCGGAGTAAACAAATTATTGACTACCCAGAAACCGCTGACAGTACCATTTGCTCCCAGTATGCCAGCGAGCCTTTCCCTCCAGCCGTCCGATTCAAATACAGTAACATCGATAATCTCTGATTCGTTGGTCAAGGTGTACTCATTACACTCTGCAGCCGTTACGACTGTGACATAAGCCCCCGAGACGGTAATTGTATCGGTTGATGCTTGAGCCTCCCAGAAGTGAATTCGTCCTCCTGCGTGTTGGATTCGATATTCGTGTTCAGGAACGAGCACCCCATTGCGATAGACCAGGACATCGACCTCTCTATCCCAGTATTTTTTATCTCTATCGTCTATCGTGTAGATGGTATAATCTGCATTCGGAGTTGTGGATTCTTCAGTAAAAGCTGTTGACGTTTCCGACATAATCCGAATCCTCGCATATTTTCCAGGTAAAGCCATACCTCAATCCCTCCTTTCCTCTAGCCTCTGCTGCTCCTAAGCAGGAACAGTAATCGGCCCTGTGGATTGGAGTGTTATGGAGACAGCTACAGCTCCCTCCACCGTTGGATTAATCTCAAAGGTCTCGACTACAGCATCACATTCTAGGCCTGTTGATGGGTCTGTCGCATCAGCTCTGACTTGAATATCCTCTACGACTTCCTGAGCAAGCTGAGCATCTCGAATCTGCACTTGGCCAGTTGTGTCTGTTGGATCGTAAAAACCAGACAATGAAATTGTCGCATCCCTCAAGTTAAGAATGCGCTCCCTCCAGCCATCAGAATCGAACGTACTAACATCGACCACTTCACCATTAATTGTAAAAGTGGCCTCACTAATTTCCATGATCGCAGTGCCGCCTTTCAGTACTCCCGCATGCTTTCCAGGTAGTGCCATCCTTTTCCACCTCGCTTTTTTTAATGTCTTGCAGCTCCCTGAGGGCCTGAATCGTCTTTCTGGTCTCTCGTTGGAGCTTTTTCAAACTCACAATGCAGCCGTCAATGGTTGCTTGGTCTTTCACATCTGGCATCGCTCCTCACTCCTGCCCTAGCTCTGATACATCAGGTCAAAGTTAATTGACCATTGATGGTTTTTGTTTTCGTCTTGCTCCAAATAGATAGGCTCTGACTGCCGAGACGCGACATCCAGGACTCCCTGAGGCTGCGAGCTTTGACAAATCTCATAGACTTCTTTGGCCAGCTCATAGCCGTCTAGGTAATTAGGAGAACGAATCCGAATCTGGACAGTTGGATGCCTAACTTCTGAATCCGTTGTGCAGAAGAATCTATCAGCTGGAATGCCATCTGTCCCGCGAACAAAAACAGCCTCAGCAGGGACAGTCTGACTGACTGGCCGAACTAGGCCGACATATAGATTTGCTCCAAGCTCTGCAGCTCCAGCGTTATGGATTTCATTGGCCAGACTGACAGCTGGATTCAAATGAGGCATGTCTTCACCTCCCTATAGCTCCCTGCGTACTTCGCGAGCCAAGCGATCAGCTAGGCCTCGCGCTGCCTCGTTGACTGGCTGCTCAAGAAATTTTGCTTGACCTACTGTAAAATTCATCTCGGTCCCTTCGTGGACATAAATGGCATACTGAGCAGCAGGACCTCCAAAGCCTAGCGTAATTTCGATTCGGTCTCGCTCTAGGACTGGCCTTTGCACATGGCCAGTAGCTCGCAGCGTACCAGTATCGACTGGAGTCAGCCTTTTCGCTCTGGCCATTATTTTCTCTGCCTCTGTCGTAAGGGACCGCTTAAGAGCAGATTCAGCTTTGGGTCCAAGCTGTCTCAAAGCCCTCTGCAATTCTGTGACTCCTTCCAAGTGCAGATTGATCAATTTGCCTCTATCTTTGGGCATAAAAAAACCGCCTCCCCTCTAGGCAAAAGCGATCTTCTCGTGGTGTAGTCCTTTTTCGTCTGGAAATCTCTCAATGTTGATAATAAATGGCTGGCTGCCATCTGGCAGCGTTACCCTGTCATCTACCGTCAAGCCTGGAGTCCCAAAAATCCATGCCGTTGTATGGCTCATTCTCTCCTGCCCTTCAGGGTCCACGACCAGCCTTTGATGCTCTACGACTCTAGCCCTGGCTTTCTGAACAGGTCCGAAACTTGGATCGCCTCCGATTGGCTCCCTGCCAGTCATCTTCTCATAGCTGATCTCCTGGTGCATCAGCTCCAGAAATTCACGCTCGATTGTGGCCATTAGATTCACCTCCTGCGCACTTCAACATCATCAGCCCGAGCTACAGAAGGATTTTCCATCATGTCTCGTTTGAATCCAGGCTGTACTCTGTCCTCTCTGTCTTTTTGTTTCTTTTTGTCAGACTTGGAGATGCCTCCAGCATAAGGAGTGGCTCTCTTATGGCCTTGCAGCTCCATTTTTCTGGCCAGTTGCCAATATTGATCAGCCTTTTGGCTCAGAGACAATCGCAGATCCCCGACTTGCTTATCAGACTGGCGCGAGAATTGCCCTGCAAGAGTCCTCGCTGCATCAGCGGTTGCTAGGTATACGTTACCGCCATGCAGCTGCAGCAAGTAATTAATTTCATGATCAGAAAGCTGCTGATCGTTTTGGTCTGTATCTCCCAGATGAAAGCGGAGCGCGTCTTTCTCGGAGTCCATAGGGTCTCCTGTATAGGTCCATAGCATGAGATTCGCCTCCTCCCTTTAGGTAATACTTGGAGCTAAATTGACTGTGCCAATCGTTACGACTGAGACATTGCCCTCTAGGTCTGTGACCTCTGCCTCATGGAGATAATTCCCTCTCGGAATTTCCTCCGTGTCAGCTGGCTGTAAGTTGACATGAAAAACGCCACCGCCTACAAGCTCGATGCCGTCTCCTGTCTCTTTGCGTACTCTTGGAACAGTCTCATTATAGGCTTGCCTTTGCATGAGCCAGACAATCTCCGCTCCTGCCAAATCTACAGGGATGCCCTCTTGGTCTGTAACGGTTATAATTAGCCGTTTTGTCTCGCCTTTCCACATCTTAAAATCCTGTTTTTCAGCTGCCACTTGTTTTCACCTCGCCCTTAAGCTGCACATCTTTATCAAAGCGACCGCCCATAGGCTGCTCTAGTCTCCTAAGCCCTGCAAGCGGTATTTCCAGCTCCAATATTCCCTGCAGCTCTACAGTACTAATCAATTCCTCGACAAAGAATCTGCCTATAACTGTAGACTGAGCAAGGATCTGACCTTGTAAGCTCCTGGTAACGACAATCTGAGCCTCGACTTCCGACTTCCCATCGATTACTCCAGCCATTATTTGCACTTGCAAATCGCCCAAGAGACTGGATTGCCCTTGGATAACTCCAGCGAGGCCTCTCTCGCGGCTCAAGGTTGCCTCCAGGCTGCTCTGGCCGTCTACTGTACCCGATAAATCCTCGACTTCTAATAGCTCAGCTGTAATATCAGACTCAGCAAGCACTAGCCCCGACAAAGAAATGGCTGCTGTTAGGCTGCCCTCTGTCTCTGTTTGTCCTTCTACGTCTCCAGTCAATGAGACCTGAACGCTGATTTCGCCAGTCAGCTCACTTTTTGCTCTGATCGTCCCAGAAATATCATCTGGCATATCGCCAATCAAATCGGATTCTGCCTCAATAACACCTGACAAGCTCAGAGCTACTCTAAGCCGTCCTATCGTGTCCGATTGGCCAAATACTCTACCCTCTAACCTTCGGAGTACCTCGAGGCTCCCTATGGTCTCTGAGGAGGGATCTATTAGCCCGAGCAAGTCCCGAGAAATAGAAAGCTCAGCCTCCAGATTGGCTTGGCCTTGAATCTCTGCCTCTAACCCTGCAGCAATAAACAATGTTCCTGCTGTTTGTGTGCTTGAAAAAATAAGCCCTTGCAGAGAAATGGCTAGATCCAAAGCTCCATCTGTTTCTGTTTGTGGCCTGATCTGCCCTTGCAATGTCTTTGCTACCGATAGAGCAGCTTGTAATTCAGAGCTTGCAGCAATAGCTCCTTGCAGCCCTCTGACTAGATCCAAAGCAGCATCGAGCTGACTTGCAGAAAGGATCAGCCCTTCAAGCGGTATTTGTTCCTCTACCGAGCCAGTTAATTCTGATTGCGATTCAATCTGGCCTTGTAGAGTTTTGCTCACTTCGACAAATCCGACACTATCCGACAAAGCATCTATTTCTCCAGCCAAAGAAAATGCTGCCCTCAGCTGGCCTATTGTTTGACTCGCTGCTTGAATCTCTCCTTGCAGCGCAAATTCTCGTGTTAAGGTCCCAATCAGATTACTCTCTGCGCTTACCACTCCAGCCAAAGACTTGGCTATGGCCAAATCTCCCAATAGTTGAGACTCTGCATTGACTACTCCCTGCAGAGCAAAAGCAGCAGACAAAGCTCCCTCTGTGTCTGACTGAGCAGCAATGAGTCCCTCCATTGAGGCAAATTCAGCGAACGATGCTCTCAAGAGTGATTGGCCTTGTATTAGACCAGCCAGAGGCGTCTCTACATTAGCAGCTCCAGCAAGCTCTGACTGAGCATCAATCTCTCCTGCCAATCCTATGGCTATAGACAAAAATGCCTCAAGCTCGGAGCTTACCTCTATCACTCCAGACAAAGGCAGCTGCAATCCTAAGGCTCCAGCAAGCTCACTCTGAGCCTCAATGACTCCTTGCAGAGTGCGCTCTACTTCTAAAGCTCCCAAGAGTGCCGATTGTCCTTGGACTTCTCCCAGCAGAGATATTGCCTGGGTAATATTTCCCAAGACTTGAGACTCTACAGCTACAAGTCCAGACAGCGAAATTTCGGCTGTAAGCTCCCCAATTATCTCTGATTGAGCAAATACCTGTCCTTGGATTGTTTTGGCTACTGTGGCCCTTCCTATGGCCTCTGAAGACGAATCTATGAGACCAGTCAATCCCCTGGCTACTTCTAAAGCTCCAAAAATGTCCGCACTTGTATCAATGACACCCTGCAAGCTCATTGCTATGCCCAAAGCTCCAGCTGTTTCTGTCGTTGCTTGTAGCTCTCCCAGAATTCTCTTGCTGACAGCTAAAGCTCCAGCGGTTGCTGCCTGACCTTGGATCAATCCTTCAAGCCCTCGGCCAATTGTCATTTCAGCTGTTAATTCGGATTCTGCCTGAATCTCTCCAGCTAGTGCTTTCGCCACGAACAGATCCGCAAATAGCTCGCTCTGTCCTTGGACTTCTCCAGCAATAGCCATATCTCGGCTTAGCAGCCCTGTGAGGCTACTTTCTGCCCTTACTTGACCACTTATAAGCCTATCGACATTCAGCTCTCCAGAAAGCTCTGTACTGGCTTGTATCTGCCCTAACAAAATTACATCTTCATCAAGAGGAGTAGGAGCTGGCTGCCCTTCAATTCCAACGCCTACCCAGTCAAATTGTCTCTGTCCTTCATGCCAAAAGGCCCCGACTCCAGACAGTCCATCGCTGAAATCTGTATCAGTAGCCGACAAATCCCATGTTTCTGGCTCCTCTTGGCCGTCTCTCCAGACTCTAGCCAAAAGCTGATCGCCGTGTATTTGAAATCTGGCCAGCAGCCACTCATCAGCCGTATAAGCGAATGGCTCTGAGTCCAAAGTAACCAGAAATGGATCTTCGCCAATTAGCTTGACAAGACGGATTTCTGTACCGTCTACAAAATCCAGCAAATAGCCGACATTATCGACTGACTCAGGCTGCCCTTCTATACAGCGCAAAAGCAAGCGACATTGCGTGTCTAATACATTGGTCTGCCGTAACCTTGCAGCAATTTCCACATCAGCAGAAATTGGAACGATATCCCAGCTTAAGAATCTGCGAGTGGCTCCAGTTTCATCTGGTTGCTCAAGGACTTTTTCGCCCTCAGCTGTGAAATCCTCAATGACTCTCCACGTTGCAAATCCCCATTGATTAGTCCAGTCCTCAGGAAATTCTGTAACAGTCTGATCACCAAAATCCGTCAAAAATGTCTTAGGTGTTACCGTTACGAAAGCCGTTAGCTGTGAGCTTGCATCAATTTCCCCTCTAAGCTCAATAAGCCCTGGGACTCTCAGATCCCCGATGACTTCTGACTGGCCAGTAATAAGGCCCTCAAGCTCAATCTCTTGAGGCACGTCTAAATCTGCGACAAGCTCTGACTGGCCTTGTATTGCTCCCTGCAATCCAAAAGCGACCTGCAGATTGCCAGTTAGCTCTGACTCTCCAGCAGTTATGCCCTCAAGCTCTATGTCTACAGGTACAGCTGGCTCTGGAATTTCCATCTCAGCCCAAATTACTCTGGCATCTCGACCTGCTCCACCACCGACCGCATTTCCAATAAAGCGCAGCCGTAAATTAGAGTAATCAGTAATAGAGGCTGCTTGCGCCTCCGTCAATAAATGGCTCTGCGTTACTTCTGTTTCTGTTACATTTACATGATCCCATGTTTCAATGATCGTGCTGCCTTGCCTTAGCTGGACTTGAATATCAATTTGCCGACCACCGCCAGCGTTTTTTCTGTAACGGTATCTAACAAAGTGATCGGCATCTGTCTCTGGATCGTCTCCAGCAGTTAGCAGGACCTCACAAGCATCATTTGAGGGATTGCCGTCCGTTTCAATAAAAACTGTATCATTTGGAATTACCTCGTTAATCTGCTCGTTAAGTGGACTAGGACTCCAGCCTCCAGTCAAAATATCCTGCGTAGGCCGTAGAAATTGCTCATCTGGAATAGGAGGATCTTGGATTGGCGCAGTATCGCCATCATAAGCTACAGCAAAATAGTCATAGCGTTTCCTCGCGTCACTTAGAGCCGAGAAAGAGCCGACTCCGACCTGACCACTAGGCACGAACTCAGGATCATTGTCTATATACTCCATCTGGAAATCTTCAGGCTCAGACTGCCCATCAGCCCAGACTTTGCCTTGAATATGATTGCCGATTGCTCGTAAGCGTAACCAGTACCATTCGCCTACTTCAAATGTAAAAGCATGCTCATCAAGCGTATCCCCTACGCCATCAGAGTAACGAGTCAAAGCAGCTCGTCCTGAGGTCTGCGTTATAAAATAGCCATTTTCATTTCCAGCTGCACCAAAAGAGCGCACATGCGCCCTGTAAGTATCAATATCCGTCCGAACAGTAACAGAGGCCCGAAGAACTACCTCGACATCCGCAATATCCGAGCCAGCAGTATCCCACATAAAGCCTCGCCTTGCTGAGGCCGTTGCTGCATTCTCTAGCAGTTGACCACCAAAAGACGGAAAATCCCTAACTAGCCACGTTGTATCCGTTGTAACAAAAATCGGAGTCCAGTCATGAGGCTGCTGATTGAGATCGTACTCATCGAAGAAGGTCCAGATAGGCGACTGATTTTGAAAAAGCTGTAAATTCATAGGGAGCGACTTTGTGCCGCTCCCCTTTGTTACGCTGCTTGAGCTTTCAATTTTCCCAGACAGGGAAATTAGGGCCATATCTTCCCCTCCCTTCCCCGCGTCAGTTGGCCCACCTCCTCGGAGCAAAGCTGTTAGTCAAGCCTAATCTCAAGGTCTCCTGCAGCAAAGCTTGCAGTATCGCCATCATCAATTGTCTTAGGTACAGTTAGCTCTCCATAGGACCAGATATTGTCTTCCAGCGTACTGGTTAAATCGTCACTTATGAAGAAATGCGTAACCTCTCCCCAGCTGGCTGATGCTGTGTTATATTCAAAAGGCTGATCGTTTACTTTGCTTGTTACGTTTGCCCCATCAGTAGCAGCTGGTGCCCATTCTCCATTCGTGTTGGTGACTTCGTATCTGGCATAATTAGCAGCCCCAGGAGGCTCATCGATTCCTGAGCCGTCTTCTGCAATTGGCTCTCTCGATAGGCCTACATAGACAGTCCCAGGCCTTAGTAAATCAGGCCCTCCATGAAGATGATTCAAGACTTCTCTCTCCAGAAAGTTGGTAAAAGATCCTGGCATTGGTTTTCCTCCTTCGCTTGTTTGAACTTAAAAGACGGCCTATTCCTCTGCAGGAGGTCTATACCGCTTGAACCGTTGGCCAGAAGTGTAAGCTCCACGCTCAGAGACATCATCGGTCCTGACTCTCCCTGCAGCTCTTAGCTGTCGCAGTTGCTTACCGACAATCTCAAAAGGGATCTCCTCTCCTACATCGTAGGTCTGGCCTGAGAACGTGATCCCCGATTTATTCGATAAAATTGGCATACCATCAAGCCTCCTCGCTCATAGCTTGGTCAGCTGCCTCTTTCCCTCTGATTTTTCTACCATCTGGCAGCTGATACATACCGCCTCCGACATGCTTAGGCTGCAGATTAGCCTGATAATTGGCCAGCTTTTCCTTTTGTTCCTCAGTCAGCTCATCGACTGGGACCTGTTTAATGTGGCCAGTATTGATCATTGCTTTTCTGTTCCTTGGCTTGAAATACTTAGCCTCTGGAACTGGCTCGCCTACTTCACGCAGACCTAACCCAATTCGTAATCTCCTGCCAGCTATGTCTATATACTCCATGCTCTATCCCTCCATATAGCAAAATAAGGAGGCTGTCAAAGCCCTCCTTACCCTACTGCATCCTCAAAGAACACACCTAAATCAGCAGATACGAGCTTAGCATCAAATGCCATTTCGCCCTCTATCCTGTCGGAAGAAATCTGCTCCATTCTAAAGCGTTTGATTCTGTTTCCGTTGGCTCCTGCGCCTAAAAATCCAGTCCAGCTGAAAATGTAGCCTCCACTAGGCTGCAAAATGGATGGAGTTGGATTGGCATACGTCAAAAGAGCCGACTTGCCAAAGACGAATTCGAAATCGTCATCGTCCATGATTCCCTCGTTGGCCAGATTCACAACGCCCCAAGGGACAAGAACACGCTCCACATCAAATAACCCAGCTAGAATATCAGTAGTTACGACTCCTCGCTGAGTATACTTGATTCTGTCGATTACGTCCGCATGGTTTCTCAAGCTGTTAAAAACAAAAGGACTCAAGACCAATGTATTAGGCCTGAATCCTGTTTTCTCAGCTATAGCGACGGCAGCCTCCGTAATATTCTCAATTGGAGTAGAGTCTGCTTGATCCCATTGTAAAAACTGATCAGCCCCAGGAGCAGCAGCGACTCCTTCCAGGTCTGTATCCCATATTCCAGTCTGGAAATAAGACTCAGCCCAGATGCGCTCTCGCTTAAGCAAAAGCTGCTGCGTAATCCAGGTAGTTGCATCCCTATCCATGTTGATAGGAGTGTCAGCGTTAGCCCTGATTTGATCGTCTACGTCCTTATGGACAGCAATGACAGGAGCATAATACGTTGGAGTGTTGTCTATCCTCCAGCCTCCTCCTGCTGACTCTGTAGCTGGAGCGCGAAGTTTCGCCTCCTCCCTAAACCAATCAGCCTTTTCATAGACAAAATACCTGTCGGATTGCTTGCCTACAGGTACATTTGGGAAGACTCTAGTTGCAATAAACATCTCGGCTTGTTGAATATACGCGATGGAAATATTCGTCAGCGGCCGATTTACATGAACATCACCACTGGTAGGTAATGGCATTAATTTTCCCCTCCTTCTGTTGTCAAACTACTTAGGCCAATACTGGCCCATGAACTACGAGGATAGAGATGATCTCCTCATCTGCTCCTCCAAGCAAAGCAACGCCTAGCACCCTATCACCTGCGCCAGCTACTTTCGCCTCGCCGTTTAAATTACTGGCTACTTCATTGCCAGGTACGATTACCTCTCCAGCATAGACCTTAGAAACACCGTACACCCTAACAGAGGCAGCCTCTCCAGCCTCATCGGTTGCCTCTCCAGGTTTATTCTGAAGGACTCCGATTGCAGCCTCTCCGTCTCCAGATAAAGCAGCGTAACCGTCCGCATCGACTACTGCAAAATGATATTGATTTTCTTGCAGGTCAGCAGCAGCCTCCAAGCTGATATCTAATACAGGAATACCGTAAGCCATCACAAATTCACCTCACTTTTTTTATTTACCGTTTTTCTGCCAAGTACTCACTATAGAGCTGAGGATTCTGCTCTAGTACCCGAGTAATGGCCTGTTCTTTGGAGATGCTCTCATCCTTTTGGACTATCCCAGCTGCCATTTGCTCTACTTTGTCCCAGGCGTTGCTTGCTCCCTGGTGATTAGAGCCTACTTCCTTATAGAGCTTGGACTGAGCCAATGCCTCATCGACTGCCTTAAGAAGACTGTCAATCTGCTCAAATTCCTTAGGAGCTTTCTCAGCTATAGCCTTAAAGACTGGACCAATCTCAGATGCCTGGATTGGCAAGTTGTCAAAGCTCTGCGCTTTCTCAATGAACTGCTTGACAAGCCTCTGATCTTGCTCCTCCTTGAGTTGCTTTTCTAATAGCTCAGACTTCTCAGCCTGTTTCCAAAGAGCCTCAATGATCGGCTGTTGCTCCTCTGTAATACCAGACAAATCAAAGGAGCCATCCTCTTTTTTGACTGGCTCAGGATAACCGTCAAGGCCTTTTTTTGCCTTGCTCTTGTTTTTGTTCTTGTCATCGTAATGGTCTGGATTGTTCCTACGATTACCAGCATTTGCAATCTCGCGAATAGAAACTCCAGCGTACCCAGCCATCCGATTCAAAAACTCCTCAGGAACCTCATCCCGAAACTCATACATGAGTCTCAGAGCATTCCTCATCGCGTCTTTTGCCTCTTGACTAATATCAGCTTTCTCCAGAATAGCCATTACATCAGCCTCATTCTCAGCCTCCTTCTGCAAGACAGCCATGAGGCTCTCACTCAAAGTAAAATCTGCCATCTGTTTATTCCCTCCTTCTTCACTTTTGAACACTAAAAAAGACCGCTTATTAGCGGGCTTTCCTACTAAGGACACTTCAGCGACATCAATATCTGTCAGCCGATTTGTCTCATCAGGCATCAGTTATCACTCCCTTGTCAGGCCACCTGTTCACGAACTCCCATTGCGCCGATTGAAAATCCAGTAATCTCTCCTCGCTTGACCTCCTCCCATAGATTGTCATCGTGGACTTTAACAGACATAATCCATGTCCCTTTGTTGACTACTTGCTCCCCGATTTTTGTTTCTTCAGGCGCAATATAGCTCTCCACGACATCGGCCAAAGCTTTGCCCTTGTGCTGCTTGCCGATAATGCGAGATTTGGCCAAAAAACTATGCGCCGCTTTCTCGATTAC
>Ga0207421_10003461_pt1 | contig 18797 bp, 15 predicted proteins | sample SodLakKL_010_SED_4_FD_187542 | JGI IMG/M metagenome (GOLD analysis project Ga0207421, IMG submission 187542) | Alkaline sediment microbial communities from Lake Tanatar, Kulunda Steppe, Russia - 8KL_010_SED (SPAdes) (version 2) | ecosystem: Environmental > Aquatic > Non-marine Saline and... | reverse complement strand
CCGGCGTGCCTCGGCACCAGCAAGACCACCAGAACCAGCGCGATCGCGGCGGCGGCGGCCGGGGGCAGAAACAGCGAACGCCAGCCGTAGGCGTCGATGAGCGCGCCGGCGAACAGCGGGCCCACCATGCCGGAGACCGGGCCGATGGAGTTCCAGGTGCCGAGCGCGGTTCCGCGCTTCTCAATCGGTGCGAGCTCTATGATGATCGCCATCGAGAGTGGGTTGACGCCGGCAGACCCCACGCCCTGCAGGATGCGCCCGCCGAGTACCAGCCAGAGCGGTTGGGCGACCAATACCACCACGCTCCCGACGAGATAGAACAGCACGCCGAGCAGCAGCAGTCGCCGTTTGCCGAGCGCTTCGCCGAGGCGGCCGTACAGCGGCATGAACACGATAAACGGCAATGTATAGGCGACCACCAGCCACGACGCGGCGTCGGCGCCGAGCGCGTACTCATCGCGCACGCTCGGAAGGCCCACCGCGAACATCGTGATCGAGAGAATCATAGCGAGGCTCGGCGCCATGAGCGCGGCGACGGCGCCGGTGAGGCGCGGCTGCCGGGGCGCACGGGGCTCATCCGACGCGTGAGGCTCGTGCGGCGGGGGTGTCGGCGTGTCGGGCATTGCACCCGAGGATATAGCGAGCCGCGCTCCGAGACAAGAGGGGCCACAGGACAGGGGGCTCATCTCGACAGGGGCTCCCTCTCGACAGCGGGACGTAGACACGCGGTGCACACTCGCACTAATCTTGAGTAGGTTCAGATGAGGACGATTCAATACCTTAATCGCATCTATCGAAAGGATCCCGAGACCGGGGCGTTCATCGTCGACGTCAAGCTCGAGAAGTACGCCTACGCATTCAACGAGTGGGACAGCGCCTACTTCAAGCGCCGCGACCTCGACCCCGACCTTGCGCACTTTCTGAACCTCTGCTCCGATGAAATTCCGTTTCGTTACAAGATCGCGATCGAGTTTACGGTCAACGAGGATCAAAACCCCAAAATGGAGCGGCTACTGCGCACCAGCCTGAAGAACTACTTCGCGAACAAGATGGAAGCCGAGAAACGCGTGCTGCACCGCATCAATCGGCGAATTCTCCGCTTTGTGGTGTTCGGTGCGCTCGCGCTCATGATCGCGGCTGCGATCGAGCCGCTGGTACCGCCAAACCCGTTGGGGCGCTTGCTGAACGAAGGGTTCTTCATCGGCGGCTGGGTATTCTTCTGGGAAGCGATGTCGGCCGGCACCTTTCAACGTCCGGAAAGACGCAGGCTCATGCGCTCGCTGAAGCGTTTCTACGATTCCTCCATTCGCTTCACCTACACCGATGCCGACCTCTATGATTTCGACGACGAAGACGAACAAGACGGCGATCAGTACGACAATATCGACGTGACCTGGCAGGCGCGCGAGAAAAAAGAGCGCATCGGCGATAATCTTGAGCTTGGTCGCCCGAGCGTGCCGGCAGATGCCCCCACGGCAGACGTCGGCAAGGAGAACCCGTAGTGGACGATGACGATCTCACGTCTGAAGGGTGCAAGCCCGAAGCAGCCGCGGTATGTGGCACCGCGTTGCATTGCAGAGCGCTGGTGGTCGACGACGAACCCGACAGCCTCGCGAGCCTGCTTGAAGTGCTCGGGCCTTGGGCCGAGCGCGAGTGCTTAGAGATCCACACGACCGCTTCCGGTGAGGAGGCGGCGCTACGAGTTCGCGAGCTCGGCGGTGAGCTCGATCTGATCATCTGCGATCTTCGGATGCCGGGTATATCGCCCTGGGAGTTACGCAAAGCCGTCTCGAGAGAGTATCCCGATCTCTTGTTTGTGCTGGTAGGCAGCTACTCGCAGTCGGAGCTCGTGAGCGCGATAGAAGCAGGGTTTTTCAGCTACGTGATCAAACCGTGGCAACCGGATTATCTTCTCGCCGAGCTTGGAAAGGCGTTGCGTTTCGTGAAGAATCGCAACCAGCTCAAGCGTCACACGGCCTTCCTGGACGAGGAGCTCCGCTGGGGCGGTGAGCTACAGAGGCGATTGCTACAGGTGGAACTTCCGCAGCCCGGGCGGTTTTGTGTGCGGCATCTCTATCTACCTCTCCCCGGACTGCATTGCGGCGGCGACTATTACGACGTTGTGCGTCTCAGCGATAAGCGCTATGCGTTTCTCATCGGCGATGTTTCAGGGCACGGCATCAAGGGCGCGTTCGTCACGACGATGCTCAAGACGATGATCTACCGCGAATACATCCGTCGCCATCTCAACGAGTTCGACCCGGCCGATTTTCTCGGCTGGCTCAATGAGCGCGTGTTCTACGAGCTGCGAATGGTGCCGGACCTGGTGGTGACGTTTTTTGTCGGAGTCTTGGACCTGGATCGCAGCGAGTATACGTATGCGAACGCCGGGCACCCGGCGGCTTTGCGGTTTGGGTTCGATGCCGACGCCGGGCGCCTCATTTTCCGCGAGCGCCTGCAGGTGCACGGGGCCGGGTTCGGGCTGTTGTCCGACGCCGCGTACGAGGCGCGTACCGTGAAGCTCGAAGAGAACGACGTGGTGCTACAGGTAACCGACGGGCTCACCGAGCTTCGCCGCCCGGACGGGGGCGTAGAGGACGTCGAGCTCGAGCGATGGCTTACGTCGTTTGAGGGTAGCGACCCCCGCGCTGTTTGTGACGAAATCATCGCCGATATCAAGCGGCGGGGCCGGCAAGACGCATATCAAGTCGCATATAGCGACGACGTGACGCTGATTGCAGTTGCACTCGGTAATATGGGAAATCGGTAAGATGGGAAAATAGATGCACGAGACCATGGACCAAGGCATGCACGAACGACTCGATATCGTCGAGAGCGGCGCCGGCTCCGAGCCGGGAGGCTCGCACGCGCAAAACTCGCACGCGCAAGGCGCAGGGAACGGGCGGGGGATCGGGCTCCGGCGGCGAAGCGTACACCGGCTGGGGCCGCGCTGGGTAGTAACGGCACTTTCGTGGAGGCCGAGCCGGCGTGCTTCGGTGATTGGGCTGCTGTTGCTTCTTGCGGCGGTGGTTTCGATCCAAGGGCCGTTCGAAGCCGAGACGCTCCTGGAGCTGGGAAGCGGTGTCGCCACGCGCCCGTGGTTTATGCTCGCGGCGGTGCTGGTTATGGCGCTCATGACGACCGTCGGGCTTCCCGGGAGCGTCTGTCTCTGGCTGGTCGCCCCGTTTCATCCGCCGTGGCTCGCCACGATCCTGCTTACGATCGGCGGGGTGGGCGGAGCCGCCGGCGCCTATTCGTTTAGTTCGTGGCTGCGCTCCGGCTGGAATCCGGGTCGGGTGGGGCGTAAGGTCATGCGGCTGCTCTCACGGCAGAGCGATATGCTCACGCAGATCGCTCTTCGGGTGCTCCCGGGGTTCCCGCATCAGATCGTGAACTTCGGCGCCGGGGCGCTGCGTCTCTCGCGGCGCCGCTTTCTGCTCGCCGCGACGATTGGGCTCATCATGAAGTGGACGGTATACGCCTCGGCGGTTTACGGCGTCACCGAAGCTGTAAGCGCGGGCGAGGTCCTACACCCGGGAGTGCTGGTGCCGCTTGCCGCGCTCACCGCACTGTTGCTTACCGGAGCGCTGGTGCGCCGCCGTATGACCACCCGCTAAACGACCCTTCCGGCCGCACGCCCCTACACCGAGAAGCATCGTCCTATGCAGTTTGCATAGCACTGCTATGCACAACGCACAACTATGCCGCGTGCATTGCCGACCCTGCACCGTTCGGACGGTACGTCACGCCTCGATCTTGCCCGTCTGCGTTACTCGTTCAAGTGCAACAACTTGTAACCTTACTATCGATCTATTCAGAGCGCTTGTTGGCACCAAACTTGCGAATGGATTATCGAGACGCAATCTGGGAGTTACAACGATGGACGGCGGTGGTACGGCAACGGTTGGTGAGATCACGAGCAAGGTGCTCGCGGTGCAACGCGATTTACTCAAACGTTTCGAGCTCGACCACAGCGAGCGCGCTTATCTCGCGGGCACGTGCTCGGGTCACGGCTCAACGCGCGCCGGAATCCCGATCTCCTCTCGGCAGTCGCAGTTCCGAGCGGACCTCAACGAGGTGTTTGAACGCGTGGGCGCTGCCGCCGAGGCCGGCCGCGTATACGTCTTTGTGATCCACAGCGGCGCGGACGGTTCGGTGCTCGCGAGTCAACGCTACGAATGGACCACCGACGGAGTAGAGCCGCAGATCGAGAATCCCGATCTGCACGGTGTCCCACTGCGAGCAGCGGGGTACGCGCGTTGGCTCGAGGCGTTTCTCGCGTATCGCCCGATATACGGACCGGTATCCGGGTTTCCCGAGTCCGAGCGCCGTACGCTCGAGGATCAAGGCATACTATCACTTTTGATTCTACCGATCTTCGTCGCCGGCGAGCTGTGGGGTTTTGTGGGTTTTGACGACTGCGAGCGCGAGCGCGTTTGGACCGCCGGTGAGCTCAACCTGCTGTTCAGTCTTGCGATTACGCTCGGGCACGTGTTCTCCAGCGTGGATCATAGCGAGGCGGACGGCGCAATTTTGGCGTCGCTCAGTGTGGTTACCGGCATGCTGAATGTCGACACCGCGACGCTAACCGAGACGCCGGTTTCATCTCTGGTTGAGCGCACCCACGCGCGGCTCGGGGTATTGGTGGAGGCCCACCGCTTCTTTGCGAGTCGGCGCACTCGCGGAACGGTATCGCTAATTGCGCTGCTCGACGCGATCCGCCCGTTTCTAAACGAAATCATCAGCGACGAGATCGCAGGCGAGCGCCGGGTCGCGATCGCCGCGCAAACGCTTCAACCCCCTCAGCGGCGAGGCGCAGGAGAGCTGCAGAGCCCGGGAGAGCTGCAGAGCCCGGGAGAGCTGCAGAGCCCGGGAGAGCGGCAGAGCGTGGGTGCGCACGGAGCGGTGTTGGGGGTAGCGGCGGCGCTCAGCATAACGCTGACTGTCGCCGAGGTGCTCGCCGCGTTCCGGTTGGAGGTGCCCGGTGACGGTGCAGGCTGTGGCGAGGGGTACTGCGCCACAGCTCGTGTCGTGATAAAGATTGCGAAACTCGACCCCGCGCAGCGCACGATCGAGATAAGCATTACCGCGTGCGACGATCGCGATCGCCCGGTAGCCTGCACAGCCAAGCTCGACGGAACGGCGCACCTGCTCGTGCGGCGCCTTGCGCAAGCGATTCACGCCACACAGCGCTTCGAGCCGGAGCACGGCGCGGTCTTGCGCCTGATTGTCCCGCTCGGCTAAGCTCTCGCTCGGACCGTTGCCCGTAAATGGTTTTTTTCATGTTTTTTGGGGTTTCCTGATTGTCGAAATTGTCTCATAATACGAGGGAAGGTTGCACACTACGCCGTAAGGAGGGGTCGTGGCCGAGCCACAGCGTACGGTGTTGCTGGTGGAGGACGAAGCGCTCGTCGCGATGGTTGAGACGCGTCAACTGCGAAGCGCCGGCTACGAGGTTGTCCACGCCGCTACCGGTGAGCAGGCGGTAGCGGAATGCTGCGCCCAGGATTCGCCGATCGATCTCGTCTTAATGGATATTGACCTTGGCGACGGAATAGACGGCCCCGAGGTCGCTCGGCGTATCCTTGCGCGGCGCGAGCTGCCGGTGGTGTTTATCTCTTCGCACACCGAGAAAGAAGTCGTCGAGAAGACCGAAGAGATTACCTCCTACGGCTATATCGTTAAGAACTCCGGTGAAGTGGTGTTGCTCGCGTCGGTGAAGATGGCGTTTCGCTTGTTTGACGCCAAGCGCGAGGTGAATCAGCAAAAGATGCAGACCGAGGCCGCGAACGAACAGCTGCGCGTAACCAACGAAGAACTGCAAATCTCGCAAAGTCGACTGCTCGGCCGCGAGCGCGCTTTGACCGCAAGCGAGCGGCGCTTTCGCTCGATTGTTGAGGGCGCTCCGGAGCCGATCTTCATTCAGACCGACCAGACTTTCGCGTTTCTCAACCCGGCGGCGCTCGCGATGTTCGGCGCCGAGAGCGAAGCCGAGCTCCTCGGTCGTCCGGTGCTCGAGCGCGTGCACCCGGACTGGCACGAGGCAAAGCAGGAAGGCATGCGTCGGCTCAACGATGCGCAAGAGGCGGTGCGAAGCCCGGTAGAGCAGAAATGGCTGCGACTCGACGGCGAGGAGATCTGGGTAGAGACCGTGGGTGAGCCGATAGAGTACGAAGGGCGCAACGGCGCGCTCGTGTTTGTACGCGAGGTTACCGAGAGACACCGCCACCGTGAGGCGCTGCGAGGATGGCACGAGTTGATGGAGTACGTCATTCGTCACGACCCCAACGCCGTCGCGGTGCTGGACAAGGACCTGCGTTTCCGCTACGTGAGCGACCGCTTCGTGGAGGATTACGGAGTCTCGGGTGAGGAGGTAATCGGGCGGCATCACTACGATGTGTTCCCCGAGATCCCGGAGCGCCGGCGCAAGGTACACCGCCGCGCGCTCGCCGGGGAGGTGTTGAGCTCCGAGCTCGACAGCTTCCCTCGGCCCGACGGAACCACAGAATACACCCGCTGGGAGTGCCGCCCCTGGTACGCGGCCGACGGCAAGGTGGGCGGCATCATTCTCTACACCGAGGTGATAACCGAGCGGCAGAATGCGCGGGCCGCGCAAAAGGAAAACGAGCTGTTTCTGCATCACATCTTGGATGCGGTGCAGGACGGTATCAGTGTGCTGAATCCGGATCTTACGATCCGGCACGTCAATCGTGCGATGGAGCTATGGTATCAAGACGCTCACCCGCTGATCGGGAAACGCTGTTACGAGGCGTATCATCGTGATCTTCGCGAGCCGTGCGCGGGTTGCCCCGCGCTCCGCAGCTTACGGTCCGGCAGTGTTGAGAGCCTCGATGTGCCGGGGCTGTCCGGGTCGGAGATCGAGTGGGTTGAGGTGTACGCCTACCCGATGCGTGATCCCGAGACCGGCGAGATTACCGCGGTCATCGAGTTTGTGCGCGATATCACCGCGCGAAAACGCGCCGAGCGTGAACTCCAAAGCCAAAACGTGCTGCTACGCAGTATCATTGACGGTACCTCCGATCTCATCTTCGTTAAGGACCGCGAGCTGCGCTTGCTTGAGTGCAACAAGGCATACGCGGCGGTGCTCGGGTGCAGTCCGGCGGAGCTGCGCGGCAAAACCGAGGTGGAGGCTGGGTTTCCGCCGGAGTATATCCACGGCGACCCCGCGCAAGGCCTGCCGGGTGTCGTGCAACACGATCGCGCCGCGCTCGCAGGCGAAGAGGTGCGCGTACCGCTCGAGCGCATCGCGGTGTACGGCGAGGAGCGACTGTACAATACGCTCAAGTATCCGTTGCGGCATGATGACGGGCGCGTCGTGGGAGTGATCGGCTTCGCCCGCGACGTAACCGAGGAGCAGTATGGGAAACAGGCGCTGCAGAACGCGCTGGAAGAAAACGAAACGCTGATGCGCGAGCTACAACACCGCGTGAAAAACAACCTCAATGTTGTCTCAGGCCTGCTCGCGATGGAGATGGATCGCCTTCCGGACGAGCAAGCACGCCGGGTATTCGCCGACGCGCGGCTTCGCATACAGGCGATGTCCACGATCTACGATATGCTGCACCGCACCTCGACTGCAACGCATCTCGACCTCGGCGAGTACCTCGAGACCGTCGCTCGCAAGGTGTTTTGCACCTACCGATCGCCGTCTAAGCAGGTTGAGCTCGTCACCGATATCGCCTCGGTCACAAGCAATACGCGAAAAGCCGGTCCGATCGGCCTCATCCTCAACGAGCTTATCACCAACGCGCTCAAGTATGCCTACCCGAACGGCTCCGGCACGAGCAACGACGACAGGGGCGGCGGTCGGGTAATCACTGTGCAGCTCACTCGCGCAGGCGCAAAGACCGTGCTCGCGGTGGAAGACCGTGGCGTCGGTCTCCCGCCCGAGTTCGAGCTCGAACGCGCTGAGTCTACCGGTCTTACGTTGGTGAAAACCCTCGCCGAGCAACTCGGGGCCGAGATCCACGTATATGGCGACGGCGGCACGCGCGTTGAGGTGAGTTTCACCGCGTGACTTGCGGCGCGCGCCGTATCGGTTGCGCATCACTTAAGTGAGAACACCAACCCACCTGATACTACCGGATACAGCGCCTTTACCCTAATCGCGACGCGTTCTGTTAACTCGGTGTCGATCCCAAAGACCGGGAGCGGCACAAGCGCCGGCACCTCAACCTCAACGCCGTTTGGGTCGGGCTCGCTGTGGTGGTAGCCCCAAATCACTCCGAGTGCGACAAACGGCCGGACGCGGCTTGCCGGAAGCGCCCGGTATCCAAGCGCCGCATATACCGAGAAGGCGCGCACGCTGTTTCGATAACCGCCGAGCGCTCCGATAAAGCGTTCTCCGGCCTCGAGAGTTAGGCCCGGCGTTATGTTCGTGAACTCGTAATCAGAACTGTCGAAATGATAGCTGCCGGCTTGTAGGTAGAGACGCAGCGGGAGCGCCTCATGCTGCTCGGCGGCGGGCGCGGCGATAACCGGCGCGGCGATTGTGATTCCTGCAATCAAAACCAGGAAAACGAGCCGGAGAAATCTCGGATGAGGTAAGGCAAAAGGATGCACCCAAGGGATAATATCACACGGCTGCCGTTTCTGTCTCGTAGAGCCTCAAGCCGCGCGGGCCTCAAGCCGCGCGAGGATTTGACCGGCGGGTCGCCTGGCGGTCCAAGCGGTGGTTCAAGTTAGCGCCACGCCGGAAGCTCGTGGAGAAAACACTGGAACTCAATCCGTCGGTTGTCGGGGTCGAGCGCAAAGAAATTGTAGATCTGATAGCGGTTGTTGGTGCGCGGGGCAGTGGTCGCTTCGGCTTTCAGCGTGTGATACATGCGATCCACTTCTTCGACCGAGGGGTAGAAAAACGTAAGTAGTGAATCTTGGTCGAGTGCCTCGTCGAGCTTGAACCCTATCAGAAGATTCTCATGCCGCAGTATGCGGATATCGGGTTGCTCGAGCCAGACGCTCATGCCCACGCGAGCGCAGTAGAACTCCGCGATCCGCTCGAGATCTCGAGTTCGTATGAAGACAATACCTGCCAATATCTACCTCCTATCGGCTGCGGTTATCGGTGCCGGGCGACACGACCGTGAGCTCACCCGCACTCTCCACCGCAAACTGCGGAAACTGTGCGCGGATCTTGCGGTGTACGCCGGGGTTGTCCTCCACAAAATACACGAACTGCTCGTTCAAGAACGGCAGCATGGTGTGCAACGTGTTGAGGACCGCCGCGTTCGAGTGATGCCCGTCGTCGATACAGACCTGCACCATGTCGCGCCCAATGATCTCGGATATATAGAACCGCTGCGGCTCGAGTTTCGGCTCGAGCTGGTCGAAGCGATAGACCTCCGGCCGATTCCGGCGAAACGCGCCGAGCTCCTTTAGGCGGTCGACGTTCTCGCGGAACGGATCGAGGTCGATATCGAGCCCCACGACGCGAGCGTGGGGGAACAGGTCGCACCAGATCGCGAGCCCGGTACCGCGAAGGACACCGATTTCCACAACAGTGAGGCGCTCTCCGCGCCTCGTCGCCGAGCATTCGTCGAGAAGCGGTAGCAGCCGGCGTGCGTAGGCCGGGGCGTAGTCATGGCGGAGCATGCGGTCACCGCCGGCCATGGTGGCGCGCGCGAGCGCTTCGGCGCTTCTGGGGTCGCGCCGGCCGGTACGGCGAACCGGCACTCCATCGGCATACCCGCCGTACGCCGCCTCGGTGCCGATCAGCCACCCGGGGGTTCCGCGCGAGCGTACTGCGCGGGTTAGCCGGTAGTAGCACTCTCTTACTGCGTAACTCCGACGCTTCAAGATTCGAGTAAGATGCTTTTGGAGATCGTGGATCTTTAGATCCCGGATCTTTGCAGAACCTAAACCTGTGCCCGACATAGGATCAAACTTGATCGAGTATCCTTTAGGTAACGCTTGGGAGCGAGTAATGCTCTCAAAATGGAGGATAGCAGATATGAAGAAGCTTGTTACCTTGGGTTTTATCTTGTCGTCGTTGGTGCTGGTTTTCGCAGCCTGCGAACCGGTTGATGAAGAGATGCTTGAAGAGGATCCCATGATGGAAGAGGGAATGGAAGGCGGCGACGAGGCGTTCTAGACTGCCCTCAGTTACACCGTGTTTTCGGCGCGGCCCCGGAGCGGGCCGCGCCCTCTCCCTCACAAAAACGCTACTTCCCCGTTCTCGAGCGAGTACTCCGCACCCACAACACGCAGTACCCCACTGTCAACACGGTCAGAAATGATGCGTGAGTTCTGCTGCAGCCCCCGGACGGTTGCATAAACGTTGGCGCGAACCGCTTTTCCCACAAGATAGCTCTGATCCGCGACGCCGTCGTGATCTCCCAGTAACGGCTCAACCGAAGGGCGAATGAACTCAACGATGCCCTTGATGTTGTCGGATTCGTTATCGTCTTCGGAACCGTGCCGCGAGCGCGCGGTCAGCGCCTCTACCGTCGCCGTTACCGCGCCGCAGTTTGTATGGCCGAGCACCACTACGAGCGGAGTGCCGAGCTGAGTTACGGCGTACTCAACGCTGCCGATCTGCGACTCTGCGGCGATGTTGCCGGCGACGCGGATCACGAACAGCTCGCCGAGACCTTGATCGAACACAAGCTCCGCCGGCACGCGTGAGTCGGAGCAGCCGAGTATTACCGCGAAGGGATGCTGAGCGTACGCGAGATCCGCAAAACGCGTGTGGTTGACGACATCGGCCACGCCTAACGCGTGCGCTACAAAACGAGCATTACCATCGCGCAAGCGTTGCAGGGCCTCGTCGGCTGTCATAACGTCACCTGTCATGAGGTCTCCTCCGGTTTGTAGGGTGTTAGGTGCGGTCGATCCCGAACTCGATCACATATCTTGTACCGTGATCTCGATGAATGCTCAAGCTGCCGTGCAACTGCTCGACGAGCAACTCTATGAGTCGCATCCCGAAGCTCACCGATTCGCCGTCTGCTACCTCGTCCGGAAGACCGACACCGTTATCACGATGCGTGATCGTAACGGTTTCGCCGTCACAGCGTGCGCTTACCGTGATCTTCGGTGCCTCCGGTGCCTCCGGCGACGCCGAGGCCTGACCCGCTGCCGAGGCCTGACCCGGCCCCGAGGCTCGACCCGCCGACGGTGTTGTTGGCTCCGGGCGTTCGGCTTCGCCACAGGCGCGAGCAGACGGGAAGGCGTGCTTCATGGAGTTGGTCACCAGCTCGCTCATGATGATTCCAATTACGGCGAGCTGCTTGGCATTCAAGGTGAACTCCTCAACATCGATTGTAGTCTTAATCGGCGGCCCCCAGCCAAACACCGCCACGATCTCGTGAACGAGTTGCGGAAGGTAGCTTGCGACGCTGATCTCATGGTACTGCTCGGAGCGGTAGAGCTTGTCGTAGAGCACCACCATACTCTGCGCGCGCACGGCGGCTTCCCGTAACACCTGAGCGCTACGTCCGTCGTCTGCCTCCTCGGCCTGGAGCCGCAGCATCGAGGCAATCGTGCTCATGTTGTTCTTAAGCCGATGATGGGTTTCCTTCAGCAGCAGAAGCTTCTCGTTCAACGACTCCGCAAGGCGCGCCTCGCTCGTGCGCAACGCGTTCTCGGCGCGCTTGCGATCGGTGATGTTCTGATATATGGCGTATACGTGCTGCTCCCGGTTGAGGTCGAGCGGACCGCCGGTTATCGCAACCTCAATTCTTGACCCGTCTTTGCAGGTGCGCGTGGTCTCGAGATACACCGGGAGTCCGTTTAAGGCTTCTCGTGAGATACGCGAGGCTTCGCTCCGAAGCTCCTCGGGCACGATCAAGTCGTTCAAACAGCCGCCGCAGACCTCGTCGCGCGTGTAGCCAAACAGCTCGCTGAAGCGACTGTTGCAGTCTACAACGCGATCCTGCCGGTCGAGCACCGCGGTTGCCAGCGGTGCGCCGTGAAACAAGCGCTTGAATCGCTCTTTCTCGGCCGTGATCAACGCCTCGTGGCGTTTGCGCTCGGTGACGTCCACAACGCTCGCAAGTACTCGAGAGAAGCTCTCTTTGTGTCCCGGCGCTACCGTCCATTTGAACTCAATGTCGAGTTGCTTTCCTATTGCGGTGAGATGGTGGTCCTCGGTTGTGAAGCTTGTATGCCCGGAAGCTATCGAGACGATCGCTTCCCTGAAGCTATCGTATGACCGCTCGCTCAAAAAGCGCGGCAGATTCTCGATCAAGTCTGCCTTGTGGTCGACGCCGTAGAGATCGAGCGCGGCGGGGTTTACATCGACTATTTCTATCAGCTTTACGAGGTTGCGTACCTCGTCGGGATTCTCATCGAGATACGATTGTAGATCATACTGTGACTGCGTGAGCTCGTCGAGTCTCCGCTTCAAATGCGAGAAGTCTTCTTCCCAGAGCGCAACCGGCGAAGCCTCAAACAGCGTGCGGTACTTCTGTTCGCTGTAGCGCAGAAGCTCCTCAGCGTGCCTACGCTCACCGCTGAGAAATAGCTGCCCGATCAGAGCGGAGATTGTCTCAACGAAGGCTTGCTCATCGGGGTGCCACCAGCGCCGTGGTCCAACGTGCTCACAGCACACCACTCCCACCAAACGTCCGGTTACGATGATGCCCGCATCGATCATTGCGCTAACACCGAGCGGTATGAGATGTGTTTCAGAAAGCTCTGTGGTGCGCGGGTCGTCTAACGCATTCTCGGCGTAGATCCGCCGTTCGGCGTGGAGCGCCGCGAAGTAGGCCGGAAACTCGTCGGCTGTGCGAACCGAGCCGGTATCATACGTGTCGAGCAAAGCGTTATACAAAACGTCACACTCGAGGCTGCTCCCGTCGCTTGAGAGCGTCCGGATGCCGGTGCGTGCGACGTTGATCGTGGAGGACACAAGCTTCGTAATGCGTTTGAGCGCTGCCGGTATGTCGCCCGCTACGATGCTGGGGTCCAGCATCAGCTCAGCGAGCGCGTTGCGCTGCCGATCGGCGCGGCGCTCGCTACCGCTCAGCAGCTGGGTGTTCCTTCGGAGCTCGCTTTGCGACCGCTCGAGCTGCTTGTTGATGCTGCGGAGTTTCTTGTTGGCCGACGTAAGCTCCGTGCTTCGCACCGCGATGCTGCGGTGGGCGTCAAACAACCGAAACGCCATCTGTATCGAGACGCGAAGCACCGTCTCACCGCTGTTCTTGACGACGTAGCCGTACGAGGTGATCTTTTCGGTCCTTTCAACGACCTCGCGCTCGGTGTGCGAAGAGAGGAACACGATCGGGATCTCGCGCATCGTGAGGATAGCCTGCGCCGCCTCGGTGCCGTCCATGCCCGGCCCAAGGTCGATATCCATCAAGATTAGGTCTATCGCCGAGTTTGAGCCGACGGTTTCTATAGCTGCGCGAGCGGTATCGGCGGTGACCACAGAGTACCCGAAACGCTCTATCTGCTTGCGCTCTGCGAGCGCCACGAGCGCATCGTCTTCCACGAGAAGAATGGTTTTGCGACCGGCCGCGGACATCTGCCCATTATCGGCGCCGGCGGCTGCCGCGTCAACGCAAAGGTCCGGGCAAACGCCGGCGCAAACGCCGGCGCGAATGCCGGCGCAGTCGTGCGCAAAGGGCGAGGCAGGCGCGCGCAAAGGGCAGGCGCGCGCAAGGCTTAAGGCGGGAGCGTCTTGGAGGAGACTGCGTGGAGGAGACTGCGTGGTAGCGGGCTCGCGCGCGGGTGGTGTAGAATCGCGGTGGGTGTCGCCGATGGGGGTGTGCGTGTGTAAAGTCGCGGCGGCATCCGTAATCATCTGCGGCGAGGAGTGAAGTAATGAGTGTGCATATCGGCGCCGAGCGCGGTGAGATAGCCGAGACGGTACTTTTGCCGGGCGATCCAAGGCGCGCAACGTTTGTTGCCGAGGAGTATCTCGAGGGAGCAACGCTGTTCAACGAGGTTCGCGGTATGCTCGGTTATACCGGAACGTGGCAAGGCACGCGCGTTTCGGTAATGGGCACCGGGATGGGAATGCCGTCGCACAGCATCTACGTGCACGAGCTCATTCATGAGTTCGGCGCTAAGCGGCTGATTCGTATCGGCTCCTGCGGCGCTATGCAGCCCGAGGTGCAACTACACGATCTGCTTCTCGCGATGAGCGCCTGTTTCGACTCGAGCCTCAACAGCCTCAGGTTTCAAGGGATGGGCTTCGCGCCGAGCGCAGATTTTGAACTGCTATCGGCCGCGCACGCCGCGGCCGCCGAGCGCGGGTTTGCGGTCCGCGTCGGGAGTATCCTCTCCTCCGACGAGTTCTACAACGAAGACCCCGAGTCGTACCGATTGTGGGCTAAGTACGGGGTGCTCGCGGTGGAGATGGAGAGCGCCGCGCTCTATACACTCGCGGCGCGCGCCGGCGTGCAGGCGCTGACGATACTCACGGTCTCGGACTCGCTCGTGCGCGGCGAGGCGCTCAGCAGCGCCGAACGCGAGCGCGGCTTCAGCCGGATGGCCGAGCTCGCGCTCTCGCTGGCGTAGCGTCACCCGGTGAAGCCGCCGCGGTGTAGGCCGGGCGGCTCTCCGTCGCTATAGAGAGCCGGGTCTAACAGGTCGGACACCGCATCGTCGACGAAGCGTGGGAGCGCAAACGCGGCGCGGTGTACCGCGGGCGTGTAGTAGCGGACGAGCGGGCGGGTGTCGCCGGCGGCGTCGGTGCCGGTGCCGGCGGCCGCAGCGAACGTCTTGAAGCGCGTATCGTCTAGATCGCGAACCGGGCACGGGCCTTTCGAGGCGTATCCGAAACTCCACAGCCCGCCCGGGTAGGTCAAGGTCGAGAACAGGTACATATGCAGACGCGGGAAATGCGGACGCTGGTTTGTGAACATCGAGCGCTGGATCTCGGGGTCGTAAAACGGCGACTCGGACTGGGTGATCATCACGCCGTTCTCGTCGAGCAGCGCCGCGGTGTTTCGGTAGAACGCCGAATCGAACAGCGGTGCTGCCGGCCCCACCGGGTCGGTCGAGTCGATGATCGCGAGGTCGAAGCTGTCGTTGCTCTCGGCAACGTACTTCACCCCGTCTTCCAACAACAGCGTGAGACGCGGGTCGCTCAGCGCCCCCGACACCGACGGCATATGCTCGCGGCAGGCGCGCACCACCATCTCGTCGATCTCCACCATCACGACGCGCTCTACAGCCTGATGCTTGAGTACCTCGCGCGCGGTGCCGCCGTCGCCGCCGCCGACGATCAAGACGCGTCGTGGGTTGGGGTGTGTCAGAAGCGGAACATGCGCGATCATTTCGTGGTACACAAACTCATCGCGCTCTGAGATCATCACGACGCCGTCGTTGAGCAGCATTCTGCCGTGGCCTGCGGTTTCAACGATATCGATCTGCTGATACGGGCTGCGAGCTGAGAACAGGGTTGCCTCAACCTTGAAGCCGAGCGAAACGATGTTCTTGTGACGCTCATACACCCAGAGCGCGGGCGAGGTGTCGCTCTCGGCGGTGTCGAGAGCGCCGGGCGCTCCGGCCGGAGGCGGGCCGTGCGCCTCTCCGTGCCTGTGCCCGTGCGTCAGAGGGGACTCTTGGTGCTCCATCTCGTCGTCCTCCATGTTACTCGCTTGCCGAGTAGTTTCGAAACGTGACCGCGTACCCTGAATCGAACTCGTAGAAACTGCTCTCGGTGACCTGGAAGCCGCGCATGCGCTGCGGCAGGAGATTCTCCTGCGGTGTTTGGTTTTCGTCCTGACTGCCGGTCATCGCCAAACTAAAGCGGTTTGGGCGAAAGATCGAGATTACGCGCTCGATCGTCTCGGTGTAGTTGCGCTCGGTGACGTTCGTTTCAAAACTGGCGTACGAGCCGTGGGGTTCGGGAGTCACGTGAATCGTCATGTAGCTCTCGCCGCGCACCTTGTTGAGCGAGTATCCGTACGGCTGAAACCGGAAGGCGTCTTTGACCATATCGGGGTAGAGGTCGTCGACTCCGGTGCGCGCCTCCATCTGATCGATCGGTTCCTCCGGTCGCGGGACGAACGCAGCGCGGACCTCGGGGTGCAGGTCGTGCATCAGGATCTCGAGCGTGATGTCGTTCTCTACCGGCCTGTTCGGCGTTGAGTGATAGAAAATATGGATATGGTCGCGGTTCGCCGGTCCGAGCCGGTAGCTTTTCCCTTCGAAGAAGGCTGTAAGGTCTTGTGCGTCCATCTCGAAGTCCGAGCGCTGTAACTCGGGGTACATCAGGTTCTTGCGTTCGTAGAAAAAGAACGCGACGTTCTCTTTGGAGACGGTCTCGATCACGTGCGGGACGGCATCGATCAACGAGGTAGTCCCACAGGTAATCATCAGCACCCGGTCGTCCCATACAAACAAACTCGACTCCGACAAGAGATACGCGTCCATCTCTTCGGTTGAGGTGCAACTCACGATCCTAGCTCCGGCGGCCTCCACCACCTCGACCCAGCACGGGTCGATCGGTGCGCCTTGGCCCGGCGAGCTGTCGCCGGCCGCGCTGCGGCCGGGGGAACTGCGGCCGGCCGATCGGAGCCCGGGCAGCGGACGCTTGAGGATCACCTCGAGTTTCTTTTCGGGGCCTTCGAACGGAACTGCAGTCATAGTAGCGTCGCTTGTACGTTGTTGGGTTACGCACAATATAGCGAGCGTGGGGCGGGTTTGAAAAGTGGCGCCCGCGTGCGGGAGCCACGTATGGCGCCCGCGTGTAGTGCCTGCCGCTGCCGATGAGGGCGGCGCGTCCTCATCGGCGACCTGCACGGACTCGTGCGTGTAAGCGATGGATTCGGTGCTCGATGCGCTACACGAGGCCGCGGGTGTGCTACACTATCGACCAATGGAGTCGAGTAGAGAGCTCACAGGTGCAATCGCGACAACTCTCAAGCCGTTTGAGCAGGTGGTGTTCGCAGTGTTGTTTGGCTCGGCCGCGGAAGGGCGGCTGCGTCGCGATTCTGACCTGGACGTTGCGGTGTACTTCGAGTCCGGCGGCGGGCTTGAGGTTGAGGAGCAGCGCGAGATACCGGAAGAGACCGCGGTGCAGCTCGCGGTTGAGCGTGCAACGAATCGCAATGTCGAGTTGTTGGTGTTAAACCGAGCCCCCGCCACGGTGTGTGCGGCAGCTCTCTTGGACGGCACCACGTTGCTCGTGCGAGATCGCTCGCTCTACACTCGCTATTTTCTCGCGGTTACCACAGTCGCGATGGAGTTCCTCGAGTACGAGAAGGACTATCGTATGGTGCGCTCACGGAGTAGTTCACTGTCGGAGTTAGACCGCGCCCGGCTTGCGCGAATCATTGATTTCGTACTCGATGAGTTGCAGGACGCGGCCAAATTCCAAGAGGTTACGCTGCACCGTTACCGCTCCGACCGCGATCTTCGGCGTAGTCTCGACCGCTGGACCGAAACCTTGATCAACGCCGCGATAGATATCGGGAAGCTCATCCTGGCGTCCGAGGGGCGCCCGGTTCCGCAAACGTACGGTCAAGTGCTGTCCGAGCTCGAGGCGTTGCCGGAGTTCTCGCGCCTCGGCGGACGGCTTTCACCGCTCGTCGGCTTGAGAAACCTCTTGGCGCACGAATACCTCGACCTCCGTTTCGGGCGGATCAAGGCGTTCACGAACGAAGGTGCCTTCGCGGTAAAAGAACTCGCGGAGCTTGTTCAGAATAGGATCTAGCCGAGCACCCATATCGCCCCGAGCGCTCAACTCCCGGTGCGCGCCTGTCCGTGCTCGAACTCATCGACGCCGATTTGCCGGCCCGCCTCCAGTAAGCGCCCGTAACGAGCGGCGGCTACACCGCGCCCGATTGTCCCAACCGCCGCGAGAACTCCGTTGCGGAAGTAGCCCGCGAGAAACTTGCCCCCTTCAACGTCGCCGGTGAAACGAACCTCGTCAAACTCGGGGGCGTAGCCGATGTAGCCGAACGAGGTCTCGAACTGACGCGTCCAGAAGAACGGGGCGAAGTTGAGCGGTTTCGCCTTGGGTGCGAGGATCGAGCGCGCGGCCTGCAGTCCGTGACGTTGCGCCACCACCCAATGCTCGACGCGCCGGGCTTCGCCCGCGGCTCCGGCCGCGCCGCCCGCGGCGTTTGCACCACCTGCACCCGCGGCCGCGCCTGCCGCGCCGTCGGCACGCACCCGCGCGATATCCCCAACCGCGTACACGCCCTCGGCGGTGGTACGCGTCCAGGCGTCCACCGGAACCGCGCCATCCTGCACGAGGCCGGAGCCCTCCAGGTACTCAATAACCGGCTCGGCGCCTACGCCGATCACCACGAGGTCCGCAGGCAGGGCGCTACCGTCTGAGAGCTCAACCTTCCGGACGCGATCGGTTCCGGTTATGCGGGCCACTCCCTGTTCGAGGTGTAGCTCTACGCCCGCGGTGCGATGCATCGAGGCGAAGCGCGCACCCACCTCGTACCCAAAAACACGCTCAAACGGCACCGACTCGGGCGCCACCATCGCAACCTCGAGACCCCGGGCCTTGAGGTAAGCCGCGGCTTCGGTGCCGATGAAGCTCGAGCCGATCACCACGGCGTTCTTCGCGCCGCGGGCGTCGGCGCGCAACGCCTCGGCGTCGGCGGCGCTGCGGAGAAGGTGTACGCCGCCGAGTTCGGCGCCGGGAACCGGCAGCGGCTTTGCGCGCGAGCCGGTTGCGAGCACAATCGCGTCCGCACCAAGCCGGCGTCCGTCGTCGAGCGTGAGTGTTCGCGTGCCGGGGTCGAGTGCGGTTGCGCTGCATTCGGTCCAGATCTCGATCGCGTGATTTTCGTAAAACGATGCCGGCCTGAGTGCGATGTCGTCGAAGCCCATCTCACCGGCGAGGTAAAACTTCGAGAGCAGCA
>Ga0207421_10003460_pt1 | contig 18799 bp, 9 predicted proteins | sample SodLakKL_010_SED_4_FD_187542 | JGI IMG/M metagenome (GOLD analysis project Ga0207421, IMG submission 187542) | Alkaline sediment microbial communities from Lake Tanatar, Kulunda Steppe, Russia - 8KL_010_SED (SPAdes) (version 2) | ecosystem: Environmental > Aquatic > Non-marine Saline and... | reverse complement strand
GTTTTCCGGCCAGTTCCCTAACCCGGCGGGGTGCAGATCCTCCTCTCCCAGCATATTGTTCAGCATGATATCGGTACCGGGAATAATCCGGCCACACCCTTCCCCATTACTGGTCGTCAGACTTGCTGTATTTCCGGCACGGTCCATGACACTGATGTGGGTCGTGCCTCGTGAGAACCGGGTTCGTGTTTTCATTTGCTGCCGAAATGCGGCCATATACTCCGGATCCAGCATCTGTTCCCCCGGTGCCGGCATCTGGTGATTCAATAAATAATCAAGGCGGGCGGCATCTGTGAGCTGCTGCGCCCCGGCAATGGCCAGGATGTGTTCGGCCGAACCGAAGGGGCGCTGATTGGGATCGGTCTCCTCCAACAGCTTCAGGGCAAAAGCGATGAGTGTTCCACCGGAACTTGGCCCCGGATTGATGGCCAGCCCGGCATTCCGGTATGTAATCCGAAGCGGCTCACGCCGGACTACCTCATAGCCATGGAAATCATCCAGGGTTACATGTCCCCCCTGCTCCCGTCCCATGCGGGCAGCCACCGTTGCGATCTCCCCCCGGTAAAAAAAATCTTCCCCTTCAATGGCAAGTGTTTCCAGAAAATCAGCCATGCCGGGCAACCGTAACATATCCCCCTCCTGAACCAGGTCATTGCTGTTCCCGCCGCGGCCGTAATGCTCTCTTGCTTCGGGGGATGCTCTGTAAACGGCACCAACGACATCCAGGATATATGCCTGAAAGGGGTTCATCCCCACCCCGTGGCGGGCAAGGGTTGCAGCCGGTTCTGCCAATTGTGTCATGGGCATGGTACACATATCCCTGTGAATGGCAAACAATCCCTTTACGGTCCCCGGAGTTGCGCACGCGCCCAGTCCGATATGAAACTCCTGCTGGGTTTCTCCGAAATCGGCGGTGATGGGATAAAAATCGACCTCATCTGGCTTCCGGCGTTTCCGGGGAGTCTGAACAAAGAAATCGTAAAGCTGCTGCCGGCCCTCAGCAGTCTGAGCCAGTAGAAATCCGCCACCGGCCGGTGATGATAGCACCGGTTCGGCAACACAAGCCATTAGATGAGCCGCTACAACAGCATCAAATGCATTCCCGCCGCTGTTGAGAATCTCCTCGGCGGCACGAACGGTCTGAGGATGTCCTGCAGCGATTACACCTTTTGTCATGGGCAGATTTCATGGAACATGAATACTTAACCTTTATCATGAATCCTGTATCCTGGAATTTGAGACCGGCTCGATAAGAGCACTTATGTTGTAAGTACCCTTAACAAGCTCTTTTCTAACCCCTGAATCAGGAAAACATGTAGTCAAATATGTACCAAATGAGGTTGTTTCATATTTAGCCGGCCGATAGTGCCACGATCCTACTGGTTTTGAATAATATCCTCAGTTTGTTCCGGGTTATTTTCCATTCTGATGCGCCATAAAAGCTCTTCTGTAGACACAATGTTAATTTGTTCATTCAACTGATTTATGGTCCACTGAACAGGTTTAACCCCTGCTTCGATTTCAGCAGGATTATCCGGATTTTCAAACTCAGACCATGCATGAACAGCCGTCCATGTCATTGAACCTTGAGAGCCGTCAACGTCAGAGTTGATGGCATTGGCAACTTCCTGGACATTTCCCGCCCTAAAACCCTGAAGGTTTTTCCATAAACTATACTTTGCCGTGACCACAGGTATTTCAATTCCATCGCTATTCTCTACCCAAAATATTTCTCCTCCTCCTCCATGATAAGGATTAAAATCAACGGCAATCATTCCAGTTAAACCCTCAATTTCCTCTGCATAGATTTTATAGGCGTTTATAGCACTATGCGATGACACATCCATACTTATGAATCCAATTACGGAAGCACCGGTTCTTTGCAGGTTATGGCCAATTTTTCGTGCAAACTCCCTCTGGATACTTTCCTGATTTTCATTCCTTTTACTGGCAAATAAATCGGGAAATTGGTATCCACCAGGCCCATACTCAATCAGCGTCGTATGTTCGGGTTGTGTAATGGATATTTCATCCAATACATCCGGAGCCATCAATGAAAGGTTTATCGGTGGAACAGTAAAACCTATTGGAAAATCCCCATGTGCGGAGCTTCCCCAATACCTGTTATGTTCTACAAAGTTGCCGATAGTCCATTGCATATTATCGCCATCGCTCATAATAAAATTGTGGAAATGACCTTCTACGTCAAAATCTATCGTTTGAGGATCCAATGTATTTATTTCCTGGAATGAAGCCTCTTCTGACGCTGCAGAAAGTAAAATCAAATTATGGGCCCAGTCACTTGCTGTATTGAATAAACCGTACTCCGATGCTAATCTCGTGTGTACATCTTCTCCAACACCATTCCAGCCAACCACTGGACTTACGGGGTTTACCCATTCCATCATATTCTCTGTAACCACATCTGCATCATAAGTCACCATAGCATTATTGGCGATGGCAAAATCTATATTATTATGGACAGAGGGGTTCATGGTGACTATAAGATTCCTGTTTTTTCTATCCTTCAATTCATTAAAATATTCATTTCGTGAAACATCTCTGGCATCAAGAATCTTTGTAAAGCCAAAACCTTGTATGTCAGATTCCAGTGATTCATCAATAATTATTGCATTCTCGGCACCGGCGTAGGAAGCCGCTATATTGTAAGAAAAATCCATACCAGCACGGAGTTCGAACTCATGTTCCGGATTGTAAAGAATATAACCATCAATAATACCTTCGTCCTTATAACGATCCAGTAATTGCCCAATAGTGAAGGTTCCTCTTTCTTCTGCATTGGTTCTGTCAACAACCTTATCGTACCACTTATCGTAAGTGCTGCCACCTCCATCTATCCAGATAAGTTCATCGATCTTGCCTTCTTTATGGGCTTTCGCAACAAGACCGGCAAGAGAATAGGTAAGTGCATTTCGTCCATGAGTTCTGCCTTGATTTACTTTTACAATACCATTCGGCACAGGTTGCAGTGGCCACCAATTGTTTTTTCTAAATTCGTTTCTAAACAGTAATCTTTGAGCACCGACATCATGATTTTGATTTGCAGTAACTTCAATCTCTTTTTGAAAATATTGATCGGTATCCTCGATAACAATACGGTATCTCTTATCGACTCGGGCAACATCCATTGAGGATACACTTTTGCTTATTGATTGTCCGCCGGCTTTAATATTTATACCGGTAGTTCCACTGGTGACACCGGCACTCAGAAAGGTCATGGAAGTAGTTTCCAGGAAGTTTTCTCCCCGTACGCGAAGCAAATATTGCCCCTGTGCTAAACTGCCACCCAAATTAAGCTGTATTTCATGCTGGCCCTTACCAATATTGGCACTTGTTCTCATCACCTCCTGACCCAGAATATTGTGAAGGGAGATGACCGCATTGGTGTTCTCCGGCGCTTCAAAAGGAATCGTGGTACGGGGATTAAAGGGATTAGGATAGGCATTCCCCAACTTAAACTCCGCTGGTTTTTGCAAACCTGAACCCTGCTCAGCCGAAGTAACATGGTAGGTAAGATTGAATATCCCGTCATTATCGGTTTGATCGCTAGCGATTTGCTCGCCAAAATCATTGTATAGTAAGACATTATGATTGGCTACAGGAGCTTCATCTTCATTAATAACCACACCCGTGATTTCATAAGATGTGGAACTTCCCATAATTAGCAGCGATAGCAAAATTTTTGCCGTAAGTATTCTGTATATACACTTCATAACTGAACCTGTTTAGTATTTCATTATTATAACGCTATCAGCAACTTTACAATTTTCATGTGCCTGGTAGCTTATTGAGCCAATTATCTAATTACATTGCTAGTTTGTTCCGGGTAATGTTTCATTCTAATACGCCATATTAATTCTTCCGGTGAAACAATGTTAATTTCATCATTCATTTGATCGATCGTCCATTTTAAGGGCTGGACTCCGATTGCTGTTTCACTTGTATCCGCCGGATTTTTAAACTCGGACCATGAATGGATCGCCGTCCATTCCATGGATTCATCCTTGCCCTCAATGTCTTTATTAATGATGTCCGCAACTTTTTGTATGTCGCCACCGCGTTCATCGAAATCCAAACCCTGCCATAAACTATATTTTGAGGTAACCACCGGAATCTTTACGCCATCTCGGTTTTCCATCCAAAAAACTTCTCCATCACCTCCATGATAAGGGGCATATTGTACGGCGAGCATCCCTGTCAAATTATCGATTTCCTCGGCATAAATTTGATAAGCCTCCATAGCATCTTCAGAACTTATCTCAACACTTATAAAACCCAGTACCGTAACACCTGCCCGATTCATATGCCGGCTAATTCTCCGGGCATACTCGCGCTGTACTTCTTCGCGGTTTTCTGTATCACTGGCAAATTGATCAGGGTATTGATAACCACCGGGCCCATATTCAATAACTGTCGTATATTCAGGCTGGGTATTGGAAAATTCGTTAAGTACGTCCGGAGCCATCAGAGAAAGGTTTATTGATGGAGAAGTAAACCCCATTGGGAAATCACCATGAAAAGAACTGCCCCAATAATTTTCATGCTCGAGGAAGCTTCCTATCGTCCATTGCATATTATCCCCGTCACTCATAAGAAAACTATGGAAATGCCCTTTTTTATCGAAATCAATCGTTCCTGGATTAACTGAATTAATCTGGTTGATTTCCGCAATTTCGGCTCCGGCAGAAAGGGTTATCAGATTATTCGCATGATCACTTGCCGTATTGAACAATCCATTTTTCGTTGCCATTATCGTGAATTCATATTCATCGCCATGATTCCAACCGACAACAGGGCTTATTGGATTGACCCATTCCATGGCTTCTTCGGTAACTTCATCAGTATCATAGAATACCAACGCATTATTGGCAATGGCAAAATCCATGTTGTTATGTTGACTCGGATTCATGGTAACGATAAGATCCCTGTTTTTTCTATTCTTTAAATCCTTGAAGTAGTGATCTCTTGAAATTTCCCGGGCATCAAGTATTTTAGTATACCCAAGCATCTGAATCTCTGATTCCAGTGACTCGTCAATTATGATTGCATTTTCAACCCCGGCATAGGAAACTGCAATATTGTAAGAGAAGTCCATTTCATCGCGCAGTTCCGAATTCAATTCCGGGTTATATAGAATATAGCCTTCTATATTAATTACATCCTTATAGCGATCCAGTAATTCCCAGACATTAAATTCTCCACGCTCTTCGGGCTCTATTCTATTGACGAACCTTGAATACCATTTAGGATATTCACCGCCGACTTCAATCCATACGAGTTCGTCTACCTCTCCATTTTTTTGGGCAGCAGCAACATGACCGGCAATTGAATACAGTAGAGCATTTTCTCCATGTGATTCTGCTTCTTTAGCTATAACCAACCCTTCAGGAACAGGCTGTACCGGCCACCAATTGTACTCACTTATCTCGCTTGTTGGGTCTTCAATACCACAAGCTGTCGCCACTAATATGCACATCAACAATAAAGAGGTAGATTTCATCATTTTTATCCGAAATTCTTTAGCATGTATATTTCTATCCTATGTATCTATCTATCATTTATATCGGAAATTTCAGCATGGAGTCACATGTCAGATAATGGATGCATCCATTACCTGACCCTGCTCCCTTCTTGAAAAATCATTTAGTTAGCTATTGCATCCATCGTCTGTTGCTGATTATTCTTCATTCTCACACGCCATAAGAGCTCTTCCGGAGAAACAATATGGATATCATCATTTAGATGATTAATAGTCCATTTCATCGGATACAAACCTCTTTCAACTTCATTGGGATCAGAGGGATTTTCAAAATAAGACCACGCATGGACAATGGTCCAGTCCATGACTTGTTCCTCATTTACTGCATCTTGATTTATAGCATCTGCTACCATCCCTACTTCACCGCCTCTATGGTCGTATCCATGATCTGCCCACAAACTATATCTTGCTGTAATTACAGGGATTTCATGTCCCTGCCGGTTTTGAACCCATATAATATCACCTTCTCCACCGTGATAGGGTTCGTACTCCACGCCAAACATGCCGGTCAGGTTTTCGATTTCCTCTGCATAAATTTCATATGCATCTATGGATTCCTGTGACCTTATATCTATACCTATGAATCCGATTACCGTTGTCCCGGTTCGTTGCATATGCCGATTAAGTATACGGGCGAATTCGCGTTGAATCTCTTCCTGATTTTCTCTTCGTATGGCAAATTTATCGGGGTAAAGATATCCACCGGGACCGTATTCCATTACCGTAGTTTGTTCCGGAGTCGTACGGGACATTTCATCCAGTACATCCGGAGACATCATGGACTGATTAATTGGAGGGTAGGAAAATCCTACTGGAAAATCCCCATGAGCAGAATTTGCCCAAAAGTCTTCAGATCCCAAAAAACTACCGATTGTCCATTGCATATTATCACCGTCACTCAGTACAAAACTGTGAAAATGACCTTGCATATTAAAATCTATTGTTTGTGGATCAACTGATTTAACTTTTTGATACTCCGCTTCACCCGCACCTGCGGAAAGCGCAAGCAAATTTCTATTATGATCAGTTGCTGTTATGAATAAACCATATTCTGCTGCCTGCCCTGTAAACACATCTTCGCCTCCTGTGTTCCAACCCACAACAGGAGATATGGGATTTGTCCACTCCATCATCCGTTCCGTTACTTCGTCCGTACCATAAGTCACTATAGCATTATTGGCAATCGCGAGATCCATGTTGTTGTGCGCTACGGGATCCATAGTTACAATAAGATCTCGGTTAATTCTGTCCTTTAGATCTTCAAAATAGTCATCCCTTGAAATTTCTCTGGCATCCAGTATCATGGAATACCCACGATCCTGAATTTCGGATTCCAGCGACTCATCAATAACAATAGCATTTTCAACGCCGGCATAAGAAACCGCGATGTTATAGGAGAAATCCATATCCGGACGCAGATTATCATCGTACTCCGGATTATAAAGGATGTAGCCATCGATGATGCCTTCATCCTGATAGCGATCCAGTAACTGCCATACATCAAATACCCCTTGTTCTTCGGCTCCGATTCTGTTCACTAATTTGGAATACCATTGGGTGTACATTCCCCCGGTCTCAATCCAAACAAGTTCATCCAGATCCCCTTTCTTTTGAGCTTTGGCAACCAGACCGGCAATGGAATGCAGCAAGGCATCTTCACCATGGGTATCACCCTGCTTTGCAGTCACTAACACATTTGGAACAGGTTGCTCTGGCCACCAGTTATCGTCACTGAATGTAACTGTATTTTCATCGGTTTGACCCTGGCATGCAATCAGGAAAGTCAGTGATAAAGTAAGAATCAATGTAAAGCTAATTTGTATTGTGTTCACGTTTTCAGATATTTTTTTATGGTTAATGGCTTACTGCTCAATCAGTATTTTTGTCACTCCCCCGATCTTTCTTCGGTTCAGGCGACATGACAAACATCAAATGCAGACCTTCCATCAGCTGCCTATGCATGTGAAATGGTTTTTGTGATAGGCTTCTCCTTCAATGGATACATTCATCAATGCAGCAATTCTCGCCGTGGTTGTTTTCAACCTCTATGGATATGGTCTTTTCAATTTTAAACTTCAGTGACATTTTGGGAAAATTTGGGGACCCAATGCGAATTGGTCACCTGCAGGTATTACCAGAAAAAAGCACATGGTACTGAAAACATACCATGCCGAAGTTTATCCGATATCTATTCAGTCTCTGCAAAATAGATATTACGATCTATTTACAAGTGACTTAGCATTAAACAAATCACCACACTCTTATTTCATATCTTCCAGGTTCAAGATTTTCAAAAGGACCTATGGTCGGATTTATTTTGTTTCTTTGGTCATCCATATAATCACGATCTACAATCATAATTGATCCATCAGGGTTAACAAATCTTTGCCTGGGAATCAGTGCCGCACCAAGAAGCGGGGTTGAAATTAAAGTACTTCCAAAACCTATTATCTCTTCATTTATATTCATAGACAAGTATATAGCTTCATTCCGTTCTTCAATTTCGATATTCGGATAATAGTCTATTGCTAAATAATTTTTTTCTTCTTCATAGACACTGGCATTATTTAAATAAATATTGTTATTGATAAAAACAGGTAATTCACTTTCATTATAGGCTTTCAAACCATCACTTTGCACTAATCCAGTATCTTCATTTGTAATGATTTCGTTTTCGGTACCTACAAAGATATTGTTAAAAAACCGGTTATCTCCTCCTCTGGTAATATCCCGGCCAACTACTTCGGTGGAATGTGGCTTATGATATGGTGTTTGCCTCAAATGGGGTTCCATTTGCACATCACCGCCTATCAAATTATGGACATAAGCTCCTCCTTTGGACCAGTCTCTAATCGCCAGGTCTGATAAAAAGATATTATTATCCACCAAATAAGGACCGTGATTAACCTCAGAAAAAAAGTCATCGGTAGTATTATTATATAAAAGATTGCCGGTAACTCTTGTTCCTTGCGTCATCCAATCTAACCAGATTCCACGGCCGGTATTTACAATCCTGTTACCCTTTATAATCATATCAATAGGAGCATGGAATTTAATGCCGGCCATTTCTGATCCACTGAATTGCCGTTTGGTCCAGATATTATAAATATCGTTGTTTTCAACTTTGCTGAAAATAGCACCAAAGCTACCAACTATTCCGGCTTGTTCAGAATTATAAATGACATTATTTCGAACAATATGAGAACCAATATTATCCTTTGACCAACCCATTTCAAGAACCGTATCAACCATATTGTTATAATGTGTTGCACCATCAATTTCAGGATTTTTGATCCACACATTATGACCACTTTTACGATCTTTCCCAAGCGTAACGGCTGTGCATTTGGAGTCACTTATAACATTATCTTCAATAATCCAGCCTTTACTCCAGAATGTACCGATTAAACCAATTTGCTCAGCCGTTGGAGGAGCCCACTGAGTAGCAGCCTGTCTCAGTTTAAATCCTCTTACGGTAATATAGTCGATACCGGTAGTATCAGGATAAAAGACAGCTTCCCGTTTATTTATTTCCACCAACTCTTCATTCGGGTTAGCTCCGTGAAAATTGGCATATATATAAGTACTGTCATCATCGCTTTCTGTATACCATGTATAAATAGAGCCTTCGGGATCATATCGATCTTCTTTTGGCCTGGGGTTAAGCACCCGTTGGAGTGTAGCTGATTCCCAGAGAGATTTTCCGTTTAGATATACCTCACCAGTGTGATGGTTGCGTCCATGATCCTGAAACCAATCGCCTTCTATAAGATCTGTGTACGGGTTATAGTCTCTAAAAAATGATTTAGGAAGTGCTACTTTCCAAACGTTTTGTGTAAGTTCTTCCCAGGTATCGATAATCTCAGATCCTTTTATAGTAACTACCTCTCCTTCAGCAGCTTGATAAACGATTCTTTTATCGTCAGAACTGCCTCCTCTTTTCGGAGTTACTCGTTCACGGTAGGTACCTTCGTGCACGGTAATCACATCCCCGGGTTGTGCAATATCAGCAGCCGCCTGAATGGTATAAAAAGGCTGATTCTCTGTCCCCGGATTTTCATCATTACCACTTTTGGACACAAAGTACTCGTTTCCACGGTTTACATCTTTGGCAACAAGATGTTCATTTTGAGCGCATGCTACCTGACTTAAAAGAACTGGAATAAGTAATGTAAAAAGAAGCTTCATAGCGAAGGAAAATTATATTGGCAGTTATTTTTTATACAGCACAGATAAGACTGTAGTTACATTATCAATAGAGTTAATAAGTCTCTTATTAATTCAGGAATCGCTTCCACTCTGTTCCAAAGAGAGGCTTAAAAGAGTAATCGACTATATACTTTTTGACCAAAGCACCATATTTTTTATCAACTTTTATCATATTTTTTTATCACGTAGAGTCAAAAGTATAAATAAATTAAACTTAATTGTCAATTTTCATTTTTTACCTTTCACTAATTTTTTCATTGACATATCAGGCTTAGATAGCCTGATCAAAAAAAAATTATTTACATTTAGCAGGCTGTTATTTTTACAAGTGATAGTGCTTTTTTTATCAAAGTTATTTTTCTGACGCCAGTCTGGCTACCGACCTGCAGGTCATACAAATTATCACCGCTGGGTAACGTGTTGGAAATTTTATCCTCAATCCGAATTGTTTGACCGAATTAAACTGTTCGGAGTTGGACACAATACACACCTCAAACAGCCAGTCCCGTTGGGAAATCAACGACGGACAACTGACAGTTCTTTGATCTTCCTGGCTGTGGAGATACTGCCATTTATTTGTTACTGGAGTGCTATCCCTTTCTTTCCCAAACAGTAAAGGTATTCTTGCCATCCGCCACTTTCTCAAAGGCTCCGGCAGCAGGGCGGTTTACATTTCTTGTAACCTTTAAATAATCGGTATCGATTTTCAGAGGATTTCCATCATGATCCAGGTATGGCTCACCGGAAATCAAGGTTTCCCCTACACGGTCTGATGTAACCGGCGTGGTACTTTCTGTTGTAAACGAAGATTCCATGCGCATTTGAAGTTTCACCTTATTGGTTTCCTGGACCAAAGTTACATCAGGTTTAAAATCAGGCAATACAACAGCACCCTCATCATGCTTCGATGGTTTACCATCAGCCAGGTAGACATTCCCTACCATATGCATGGGTTGTTCGGCATCATCATAGATATCCAGTTTTGTCCCAACAAAGATATTATTATAGTAATGGCTATCTCCACCGGGGTGATTATCAAACCCTTTTATTTCTGTTGAATGTGGCTGCAGATATGGAGTTTCCCGATATAATTCCGGCCAGAATTTCATACTTCCGGCTATCAGGTTATGCGCGTATACACCACCTTGTGAACGATCTTTCAGAGCACGTTCCGATAAGAAGAGATTATTATCTACAACAAACGGCCCATGATTTACCTCAAAGTATAAATCCTGTTCAGGTCCGTTATCGTAAAACAGGTTTCTGGTAATCCTCGCTCCCTGTGTCATCCAATCCATCCAGATTCCGCGGTAGGTACGGTAAATATGATTATCCTCGATAAGGAAGTCCACGGCTCCATGTATTTTGATACCGGACATTTCGTGTCCTCCAAACAGACGGCGGATATGAATGTCATGAATTTCATTTCCGGTAATGCTGGAGAAAACCGCCCCAAGGCTTCCGACAATACCAGCCTGCTCACAATGGGAAATATGGTTATTCCGTACCACATGGCTGCCGATTTTATCTTTAGACCATCCATTTTCCAAAGCACGCTCAATGGTCATTACATACCCTTCGGCACTATCTTCGGATTTGTTATCCCACTCATCTCCATACTTGCCAAGCGTTACCGCTACGCACGTAGCGTATTTGATATCATTATTTTCAATTATCCACCCTTTACTCCAGTTGGTCCCTATTAAACCGATTTGCTCGGCAGTCGGCGGGGCCCAGGGTGTAGCAGCATGCATCATGGTAAAACCACGCACTGTCAGATAATTAACACCGGTTTTCTCTGGATAAAAAATTGCCTGACGAACGTTAATTTCTGTCTCTACCTGATTCGGATTTACATCAAAATGAGCCCATATCGTGGTTTCATTTGGGTCGACCTCTGCAAACCATAACGGGGTATCTGCATCTGCAGGATTCAGGACCTCGTCACGATGAGCAGCTTCTGTCAGCCAGTGTTCATTTATGTAAACCGCACCGGTATGATGCTTTCTGCCCATATCATAAAACCAATCACCATATATTATATCACTATACGGATTAAAGTCACCAAAGAAGCTATTGGGAATGACGACTTTCCAGGTATCACCGTTAACCTTCTCCCATCCGGTAATAACCTCGGAACCTTTTATTACAACCTTTTCGCCCTGGGCTGCCTGATAGGTAATACGCTTTTGATCGGATATACCACCACGGACAGGATTGATTCGTTCACGGTAGGTTCCCTCGTGTACCGTGATTGCATCACCTGGCTTTGCAACAGCCGAGGCAGCCATTATGGTTTTAAAAGGATTGCTGCGAGAACCATCGTTACCATCATTTCCATCTACGGACACATGATAAACGTTATTAAATTCAGCGGTTTGACCTTTGCTGCTGGAATTTGCGCAAGAGTAAAGCCCTGTACTGAATAAACCGGCACCCATTAAACTGAATTTCAAAAAGTCACGTCTTTTTATCATGGCCATATATAGATTATTTATTCTTTCTATTACACTTAATATTGCAATAATATATAATCATCTTTATTAAAAAAAAGATGGTCATAGTAGATTTTTGATGGATTTTTCGATTACTGTTTAGCAGCAGTATTCGTATCCAGTAAAAAGTCAAATTTGACTGCAGGATTCACCGGGTAACCATTGTAAATAGCGGCTTTTCGGTGACGATTATGTTTGAGAGTTTCCCGAAGTTTTTTTGCAGCCCGGCTTTGCCCATAATCCAAAACAGGATATCTCCCCAAAAAAGAATGTGTGATTTCGGCTATTTTATCAAGGTGATTTTCTGCGTGAAGTGGTGTGCCTCTCCATTCTCCGGCAGCATCGTGGCACGAACCAGATAAATTCCGCTGGCAAGCTGTTCGGAATCAAAGGTGATCTGGTGAGTTCCACTTTCATACCCCTGGTCAGTAAGTGTCGTGACCTGTCTACCTGTTACATCATATACGGTAATATGTACATGGGCGTGATCGGACAAGGCGAACGGAATCGTTGTAACCGGATTGAAGGGATTAGGATAATTTTGCCCAAGCCTGAAATCATCGGGTGGGGTTTGGCCGGCATGATCATTGTCATCGGAAGCAGTTGGCTCGGAGGCTGCCGTTCCCAAACTGAAGTTGTTGAACGTGACCCGATTGCCCTTATCTGCTGTCATATCGTCACCGTCGAACCTGATTCGGATCCGGAAATCGGGATTGTCCGCTGCTCCATCGATATCACTGAAATCAATTTCATACTTTTGATATTCAAACGTCAGTGGTTGTCGGGAATCTTCGAGCCCGTCGGTGGTCCATGTTTCATTTTCATCCACCGAGTATTCGATGATCAGTTCATCGGCGGCAGCTTCATCCATGGCTGCAAAGCGGAACAGGACATCCTCCAGTCCGGTGGTGGGGACTTCAAACACTATGATATTTTCACCACCGTCGCCGGTAAATGGCTGACGGACCTGCAGGGCACGCATCCGGTTGTGGTCAAAGGGGCGGCCGTAATTCCCCCCGGGTTGGTAATTGATATCGGTTGGACGATTACGGCGTTCCATCGAAGCTTTTCGCCAATTCGGATGCTCCTCTTCAAACGGATACCCTTCCAGAGCTGATTTGAAGCGGATGCGGGCGCTGTCGATCAGGGCATACTGAGGCTCCAGCTTCTCGAGCGGGGTATTGTTGGCCATTTCGTCGCCGAAGTACCAGAAATAGCGGAGCTGGGATTGTGCCCCCTTAGGCGGCGTTCCCATTTGAGAATCGATCCAGCTCAATCGCTGCTCAATCCAGTCCACCATGTACTCCACCTCTTCGTCATAGGTTTGTCCGACGAAATAATTGGGCCAGATATGATCACCCAAAATTTGCCAGCGTTCGAAGTTTCGATGCTGGGCTTCATCAAGCAGATCGGCATAGTCTTGAATGAGGCCGACGATGTGGTCGGTGGCAAAGGGTCCTTCGCGCAGTTCCCACCACCGTTTTTCGTAGCGGTCCTCAAAGCCGGGATCTTCGAACAGCCGCGTATACCAGCCATTCATATAAGCTCCCCCGGAAATATCCGGATGATCATGATACCAGCCCTGCGGGTTATAAGCGTCTAAGTAGTCCCCGTTACCCAGGCTGATGTTGTAGTCCCAGACCGGTCCCATCACCAATCGCCCCCCACGGTCCTTATGCAGATAGGTGCTCAACCGGAAGCCGTCGATTTCTTTGAGCGTCTCGGTAATCAAATGATGATCGATAAATGATTCCGGGTCCATCCAGGCAGCATAGCCCTGTTGCGGATCGTCAAAGTCGGGTCCAAAAAGTGCCCGTTCAAGATCACCGATATAGCCGGAAATCCAGGAGCGCTGCTCCGGAGTAATATCCCGGTCCTGAGGACGAACCAGGGCAAAGCCTGTATTCCGCTCATCACTCCGGAAATGAGTATCACGATCGTAGTTAATGATGTAGCCACCGGTAATTTCCGGTTCCTGGTTGTCATCCGGACCGATTTTGGTGATGTTGACCCGATTGTTGTCCCATTTGATCCGCTCGACCAGCATGTAGACCCCATGATAATGGCTGGATGTGACCGGTCCGTCACCATCGTGCAGAAACAGCTCGACAAACCGGGTTCGGGGTGCATATCGCCCCATGTCGCGGCTGAGCCGATAGGCCACAGCATTACGCATAAGCGTTTTGTCATCATACGGAGCATACATGATCCAGTTGTTTTCCGAAGGCATGCCCAGTATGGGCTCATTGCGGTTTTCGTCATTCTCGTCGATCAGTCGTACACCGAACTGCTTTTTGGGAAACTGCAGTGAACTTGAGCCGCGGTAGTTGGATTCCGTACGGCTTTGCAAATGAACCGAGTCTGACAGAAGACGTGCACGACCGTCTTCTTCTTGTTCAATAACTGTAAAATGCACATTGGTCCTTTTGCATTCCGCCTCCCAGACATTATCCATACCATCACAATTATCGAGCATCGTTTTAATTGGCTGGCTGACGATCACCAACGGCAGATCGGAGTCGAAATCAGCGATATCCGGGTCCAGTCTGCTGTAAATTTTGGTAGCAGAAGGACCGGGCAATTTGCTGCCATCGTCAGTTTGCCGGTAAGCCCGGGCACGAATCTTTTTTGTACCAGAAACCAAAATTGGATCATCTTCTGAATATCTGGCAGAAGATGAGTCGGGAAGGTCCCCGTTAATGGTGTAGTAGATGGTGGCACCTTCCTCTGCCGTTAAGCGAAGTTCGAACGACGGTTCCGTGAATGTGCCGGCATTTCGTGAGAATTCCGGTTCGGCCGGTGGTGCGGCATCATTTATTTGTGACGCAGATGAGGTCGAAACAGAAGTGATAAGAGCAAATGCAAGCAGATGGTACACTGCTAACATTTTTATTTTGTGTACCATGATGATAACTATTAACGCCGGGAAAACCCGGCCAAAGAGAAATTAGATGGTTTTCATTAATACAACCTGTAATATCTGAAGATGAAGAGATGGTAAAAAAAATCCCTTAAGATATTACGGTTTTGGAAACCAATAATTTTGGAATGGATGCGCAAAGTCGCGGGTCGTTTGCGACCATTCTTCATATTACCAGACCTTATAAATCATGGTTCCTTCCTGAACATCTTCCAGCGGACCGGGGGAGGGATTTTCTTCATTCCTGGCATTTCCCAGGTAATCCATATTAATGATGTATGGAGCTTTATGCAGATCAACATAAATGCCATCTGAGATAATCGTTGTTCCCAGCATCCGGGTTGTAACAAGGGGATTCACCATTGTGGAGATGCGGGAATCAAAATTGATATGCAGGAATACATCCTCACCTTCTTCTTTGAGTGTAACATCTGTATTGAATTGTGGCTGGTTCAGGTAATCCGTATCAGTATCACCGGGTTTCGCACCAGAGTAATACACATTTCCTTTGGCAAAATTTGGAAACTCTGCACTCTCATATCCATTCAATCCAAAAAAACGATTTTCATCTACCGTCACATCCGGACGCTGGATAAAGATGTTATTATAAAATCGATTGTCACCACCAAGGGTATTTGAGACGCCGGCGATTTTGGTAGAATGAGGCAGATGATAAGGAGTAGAACGATCCAATACCTGATGATGCTCTAGTTTACCACCAATCAAATTATGCACAAAAGCCCCGCCTTGTGCCACATCCCTGATCGCTACATCAGATAAGAAAATATTATTATCTACCAAATAAGGACCATGGTTAACCTCCGTAAATAAATCATCAATGGCACTATCATAGATTAGGTTTCCGGTTATACGTGTACCCTGTGCCATCCAGTCGATCCAGATACCAATGGCTGTGTTATTGATTCGATTATTTTTAATAAGCATATCGATAGGAGCATGAAATTTTAATCCGGCCAATTCCGCACCACCAAACATCCTTTTGGTCCATATATCATAAATATGATTATGGGATATTTCGCTAAAAATTGCTCCCAGACTGCCTACGATACCAGCCTGTTCCGTATTAAAAATGGTATTATTCCTCACAATATGGGAGCCAATGTTTTCCTTTGACCACCCACTGTTAAGAGCTTTGAAAATGACCTCATTGTATGATGTAGCTCCATCCTTAACTGGATTATTCATCCACACATTCTGTCCCGTTTCCCGGTCTTTACCCAAGGTGATACCGACCGTTTTTGAATTACTAAGGATATTATCTTCAATGATCCAGCCCTTGCTCCAGTGGGTTCCAATCAAGCCGATTTGCTCGGCTGTAGGTGGTGCCCATTGCGTGGCTGCCTGGCTCATGTGAAAGCCTCTTACCGTAATATAGTCCATGCCGGGACGATCCGGATAAAAACAGCTGTTCCGAACATTGATTTCTACCAGTTCCTCATTTGGGTTATAGTCATGAAAGTTTGCCCAAATAGTTGTTGTTTCATGATCACTTTCTGAATACCACTGATATAAGGAACCTTCCGGATCGATGCTGGTTCCCACGGTTTCAGGATTCATTACCATCTCTATTGATGGCATTTCATATAAAGATTTTTCATTCAGATAAACTTCCCCAGTATGATGAGTTCGGCCACCATCACTATACCAATCCCCTTCAACAATAACCTGATATGGATTATAATCACCGAAAAAATCATTATTTATAGTAGTTTTCCAAACGCCGTTATCCACCTGCTGCCAATCGGAGATTACCTCAGATCCTTTGATTACGACACGTTCGTTTGGAGCGGCACGATAAAGTATCCGTTTCAGATCATTAGTTCCGCCTCTGGGTGGTACAACCTTTTCCCGATAAGTACCCTCATAGACAGTAATAGTGTCACCTGCTACAGCTATTTCAGCAGCGGCTGATATCGTCCTGAAAGGTTGGGACTCGGTACCTGGATTTTGATCATTTCCTTCTACAGAAACATGGTATTCGTTTGCCTGAACATCAAAGGAATAAAGGAAGAGTGCTGAGAGGAGACAGATTTTAAAAAAGTTCATGTATTTTTGATTATGCTTATTTGATTATGCTTATTTAAGTATAAGCTTCTCCGATTTTCGGACCATTCAAAAACAGAGAAATTCGGTTTCGTGACCCCCTCCAGTTTCAAATGGCCCAAGTTCCGGGAAGCTTATGATTACTTTCGCTTATAAAACTTTAGTCTGACCCGGAATTGGTGTAGGATAAAACCCGTTCTCATCAGGCTTAACAGGCGGTTCCGCGTCCCAGGCAAACCTTTCCGGCATCACATTAATCTCTGAATTAAGGGCATCTTCGCGATTGATGATCTGACCGGAATGTGCTGCCATCCGACCCATAATCGTAGTAAGAGTACTATTAATCCCATGGTCGGTATCATCAATTACTCCTCCATTTCTGACAGATGCAATGAGTTTATCTAATTCCAACTGATATGAATTTGGATCTCCTTCGCCATCATGCCTATAGATATCAGACCCATTGCGATCGGTTATTATTCCAGAAGAAGTTTCCACATATCCACGTGTACCCTGAAGCCTTTCAGTAACCCTGGCCATTGTGCCTGGTTGCTGGCGGGTCTGAGCAGAAACAATTGCTCCACTCGGATAAGTAAACTCTATGGAGTAGTGATCAAAAATGTCACCTGCATTTTTTCCACTACGTACCTGGCGCCCTCCCATACCCTGAGCAGTAGTAGGAAATTCACCAACAAACCAGTTGGCCGCATCCATGTTATGAATGTTATAATCCTGAATATGGCCACCGCTTAACCAATAAAAATAGTACCAGTTATTAATCTGGTATTCCATTTCGCTTTCATTCGGCTGGCGTTCCTTTGGTTGCAAATAAGCATGAGGAGTCAACCAGTACGCCTGTCCGGAGACAATATCTCCTATTGCTCCATCATGAACGCGATTTACTAATTCACGGTATTTGGTTTCATAACGCCTTTGCAGTCCTACAACCACATTAATTTTCTTCTGCCGGGCTGTTTCTGCAACCTCAAAAAACTTCTGTACACCCTTAATATCAGTAGCCAACGGCTTTTCGGCAAATACGTGTTTTCCCTGACGCACAGCTTCTTCAAAGTGGAGCGGACGGAATGCGGGATAGGCACATAGCAGTACCACATCGGCAAGCTCGATAGCATGTTTATACGCATCAAAACCGACAAATTTGTGCTCCTCTGGAACATCTACTTTTCCGGTACCCTGAAATCGAGTATTCAAATGACTATAGCTGGTTTGAAGCCGTTCTTCGTTAAGATCGGCCATCGCCACCAATTTTATTCCATCCCCGGTGCTAAGTGCATTGACAGCAGCACCGGCTCCCCGGTTTCCGGAACCGATAAGTGCTACTTTTAGTGTCTCTTGTGGAGAAACATAGGCACTTGCTGCTAAGGGAAGGCCACTTAACATAGCACCGCTTGCAGCTATTGTCGTCGCTTTAAAAAAATCACGCCGTGTAATTCCACTACTTTTGTTATCTGATTTATCGTTCATAAGATATAGCTGATCTTTGTACTCTTTTCATCCAAAGAAAAAAGTGGTTTGTTTGTTGAAAGAATG
>Ga0207421_10003459_pt1 | contig 18802 bp, 15 predicted proteins | sample SodLakKL_010_SED_4_FD_187542 | JGI IMG/M metagenome (GOLD analysis project Ga0207421, IMG submission 187542) | Alkaline sediment microbial communities from Lake Tanatar, Kulunda Steppe, Russia - 8KL_010_SED (SPAdes) (version 2) | ecosystem: Environmental > Aquatic > Non-marine Saline and... | reverse complement strand
ATGCAGTACAGTAGGTTTGATCCTACCATCATCAGCATATCCCCTGCTGCTGGAGGAATACATCGTGTTATGATTTGGATAATTCGTCACTCCACCTACACTGAAGAAATTCTTACCTTCAGGCTCTCCAGACATAGTTTCTTCAAAAGGTCCACTATTTCCCATCGCAAACAAGATGTTATAATCCTTATTATCCCATATGAATTCATCGCCGTCGATAGCTAATCCTGTATAACTTTGTATTCCTCCACCCCAGCTGTTGGTGTGAGCTCTTGATCCACTATCATAAGATGGTTGCCAGGCTTCAGCATACATATCGCTCGGTACGCTGAGTCCTCCGGCTGCGGTACCTATATCCTGAAAGATCAAGCGAGCCTCTAGAGCGTTGCCGTCATGATTGCTGTATTGACCGTAAGGAAGTGATTCACCTAATACAGTTCCGGCACAATGAGTACCATGATATACACCTTGATATAGATCGCCCCCTATCGAATAGTGCTCTTGAATTTTTCTATGATCATCTCCATAATCTACACCATCTTCGAATGCCTCGTGATCACTGTACAATTCGCTGTCGCAAACAGTGATCAATTGATCTGTTCCGGTGATCCCTTGTTCCGTGACTTTCCTATAATCCTGAACATTCGTCTGGGTGATCCAGGTGGCATCGTCATTGTAAAGTTCTGGTTCTTCCATACCTTCAGTTATAGATTTTACACCCCTCAAATTAGCAATAGTTTCGATCCTCCGAGTATGTATATCGACTGTTATACCGTTTCTCCCTACTGCATGAATTTCTCCTCCAAGGTATTCTACTTCCATAGCGGATTCACGTAGATCGACCCCGCCGAAGAAGGACACTTCTATGAGTTGTTCTCCATCTTCTTCTAAAAGGTTTCTATCAACTCTATATGCGGGCTGGTATATGCCCACCCAATTCACAAAATATTTTTCTTCTACACGTCTCTTGGTCTCTAAATCCATCTCAACGATAAAATTGAACCTGTGCCTGAATTCGTGGAGGACTGCACCTTCCTCTTCTAACCTCTCTTTCCACTCCCTCCGTATCGGGCCGATGAATTGGACTATATAGTAACCGACTTCCTCGTTGGGATGAGCTTCGATCTCCAAGTGATCTGGTATCTCAGGAGTACCTTCATCCGCATAGAACGAATAAGATTGTAATCCTACATAATCTCTATTCTCCAGCGATTCGACTACATTTCCTCGCTTTTCTAATTCTACCCTATCTTCTTTTGATGTTTCTATCAGTACAAAATAAGGATACTCCTCTATCACTTCTATACCTGAAGTGCTCTCAAAGAGATTCTTGTCCTCTTCGTCAACATCTCTGATCAACACAATCTCAGTCTCAATATCATTTTCTGTTTCTACTGCAGAAAAAGCAACACCTGCGGATAGAACAGAGCCAAGCAAAACCACCGTTGCCACCAACGCAAAAATATATTTGATCAAAGCCATGCTAGCTTTACCATAAGTGCTTTATTTAAAACTTCGGGATGATGATTTTTTTTATGGCGCAGTAATTTATCTGTTAGTGTCTTCTACATCTCCTGTGTCTTCTACTTCTCCTGTATCTTCTACTTCTCCTGTATCTTCTACGTCTCCTGTGTCTTCTACGTCTCCTGTATCTTCTACGTCTCCTGTATCTTCTACGTCTCCTGTATCTTTTACGTCTCCTGTATCTTCTACGTCTCCTGTATCTTCAGTCACGTCCTCCTTTTCATCTTCCTTTCTCAAAAAGATCAACAACACGACAAACAGGGCCACCACCAAAAAGAGTATCCACAACCACCAGTTGGATCGCCCCTCCTCGGTCTCTTCGATGGTTATCCCGACTTCGTCTATGTTGAATATATCTCCTTCGCCCATGCTTTTAACGATGATATCGACTTCTCCAGCCTGTCCTTCTTCCGTTCTCCAAGTGAATTCGCCCTCGTATTTCTCTCCTGCCGTAAGAGTGATCTCTTCAGTATCTTTGGATCGATTTTCTCCCTCTAAACGAATCGAAAAAACTATCTCCTGGGTATGTTCCCTGTTACCTTTGTTCTCAGCTCTATACTCTACTGTTATTTCTTCTCCCTCTACAAATTTATCTCCAGCCGATGGTGATATTATTTCGATCTCGAAGTATGGTAGTCTTACAAAGTGGGCCGTCAGTGATCTATCTCCATCCATCACGATGGTTATCGTCTTTTCCTCTCGCTCTCCCTCAGGATGATCCCCGCTCCAATCACTGAATTCCCATCCACTCTCAGGAAATACACTGATATCTATCTCTTCACCGTGCTGGTAAGTGTGCGTGCCCACTCCGGGATCGGTGAATCCCTCGCCCTCGACCTCGATCTCCAATTCATATTCTATCGGCAAAAAGTGTGCTTCGATAGTTTTGTTTTGGTCCATCACCAATGTTATCACATCATCTGAACTATCGTGATCTCCTGTCCACTCGTGAAAGTACCAATTTTCATCCGGTAACGCCGTTAGTTCAACTTCAGTACCCTCTTCGTAGTGATCTTGCTCCGGCTCTACAACGACTTCTCCCTCACCTTGGACCTCGATGCTAAGCCGGTATTCATATATCGATTCGAATACGGTCACCATCGCCGAAGCGTGATCATCTTCACTCACTATCTCTATCTCATGTTCTCCTATGTTACCCTCCTCCGCCTGCCACATAAATTCGCCCTCGTATCCTTCGCTAGATCCAAGCGTTACTTCTTCAGTACTTTCCAGCTCTCCGTTGACTGTGATCTCTATATCCTGGGTATCCTCAGCTTCGCCTGTGTTAGTTATGGTGTATTCAACTAAAACCTCATCACCCTCTATCACTTCTTCTTGGAACCCCACGATCTGTACCTCAAAGTTAGAGATGGTAGAGAATTTTAAAAGAGCTCCTTCTTCTTCCTGACCGTCCCATGTCACAACTGCTTTGAACTCGTAGATATTACCTTTTTCTAAGTCTTCTACCAACTCAGCAAACTCCTCTTCCTGGTCCATCATGATCTCCGATGTTTCGTTCCAGTCTCCCGGTTCATCCCTATCCTCACTTTTCATACGATATCTAAAAAGCACTTCGACACTTTCTTCAAGACCCATATAAGTCAATTCACCGTGAAGTTTAGCTGATCCGCATGTGACTTCACTCGCACCTATGGTGTCAACAGCAGGGCGGTTATACACCGAAAATCCCTCACTCATATTTTCCACACTCACCTGGTATGAACCCGCCTCATCTGTACTGTAAACCATAGAGGCCGTTTGTATCTCACCCACGTCGAGTTCCACAGAAGAAGCTCCAGCAAACTCCTCTTCCACATAAAACTCAGCAGTGTATATCCCTAACTCGTTACCTGTATTCTCTACATCCACTTTGAATTCGATTTCATCCCCTATGTAGGCTTCTTCCGGCTCCACCCTTAGATCATCCAGTTCAAAATCTATCTGTGGTGTTTCAAGTATGGCCTCGGTTACGCTGTTTAACCTGGGAGGTGACACGGCACCGTTTAAAAACAAGACCTGTTTAGTCCAAAGGTACTTTGCTTCCAGGTCATCAACTTCGTCTAGAGCAGGGATAGACTTTCCATCCTCAGCTTTAGTCCACTCGTCTTCTCCGGGTGTTTCACCTTCCGTTATGGCAGTATAAACATATATTTCTGAAGGACCAGGAGTGATGGCATCCCATGTTATCAAACTGTCTTCGATCCTATCCAAACTCTCTAAACTCATAGGCGTCGAGATCCTTGTGCCTTCTTCGATGCTTAGATTCGAAAGATGGGTGTGTATCCTTCCATGATCCCCATCACGAAACGGATCGTGTTCTCCATGGTTATGATTAGTATTGCCGCCCGAACCGGTATGAGTTCCAACACCTGCGTCTATCAACTCTATGAGATAGTCCTGGTTGTAATCGTATCCACCGGGTTCTCCTGCCCAAGCCATGTATTCCCCGTCATGGTCTATATCAGCACCTCCTCCGTCTCCTCCTGTGCCGTTTCCCGTTCTGGGTGTTGCTCCCTCTTCAGCGGTCTCTGCGTCGTCGCCGTGTCCCCAATCGGAATCATCGTAGATGTCACCACCTTGACCTCCTGCACCGCCGCCGCCACCACCTATGGACCTATCACTGACACCTATCATGGTAATGTCTTCAGTTTCTCCTCCTCCTCCGCCGGCATCGGCTGCGGCTAACCATACTTCCGTGCCGTTCTCTTTTACTCCTACGATCTCCGTGGAACCTCCGCCGGCCCCTGCATGGGGAGAACCATAAGTATAACTATCCTCTAAAGTATCTCCTCCTTTAGAGGCGCCCCATCCTCCTTCGTTGATCGTGGTTGACGAACCATCTCCTGTTTGGCCGCCTTCTCCTACGTATATATGCAATTCTTCGAACTCGGAAACATCGAACACGCCTTCGAGCAGACCTCCATCACCACCGATACCACCGGTCCAGTCTCCTCCGTGAACGGCTCCTCCACCACCCGCACCTAACATCTCAACTTTCATATGAGTATGGTCCGCCACTGAAAAAATTTCTTTCTCTCCGACGAATTCAAAGGTCTTTTCTTTCTCGACCATCTCCAATACTAGATCGTTATCTTCGATGTTTAGGCCGTCCATATCCTCATAAGTTTCCCACTCTTCCTCGACTTGTGTCGTCCTTGAGAGATCGGAGGGTACGAAGTTTAGGATCTCGCCTGTGACTTCACCTCCGTAATTTTCTATTACCGCTTTAAATTCGTACTTCTGAAGAGGATTTAAACCTGAAACCTCGTGAGAAAAAATTCGCGGACCCGTTTTTGATCCTAGAGGGATATCTGTCCATACGTCTTCGCCATATGCCCTATATCTGAAAAGAACTTCGACTTCTTCGCCTACGTTAGGCAATCTTCCTCTCAGTGTCGCTTCCGTCAAACCAACATCAACGGGCCTTTGTGTGTTAACCCAATTCATCACTCTGATGGTCACTTGTTTCGTACTGTCTTTATCTATATCGGTGTTAACGTAAAATATCTTTTCTTCACCTGTCTCTATTTCATCTACGATGGTTGCGTTTTCCACATAGTACTCGTAACCAGGGAGTGGAGACGGTACGGTGAATTCGATAAAAGCATCGTCAAAAGACTCGTACAAGTTGTTCTCCACGGTGGCAACGACTTCAGAATTAGTCCCATCGTTCTCTGGAGAAAAATCCACAGATATCTCTCCTAAAGGGATACCGGCTTTATCATCTCTTTCCCCGTCACCATCTAAATCATAAGTCAAAGATTCTATCTCATCTCCGTTTATACGGACTAAGCGGTATTCATTGACGGTCTTAACAAGATCCCCTGTGGTAATGTGTAGGGGTCTTTCTCCCTCCGTGGGGTCCCCCTCGATCTCTTCTCCATGGGCATCGTAAATATTTCGGTTCGAATGTATATGACCTGCAATAACAGCAGTTACATTGTAGTCAAAAAGGGCCTGGATGAATGCCTCTCTCACCTCATCGTCTACTATCTGATCGGGATAGATGGGGTGATGCATATGAACGAACTGCATCCTTTTGTCCTGATTTTCCCTCAACACCTCTTCCATCCATGTAACGTTCTCCATGGTCATCAAACCAGCGGTATTCCATGGGATGATACTTTCCCACGGGAATTCGGGTTTGCCTGAATTCTGCATGACGAAATGGTAATCGTCACCGTAGGTGAAAGTAAAATTCAAGTGGGGATTCACCCATTCCTGATAAGATTTTATGCTGGTTTCTGGAGCGGGTTCGGGATTGAGAGCTATATCCGTATAAGAGAAATCATGATTCCCGTGAACCACATATACGGGAACTTCCAACTCCTGCAGTAATTGATAGACCTTTTCGTCCTGGTGTTCCGGTGCTGGATTCTGTGCGGCCCAGAAAGCAGGTTCTTTATCGGAGATATCGCCTTCAAGAGTGACGAAATCGGGCCGTATCAAGTTCATCTCGTGAACAAATCGTCTGAATCTATTCACCGCAGCGGGTTCTCCGTCGTCGACGTAACCTATGTGAGTGTCGGGTGCGCTGACGAAGGTGAACTGGTCGGTTATCTCGTCCACCACGTTTACGGATTGGATGCTCGTTACATATTCTGTGCCGTCACTAACGTTCAAGTCGTATAATTCTTCTCTAGCATCTCCAGGGATCACAGCTGTCAAATACCAGTTGTTTTCACCGGGTCTATGCTCCGCCCTTTCGATACCGATTATATCCATGGAGTACTCTTCTAAATAATCATCCGAATATTCCTTGAACAACCATGCCTCCCAAGGAGTGTTTTCATCCGCGGTCGGATTCCTAACCCATATATCCATGGTTTTCTCTCTCTCCTGGATCTTTGGAACACTTATCAACGGTTTCATCACCCGTATCTCGTATCCTTCGTCTTCTTCAAACCCTTCGTTACGTTCAAGAGTTAGGTCGGATTCGAGAGAGAGCTCCGAAGGTCCAACGTATATCTCGGCCCCGATATGAACACCAAAAACTATCGCAAATGTTACCAAAAAGACTCCGATTCTTTTGATTCTCATAATGACACCTTTTTTGGTTTAGGTACAGTATAATAAGAGGAAACTCTTGCATATAAAAACATTTAGGTCTGAAGCTAGTATTGCTTGCATACAACATGAAAAATTTTATAGCGGAACGACAACATAAGGTCTTGATAAAATGACGCGGATGTTGATATGTTACTATTCAAAAAGTGGAACAACGGAAGATATGGCTGAAAGTATCCTCCAAGGTGCGGAAAACAGCGAAGCTAGGGTGGATGTGGAGATGAGAAAAGTGGAAAATTTAGACGTAAAAGATCTCTTAGGATATCATGGGATCATCCTGGGGTCGCCGACATATTACGGTCTTCCTTGTGCGGAGATAAAAAAACTTTTAGATGAAAGCGTGATGATACATGGAAAGCTAGACGGGGTCGTCGGCGGAGCATTCACATCTAGCGCCAATCCTGCCGGAGGGAACGAGACCACCATAATAGCTCTTTTAGAAGCTCTGCTGATACATGGGATGATCGTTAAAGGATCACCATCGGGAGACCACTACGGCCCCGTTGTTGTGGGAGATCCTGATGAAAAGGAACTTGAACAGTGTAGGGAGTATGGAAAGATCATGGCGAATTTCACCGATGAGATAGCCGGTTCGGAGGATTGAGCATGGAATTCAAAAAAGTAGCTGAAAAAAGAAGAAGCGTGCGTTCCTTTAAAGACAAAGATATCCCTAAAAAAGATATCAAAGAGATCATAGAGATCGGGCACATGGCACCTTCCGCAGGTAATAGGCAGGCTAGGGATTTCATCGTGATAAAAGACGAAAAAAAGAAAAAAGGATTGGCCAAAAGTGCTTACGGACAGTCGTTTATAGCCGAAGTACCTTGGGTTATAGTGGTCTGTGCTAACGAAGAAAGATCAGCGGAGAGATATGGAGATAGAGGTCGAAAATTATATTCCATACAGGATGCAACCGCCGCAGTACAAAACATGCTTCTAGCCGTAGTAGACAAAGGCTACGGTACGGTATGGGTAGGGGCCTTTGAAGAAGAAAAGGTTACAGAGCAGTTAGATATACCTGAAGGAGTGAGACCCGTGGCATTATTACCCATAGGGTATCCCGCTGAGGACCCCGGTATGCCGAGTAAGATGAACGCTGAAGAATTGACACATAGAGGGGGTTGGTAGTTTGAAAAAGGATACATTGGATGCTCATGTTCACCTAGGCCCTTCTGATGAATGGTTGCCTTATGTAGAACCATCTATCGAGACGAAAAGTGTGATAAACAGTATGGAACGGCACGATATAAAAAAGGCTATAGTTTTTCCAAATCCATGCGTAGGTGACAAGTACCCTGAGATGAACGATCACATCGCCGAAGCTGTAGATGAATATCCCGAAAAATTGATAGGTTTCGGCAGAGTAGACCCTAGAAGAGGTGAAGAAGCTTTAAAAGAGGTCGAGCGGTGTGTGAAGTTGGGTTTAAGGGGCATAAAACTTCATCCCTTCGTGGAAACTTTCCGACCCGACCATCCTAATTTTGAAATATTGTTCGACACGATATATGAAAAAGATCTTCTCTTGTTACCACATACAGGCGATGGTTTTTCTTCACCTGGATTGTGGAAAAAGGTCCTGGAAGAGAGAAAAGACATGTGTATCATATTAGCGCATCTCAACGAAGGTTGTATCTCGGTTGCGGAAGGATACGAAAACGTTTTTGTAGATACCTCGGGAACTAGAGTTTATCTACTCGAATATGCTGTAGAAAAGATACCAAACAAGATAGTTTTCGGGTCTGACTATCCCTACCTAAATTATGAAGTTCAGAAAACGGTTATAGAGGCCGCCGATATCTCCGAAGAACAAAAAAGAAAGGTGTTCGTAGATAACCTGAAAAGCGTTTTGGAAAGATGATCATGGCCAAACTAGATCTTTACCTTTTAAGATACGGGGAGATAGGGACAAAGAGTCCTAGGGTCAGAAGCCACTTCGAAGATATATTGATGCAGAACATAGAAAGAATTTTTCTTTCCAAAAGTGAAGAGGTTATCACCGAAAAAAGAGGGCGTGGACGTATCTTCGCCTATACAAAGAAAGAAAATTCCTATCTTTTTTCTAGAGTATTCGGATTGGTCTCTTACAGTCTCGCGGAAGAGGTGAGTTCCGACCTAAAAGATATCGGAGAGAAAGGTAAAATTTTTGCAGATCAAATATCTGGTACCTTCGCCGTTAGAGCAAGACGTGTGGGAGAACACGATTACAACAGTCAAGATGTCGAAAGAGAGATAGGCTCGGTGATACTGAAAGAAGATCCTGATCTGACGGTTGATCTAGAAGATCCAGAGCATGAATTTCATGTAGAGATAAGACATTCGAACGCATATGTTTTCACCAAAATTTGTAAGGGGCCTGGTGGTCTTCCCTTGAGCTCTCAGGGTAAAGTAGCGGCCTACGTGGAAAGTAAAAATGACTTCGTTGCAACATGGCTGATGATGAAAAGAGGTACAAGACCGTACGTCTACCATCCAGGTTCTAAGTGGATAAAAAAATTGGCCAGATGGGACCCAAACCTTAAAGAAAGAGAAGTGAAGAACTTTGAAGAATTTCTTTCTTTAGGATTTCCAAAAGAAGTTAAAGCCTTAGTGCTGGGGGAAACATTGGAAGACCATTCTAAAATCGAGATGAAAAATGTGGTCTTACGCCCCTTGATAGGTTTAGATGAAAAACGTATACAAACTATATTAGATCGTATCGAAAAATTAGAAAAAGATCAGATCGCACCAACATCTCGTAATGATCTTATCTCCTGCTCGGTGTAACCGGCCTTTTTTAAAACTTCTTCTGTGTGTTCTCCCTTACGTGGTGGAGGCCTTCTAAATTCATCGATATCTTCTTCGGTGAACCTTGCAGGGAACCCTACTTGTTCTATGATTTTTCCTCCAAAATCCAAAGAACCGATCAGGTCCCTCTCCCGAACATACCTGCCTTGAAGAACTTCTCCAAGATCTTTCACCGGCGAGAGCATGGCTTCCTTCTCTTTAGACAGTTCTTCCCACTCTTTGAAAGTTCTCTTTTTGAACTCTTCTTCCAGGATGCTCTTGATCCTTTTCCTTTCCTCTCCTTCAGAGAACTGCTTATCTTTCAATCCATCCCTGCCCACAAGTTCACAAAATCTTTGCCAGTATTTATTTTCGTAAGCCGCCAAACAGAAGTATCTCCCGTCTTTAGTTTCATATATGTCGTAGAACGGATACTTTCCCGTCAATTCTGTTTCCCCTGCTCGAGGTGTTTCATCCTTCAATAGAGGCTGTCCAGCTATACCCGAGGATAAAGAGATCAAGCAATCTAAGATGGATATATCGATGTATTCGCCTTTAGGATCATGAAGTTCTCTGTGGAGGAGTGCTCCCATGATAGATAAAGCGGAAAAAAGCCCTGCGACCATGACCAAAGGAAAACCAGGTATGGCAGGTTCACCATCTTTAGACCTCGTGAGATCGATGAATCCGGCTTCAGAAGTATAATTTAGATCGTGACCTCCTTTTCGGCTGAAACTCCCTGTCCGACCATACCCTGATAAGGAGCAGTATATCACGTCGGGATTGACCTTTTTTACCGAGGGATAATCCACTCCTAGTTTTTCCACGACACCAGGTCGAAACTGTTCAAAAACTACGTCAGCATCTTCAGCGAGTTTCAAGAATATCTCTCTACCCTCCTCATTTTTCAGATCCAACCCTACGGACTTTTTGTTCCTGTTCAACATCAAAAAGGGGGCTCCTTCACCTTCTATGAAGGGTTTCATCTTTCGGGAATGATCTCCTGTATAGGGATCTTCGATCTTTATCACTTCAGCCCCCATATCGGCCAAAAGCATGGTGGCGTAAGGCCCCGGTAGCAACCGGGTCATATCTAGTATTTTGATCCCTTCTAATTTCATCCTTCTCAAAAGTTTATATCATAAAGCCTTATTAAAGATTATCACCGCCAAAACTATCTACAAAATGTCATCTTCCATACAAAAAATTTAATATGATATGTTGTTAAGGGGTATTCACGGCGATGTTTTTCATACATGCCGTCGTAGCTTAAAGGCAGAGCACTCGGCTGTTAACCGAGCGGTTGGCGGTTCGAATCCGCCCGACGGCGTGCCCTTCTTTATTTAAAGGCGGTTCGAAGCCGTTGCATTTATCAGTATTCTACTATTCGTCTTTGTTTAACATAGATTCTTCATCTGAGATTTTTAAGGTTCTCTCGTATATCTCAATAGCGTCTTTTAATCTCGCATCTTCTATTATTTTTTTAGCCTCAGAAGGTTTATAGTTATCAAGGTTATGAACGAATCTATTTCTAGCTTTTCTTATATGATTCATCACCTGATACATATCTTCGTCAATGGTCCCAAGAATTCTACCAAGCTGTAATTTATGAGAATGAGATATCTCTTCTACAAAACCAAAACCAGCACTTTTCTCATTCCCCTTGTTGATTTCTTTCAATTTATCCTTTATAGCTCTTTCATTAACCGTTTCAAAAAATACATTTAGTAGAATTATTACAACTTCTTTATTGTTGTTTTCATACGCATCTTTTATTTGAGAACGGTGAACCCACTCAGGTTGAATTACTTCCACTAAAAGTTCTTGTATATTTTTAATAGGATCTATTCTTTTCAACACCTCATTAAATTCCATCAAGGGTGATATTAATGCTTTATTATATCCTAATATTTGTTCTTCAATATTTTTTATTTCTTCCTCTTTTTCCATATCTTCAGACTGGTCATTAGAATATAGTTTTTCTATATCAATATCATTTTCTATAGAATCTGAAGCATCAGAATCTGTTTCTTTATCCTCTTGTTTTTCATCCTCATCTTCACTCATCTTGTCACCTTAACATAGTTAGTAACTTTATCATTTATATACTTTCATTTTACATTCAACCTTCTCCCTCAATCATTTCATTTCTCAAAATAACAATACTTGCCATATCTAGATTTGTGTAGGCGCTTGTTAGTTTTTCTTTTTTTTCCTTCAATTCTTTATTTTACCTTCGGCACAGGAACTTCTTTTAAAGTTTTTGCGATTATCTCTTCTTCTTTTACGCCCTTTATCGCAGGTCCTGGTTTCAATACGAGTCTATGAGCCAAAGCTTCCTTTGTTATGAACTTCACATCGTCGGGTACCACGTAATCCCGCCCTCTCAAAGCGGCGTTGGCCATGGACAACTTCATAAGTGCAAGACTGCCTCTAGGACTAGACCCGACTTCAACGTCCTTGTGTCGCCTGGTCTTCTGCACTATATTAACAATGTACCTCTTTATATCGTCGTCTAAGTGTACTTCCTCTATCTTGTTCTGCATCTCGATCAGGGTTTCAGGGTCCGTCGTTCTCTCCAGTTCTACTACATCGGTCTTCCTATCCTTCCTTCTCCTCAGGATTTCGACTTCATTTTCAGCCGAAGGATAACCCACATCCAACCGGAGTAGGAACCTGTCCACCTGGGCTTCGGGAAGAGGATATGTTCCTTCGTACTCGATGGGGTTTTGAGTGGCCATAACTATGAATGGGTCCTCTAGCTTGTGCGTTTCCCCTTCTATAGTGGTTTGCTTCTCCTGCATCGCCTCTAGAAGAGCCGCTTGAGTTTTTGGAGGTGCTCTGTTGACCTCGTCGGCGAGTAATATGTTGGTGAAGATAGGTCCCTTCCTCATCTTGAAATCACCTGTATTTTTATCATATATGAACGACCCGGTGATATCCGCAGGTAGAAGATCTGGGGTGAATTGTATCCTCTTAAAATCGCATCCGAGGGTCTGAGAAAAACAGTTAGAGAGCAAAGTCTTAGCCAGACCCGGATAATCTTCAAAGAGTATATTGCCATTTGCCAATATCCCTAAAAGTGTCTTTTGAAGTACAGACCTTTTTCCCACGATAGCTTTACTTACTTCATCTATCAATGATCTACCGGTTCTCGATAATTCCTCGATCTCCATATTATTCCTCCGGATACTTTTAATGCTCCGTATAGGCTTGTATGGTATAACTCTTTTGCTAGTGTAGCAAATATTTCAAATCATCAAAAAATGTTATTAGGTGAAGAAATACTCTACAAGACGGATTCACCATGGAATACGAACTGATAAAGAAAGAAAAGAGGTATTTTGCAGGTCTGCAACACATAGGGTTTATGGATGAAAAAGGTTCCATACAAGAAGAAATAGAAAATCTCTGGAGTGGGTTCGCCCAGTTCTGTAGAGATAGATGGGACAACATCGAAGAAAGCGTAGTCGATCCCGAGCTTTCGTATGAGATACAGATATGGAACGAAGAGGAGCTTCAAAAAGAGGGAAAATTCTACATATTCGTAGGTATGGAATTCAAAGAGTTAGATCCTCTTCCACTCCAGCTCTCAGGAAAAGTTTTACCCTCGACCAAATACATATCCTTCAAACTAGAGGGAGATGAGATAAGGACTTGGGAAGAAGACATACTGCAGGGATGGTTCCCTAGAGACGATTATTGGATCAGGTCTTTTGAAGACTACGTGTTTCACATACAGTGTTTTCACGAAAAAAAATTCAGGGGAATAGAAAGATTAGATGATTCAGAACTGAAGGTGCTTGTGCCGGTAAAAGAAGTCGGATGAACTACAATAATTCACTCCATCGATAGTGTTCAAAAAACTTGTCTCATCCTCTACTTTCGCCGCAGTATCTACGACGCTTTATATGTCCATAGGTATGGATCTGTTCTTTCTTAATTCAACTTTCGGTCACCCCCCTCCTGTGTTCATCTTTTTAAATAAAGAACTTCCTTTGTAGGATGTGATTAAAATGAAAAAAGAAGACGATCACTATAGTTGGGAAGAAGTCTACCGAAAGTTCGGCTGCGATACGCGATATGAATAGTCAAACTAAACGGGCATCCACCCTATCTCCGATTTAGAATCCTATCCAGGGTTCGCTCGATATAGCGGAGGTCACAGAAGATAGGGACTTCTGTGTCTTTCACTGTAGCAAAGGGTTAGGTGGATGACGTGACCAAAGAGTTCTGTCATCCACCCTATCTCCTTTCTCTCATCTCGACCGAAGGTTTTTAATCCAAGATACTTAATCACCCTTAAAAACAGCGGTTTAGTCGAAACATATATAAATCACTGACACAAAATGAACAGCACGATAGCTAGTTCTTAAATCTTAGTCAAGGGTAAAAAGCATCATAAAACCGTATCTTTGACTGATTACAGACCATGATATTGATCAAAATAAAAAGTAGATATAGAGGTGGATACGATGAGCGACGTGAACGAAGAGTTGGAAAGAGTGTGCGAAAAGATGGAGAATATAATGGAAGATAATTCGATACCGAGAAACATCAGAAAAGGTGCCGAAGAATGCACCGAGTTGTTGCTCGAGTCCGACGACGAGCTAGACGTTAGGATAGCTTCTTCCATATTTAAACTAGAAGAACTTGCCGACGATCCGAATATACCCCTACACGGGAGAACCCTTGTATGGAACATAATCAGTGAGTTGGAATCTATAAAAGAGAAGTCATCCTGACCTTCTTTTTTTAACCCTCGGTATTTGAGTGATCATCAAATCTTTTTTCACATTCTATCAATTCTTTTAGGATACCACTAGCTTCGTCTATGGAAACCCTGATCTGTTTTTTGCTTTCCACATCTCTGATGGTCACGGAGTCATCATCCATGGTGTCGTAATCTATGGTGACACAATAACGAGTTCCCACTTCGTCGTTCCTCGCATACCTTTTACCGATGGAACCGGTCTTTTCCCAATGTGTCCTGAATTCATCATCTAATATCTCATATACTTCTCTAGATCTCTCCAGTAAACCGTCTTTCTTGACCAGTGGGAAAACGGCTACCTGTCTGGGAGCTAATTTAGGAGGTATATCTAACCAATCTCTATCATCATCAGAATTGTATCCATCCTCTAAAAGAGCCCAAATGTTACGATCAACACCAAAAGATAACTCTATAACGTGGGGTATTTTTCTACCCTCCTCCGTGGAGACTGAAAGTTTTGTGTTCGAGCCTTTTTGGTGCTGCTTTAGATCATGATCACCCCTGTAATGCAGCCCGTTTATCTCTTTCCAACCACCGAGTGTATCGAACTTGAATTCAAGGTCGAAATGTATCTTATTATAGAAGGCTTTCTCTTCTTCAGATAGTTCCCTGAATCTTATCCGTTGAGGATCAAAACCCATCACATCTGTGTGGTACTCATACATCTTTCCAAGGTGGTAAAGGTAAAAAGGGGGTACGTCTTCTATATCACCCAATAATACTTCCTTTGTTTTGTCCCCTCTTTTTATTCTAACAGGCATGTTTTTGATCTCTTCAAATCTATTTTCGAATACTTCCTCGTGTATCCCGGGGATGAAAAATATCTGTAGTTCTGCCTGCCGGAACTCCCTCAATCTGTAAACACCCTGGCGAGGGGATATCTCGTTTCTGAAAGCCGAACCTATGGTCGCTAAACCCATGGGCATCTTTTTTCGTAGCGCTCTGAACTCCCTTCTAAAATTCAAATAAACACCCTGGGCCGTCTCCGGTCGGAGAAAACCGGACCTTTCGCCGGTGGGCCCAAGAGCTACTTCGAACATCATGTTGAAATCCTCTGGCTGGGCAAAAGAACCACCGCAGTCAGGGCACGAAAGAGCCGATTCCTGGATCTTGTCTCCTATCTCATCTTTGTCCATCCATTCGGCATCTTCACCGGTCTCGGCTTCGATCACATGATCGCCTCTAAAAGAAGAGCCGCATCTATCACATCTTATCATCACGTCGGAAAACTGGTCCACGTGTCCTGAAGACTCTAAAACTCTATAAGGGTGTATGTTCGGCGTATATATCAAGTGGTAATCCTCACTCAGACCCAAGAAGAATTTCTTCCATTCTCTTTTCCAATTGTCCAACAATTCGGCTCCCAGGTGACCATAATCGTAAAAGCCCGCTTCACCTCCATAGATCTCTGCAGACTGCCACAGAAAACCTCTTCTCTTGCACATCGACTCTAGTTCGTCCCTGTTTGTCATAGGTTACAAACCCCGTATATTATATGATCGCTCGTAGAAGGTCCAATTCGTATAGCATACTTTCCAAATTGTCCATGTCGCCTACAACCGGTAACTGGCCGAAGTCGTTCTCTTTCATCAGTTTAGCGGCCTTGGATATCTCGGTTTGGTTGTATACGGAGAGAGGTTCTTTTATCATGACCTCTTTTACTGCTGCGTCGGGCAATTGTATGGTCGACTCTTCGTAATAAAGATTCACAATATTTTTTATGCCCTGCCACGACCAAGTTTCTTCGTCGTCTTCAAGACCCAACTCTGATTTGGCTGTTCCCTCGTTTATCTCGGTAAGATCGAACAGGTCCCTATCGGTCACTATACCTTTAAGCACCGTATCCTTATCTACAACAGGAAAAGCGTATATGCCCGTCAACGACATGGTTTGAAGTGTGACCTTGAGAGGAGTTTCCTCATAGATAGGTATGCACTTTATCTCGATCACTTCTTCCACAGGGGTCTGTATGCCTTGCTCTTCGATATAGGGCAGCATATCCGCAGTTGTCAACATACCTACACATGCTTCTTTATCATCTTTTACAGGTAGATAATGTGTTTCATGCTCTAAAAACAGCTCAGCTGCCTTTTTTATAGGGTCGTCGTGGTGCAAGGTAGGCGGGTCTTTTCTATAGATCAGCGCCAATTGATCTTCCGCAGGATAATTGAAGAAGTCTATCCTGGTTATCAGTCCTCTTAGTTTTCCATCCTTGACAACAGGCATACCCGTGAGTTGATGCTTCACCATCTCTTTGATAACGGAACTCCGGTTGTTAGGCAGTTCCGCAACTATGGGGTCCTCGGTCATCAAGTCCTTTACTTTTTTTTCTTCTGCCATTTTCATTCATCCTCCAATCTTATAACCATCACGGGACAATCCGCCTTCTCTATAACATTTTGGGCCGTACTCCCTCGAAACAGTCTGGAAAGCCCTGAACGTTTGTGATGTCCCATAACTATGATGTCCTCCTTGTTAGATTCTGAGGTTATTATCTGTGATGGGTCACCATTTTTTATACTTTTCTCCACTTTGATACCCATCTCGTCCGCTTTTTCTCCTATATCCTCAAGAACTCTTTCGGCTTCTGATTCCATATGACCTTCTAAAGCGGTTATCAGTTCATCGGGAGGTATGCCCGATAAACCGCCCGTATCTATAACGAACAAAACTTTAACACTAGCCCCTACCAACCTAGCCAAAGAAAGTCCCTGCTGTATGACTCTCTCGTTCTCTTCCGAGCCGTCGGTTGCTATGATTATCCTTTCGTATTCTTTCACATTATCACGTCCATATCACAAAGCTGCTATATCCATTATGTCCCTAGGAGATGTATCTTTGATTATCCTGTAAGCAGGGTCTCCTTCTTTATGTTCTAAGACGAGAAGAAGATCCTTTTCATCTTTGATACAGGATCCCTTTAAAAACTTTCTTGGGTTCCACGTGGCCATCATCAATATATCCAAGGGAGAAACACCTCCATGCAGCATGCCTATCCTATAGGCGGTTTCCATCTCTCTGAACATGTTTGAATTTGAGATCATCGCGTTGTCTGTGCCTAAAGATAGATCTAAACCAGATCTTAACATCTTGGGTATATCCGGCATCTTACCAAAAAACATGTTAGCTCTAGGACATATCACTACTGGTATATCTTCTTCCGCACACGTTTCTAAGTCATTTTCCGTAGCTTCAAGCATGTGCACGAGATGATGTATACCAAGAGACAGAACTTCTTCCACCGGCTCCCTCACATCTTCAGAACAGTGCATGGCGAGTGGTTTACCGGCTTTTTTCACTGCCTCGGCTATCATTTTGAGCTGCGATTTATCCCAATCTCTGTAGGCGCTTAGTCCCAAACCGTCCGCCTTGGACAGTATCTTGTTCAGTTCTTCTTCATCATACTTTCTTTTCGAGGGACGTGCCATGATGCCCACTTTTAGGTCCATATCCAAGGATCCCTGAGCTGTTCTCATAGGATCGATACCCTGTGATCCCCCTTCTCTAAAATCCAATAAGGATCTTACCCCAAAATAAGAAGCTCTCTCCAAATAAAGGGAAATGGACGAAGCGAGTTCTTCTTTAGTAGAAGAGGAAAGCTTTTCTTCTTTCAATCCTCCTGGACCCACTATCTTTTCTATAGAGCCTTTTGGGGGCTCATCTACTATGGAGTCGCCCACATGAGTATGGGAATTGTAGAAAGCTGGTATCATTATGGCTTTTTCCCCTCGGTCACCGCCTTCTTCGAATTCCTTTACCTCGTGATCTTCCAACGAAACGCTGGCTTGAATGAAACCATCTTCGCTCAAGTACGATCCATTATAGTGCTCCATCTCCATTTCGTATTATAAATCGAAGTAAATAACTTTTCCCCCGGGTGTAGTAAAGTATGATGGAAAATCATATTATAGGGTAGTCTATAGATAGGGTGGTGTAATCATGTACGTTGTCATAGTAGGAGGTGGTCGAGTCGGAAAGGACCTGGCCAAATTACTCCTCCCAGAAGGGCATGACGTGGTGCTCATGGAAAAAGACTCAGATCTGGCTGAACAGCTATCTAAAGAGTTCGATGCCCTTATCATAGAAGGAGACGGCACAGAATTGGACTACATGAAGGATGCCGGGTTGAACAGAGCCGATGTTCTCGTAGCTGTTACTGGCGATGATAAATCCAATCTGATAATGTGTCAACTCGCCGACAGGATATTCAAAGTGCCCAAGGTAGTAGGTAGAGTCAACAATCCAAAAAATGAAGCCGTCTTCACTCGATTAGGAGTGGAGAATACCGTGAGCACTACGAGAGCCAGCGCTATGCAGATCAAGAACACTATCAGTGAGACCAAAACGTTATTGACGGTTGGAGATAAAGAGGCTCAGCTATTGGAGTTCGACGTGAAACAAGAATCTCCCATAGCAAACAAAAAAGTCAAGAACGCTGGATTACCCAAAGGTGTTATCATCGTGGATATAACCAGAGAGGGAAATTCTATCATACCGGACGGAAACACCGTACTAAAACCCGCCGATACTGTCACCGCTATCGCAAGAACTCGTGTTGTGAAACAGGTGAAAAAATTGTTCGAGAAGAAAAAGAGGTTCGGACTGGTCTGACTTCTTAAGATCTAGATCACATGAAATGGATCTATCATAAAGAGGACTACCTATTACTGATCC
>Ga0207421_10003458_pt1 | contig 18805 bp, 18 predicted proteins | sample SodLakKL_010_SED_4_FD_187542 | JGI IMG/M metagenome (GOLD analysis project Ga0207421, IMG submission 187542) | Alkaline sediment microbial communities from Lake Tanatar, Kulunda Steppe, Russia - 8KL_010_SED (SPAdes) (version 2) | ecosystem: Environmental > Aquatic > Non-marine Saline and... | reverse complement strand
TAAGTCAATATAAAAAACCCTCTGCCTCATTTTATTGAGGCGAAGGGTTTATATTCGCGGTACCACTCAACTTAACGGCACAACATGCCGTTACCTCTAAGGATACAGGAGTAATCCATACAGGAATAATCCGATATCCCCTTCCTTTTAACGGCGGAAGATCCCGTCCGGGCCTACTCTCCAGGCTAATGGATTTCAGTCGGCAGCTCAAGGGAGAGTTGGGCGCACCGCCTCGACCGCCTCGCACCCACCGGCGGCTCTCTGGATCCAGCTAAAACGCTTACTATTCCCTATCCTGGCCTTTATATTAAACATAACTTAAAAAAGCCTAATGCATATTGCTATAATACTACCAGTTTAACGGCAGGTTGTCAATGCTAAACCCATCCTTTTATTTCAGCCATAATTTCCTCTAAAGGCATTACTCCTTTAAACCATTCCTTCCCGGTAATTTCATTGGTGCAGGAACAGTATATCTGTGAAACCAGCTGTTTCAATCTGGGAGGCAAAGGTTCCGGGGCCATCCTGCAAATATTTTTCCAGTTCTGGCGGTCCTCTTTTTTGGCTTCTTCTGTAGACTGGTGCCAGGTTGTATCCCGATAATAAATGCGAAGCACTTCCTTGCTTACAGGCAGCCCCTCAAAGGTAAAGCGGCACTCATCCAGGGTGCCCAACACGTCCACCAGCATCAACTGACGTTGAAAGTCAAAGCCTACTTCTATCTTCCCGTCCTCATTTACCAGCCCGATTCTGGAAAATTCCCCGGTTATGAGTTCATTAATTGTGCCGGTAATTTTTTTAAGATCTGCTAATTCCCTGTCCCTTAAGCCGGAAATCTCTTGAGCCTCCTGCCAGGATATGTACCTATCTGTTACTTCCAGTTTAGTAGAAACATCCATTATGGGTGTATCCAGCTTCTGATTAGGGTGGGGCATCCCTGCCAGGCCTAAATCCTGCGGGGCTATTTCTCCCTTTTCCAGGCGCTTAAAAACACTGCTTCCCGGCGGCAGATAATTTCTATAAATCAGTTCTAGGGGAATCAAAAAACCTCCTCTTTCTTCCTGGTAAATGGAATAATCATAATGATTTTCTTTAAGCCGGGGGTTTATCACCCTCAGTATATTAACCTCCATGGCGCTGGTTGGTTTTTCCAGTTCAGAAAGTTTTTTGACCGAATCCTTCTCCACCAGGCCTATATAGTGAGTGGGAATTCCCATTTCCTCCAGCTTTTCAAAAAAATAAGCACCCAGAAGGGCAATGGCTGCCCCTTTGTTATCAATAAGATCCGGCATTTCTCCCCAGTCAAACACGGAATACCTGTCGGAAAAACAAAATCTTCCCTGACCAGGTTCGTGTTCAGTTGGTTTCTTCATTATTTTCAGGTCTTTTACGCTTCCCATTTTCATTCCTCCTTGGTTTTTCATCGTCAATCCGTCGGCGGCCGTGGGTGTCAGCGGCGGTCTTCTTCCACCGTAGTCGGTCAACGGCGACGCATCGGTCCTCAGCCGTCTTAGTCGGCGGCCGTCAGCTTCGTCTTAGTCGGGTTTCGTCAGCCGTTATATTATATATTATACCCAAAAACACCCAAAAACCATAGTTAATTATTTCTTTGCAAGCATTGCAAAACCTGCAAAGTATAGATTATTATCACTTTGTCTTTTTATCTTTTTATCTTTTTTAAATATTCGGACTGTTTACATAATACTTGACACGATACATTAATTTGTGTACAATTTAGCTGGTAGCCGGAGAAGAAATGCCAAGCATATTAAAGATATTTGAAGTTATTTGCAGTTGCTCCGGATTATTCAGGGATATTAAGGTAAAAAAATGTAAGGTATTTGTCGTATATGTACTGATGACTTGTTTATAGAACTCATAAATTAAAGGCGGTGTGATAGATTGTTGGAAATACGTTTTCACGGCAGAGGTGGCCAGGGAGCCGTCACATCCGCCGAGCTTCTTGCTCAAGCTGCTATTTCGGAAGGTAAATTTGCCCGGGCATTCCCCAGTTTTGGACCTGAGCGCCGAGGGGCCCCGGTAGCAGCTTTTTGTCGGATTGATGATAGGCCAATTAATTTAAGAACAAATATTGAACAGCCTGATATAGTTATGGTTCTTGACCCCTCCCTTTTTACAGCTGTAGATGTAACTAAAGGATTGCAGGACAACGGTTACCTGATAATAAACAGCAAAAAGGAACCCGGTCATTTTATGACGGAGGGCTTAGAAAAAGTAGCTACCGTAAATGCAAATCAAATAGCCATGGAAGTTTTAAAACGACCCGTAACCAATACTGTTTTATTAGGCGCACTGATCCGGTTACTGCCAGTAGTTAAAACAGAATCCCTTATTGAAGCCGTTAAAGAACGCTTTAACCAGAAAATTGCCGGTCTTAACATTGAAGCGGTAAACAGGGCTTACGAAGAAACTTCCGTTTTTTCTATAGAAGATGGAAAAACGGCTAAAAGCGCTGAGCCAGGTGGAACCAATGAGCCCGGTGAATGCGCTGAAGAAAAAAATGGCGTCGGCTCTAAAGATAATGTTGAGCCTGCAGGGGTAATGAAAAACCTGCCTAAGCAGGATTCTGAATACCTGTGGACAGAACTGGAGCCCGGTATAGTTACAAAACCCGGCAGTTCCAGGGTTAATCTTACCGGGGATTGGAGATCATCCGTGCCTGTAGTGCAAAAAGAGCGCTGTATAAAATGCGGGCTCTGCTGGGTTTTCTGTCCCGATGTAGCACAAATTCAGGATTCGGAAGGTTGTTACTCCATTGATTTAAATTATTGTAAAGGCTGTGGTATTTGCGCCAGGGAATGTCCCACCGGTGCAATTCACATGGAAAAGGAGATTGAAGTGTAATGGGAAAGCGCGTTGGAATGGAAGTATCAATAGCCGCTGCTGAAGCGGTAAAAATAGCAAGTGTCGATGTTGTCGCAGCTTATCCAATCACTCCCCAGACACACGTTGTGGAAAAACTTTCAGAGTTTGTTGCTAACGGCCAGATGGATGCAGAATACGTTACGGTGGAATCGGAGCATTCCGCCATGAGCGTAAGCATCGGCAGCCAGGCAGCAGGGGCCCGAACTTTTACTTCTACCAGTTCCCAGGGCCTGGCTTTAATGAGCGAATTAGTTCCTATCGTCGCAGCCCTCAGGCTGCCTTTAGTAATGCTCCTGGTGAATCGTTCCCTATCTGCTCCCCTTTCTATCTGGAATGATCACAGTGACGTAATGTCTATCAGGGACAGCGGGTGCATTCAGGTTTTTGTAAAAAACGGTCAGGAAGTTTATGACCACATATTTTTAGCTTACAAAATAGCAGAAAATCATAATGTCCTGCTGCCAGTTATTATTAACATGGACGGGTTTATCCTTTCTCATACCTTTGAGTCTGTTGAGCTGATGGAGCCCGGTAAAATAAATGAATACCTTCCCCCATATGAACCAGTGAAAACTCTTCATCCCGATGACCCACTAACCATGGGGGCCTATGCAACGCCGGCTCTTTTCACCGAGGCCAAGAAGGCACATGATGAGGTTCTTAACGCTTCCCATCCTTATATTATGGAGGCCTGGGAATCTTGGGGTAAAGTTAGCGGCCGAGATTACCATCCGCTGGAAGAATCATATACCGAAGATGCCGAAACAATTATGGTCACCATGGGCAGCTTAAGCGAGACAGCTGAAGAAGCAGTAAAAACAATGAGGGAACAGGGTAAAAAAGTAGGTTTGATTGAGTTGCGCCTCTGGCGCCCCTTCCCCTTTGAAAAGTTTCGTCAAGCAACAGCAGGCGCTAAAAAGCTGGTGGTAATAGACCGGGCTGTTTCCTCCGGTGGTCCTGGAGGACCGGTAGCATCAGAAATAAGATCTGCCCTGTACTCCAGGGAGGGTAAACCACAGGTTAACGACTTTATTGTGGGTCTGGGCGGTAGAGATGTAACCGTTAATGACTTTATCCAGATGGCTGAAATTTCGACTCCGGGGGATATCCCTGCTGCCGCAAGCACAAGCGCGGAAGCAAGGACGGGTACCAATGCAAACGCAGACTCCTATAAAATATACGGAGCCAGGGAGTAACAAAGACTGAAAAGGAAAGGGTTTATGCTGATGAACAATGCAAATGTATATGCGGTAAAAACATTAACTTCAAAGGAATACCTGGCCCCTGGACACCGTGCCTGTTCGGGGTGCGGCCAGGCAGTTGCCGTGCGTATGGTTCAAAAAGCCCTGGGACGCAATGTGGTCATGGCCTGCGCTACCGGCTGTATGGAGGTAGTGTCTACACCTTTCCCCCAGAGTTCCTGGGAAGTACCGTGGATTCACGTGGCCTTTGAAAATGCAGCAGCAGTAGCCAGCGGTGTTGAAGCAGGGTTAAAAGCACTGAAACGCAAAGGTAAAATTGAAAACAAAAAGATAACGGTGGCAGCCATGGCTGGAGACGGTGGAACAGCCGATATCGGACTGCAAGCCCTCTCCGGTGCCCTGGAGCGGGGACATGATTTTCTGTATATCTGTTACGACAACGAAGCCTATATGAATACAGGCGTACAGAGATCCTCCGCTACACCTTACGGCGCTTCCACCACAACTTCTCCTTCAGGTAAGGTCCAAAGAGGCCAGCCTACGTGGAAGAAAAACATGCCCGATATTGTAGCCGCCCATGGTATTAATTATGTGGCTACAGCATCCCCCAGCTATCCCCTGGATCTTGTGGAGAAGGTTAAAAAGGGAGCGGAATTAGAAGGACCCGCCTATTTGCACGTCCTGAGCCCCTGTCCACCGGGGTGGGGAGTACCTTCAGACGCTGCCATTAAACTGGCCCGACTGGCCGTACAAACTGGAGTGTTCCCCCTCTATGAAATTGAAAAAGGGAAACACAAAATTACTCTGGACTTTGAAGAACTGTCCCCGGTAGGAGACTATCTTAAGGCACAGGGAAGATTCCGGGGCATGACACCGGAAACCATAGAACTCATTCAAGAGCGGGTTTTAAGGGAATGGGATAAATTAAAAGAAAAATCAGAAGTTAGAACAACAGCTAAAAAAACCGGATTGAAGTCGAATATAGTAAAAGAAGATAAGGTGCCTGTAAAGACAGGCATGAAAGAGTAACAGTCCCTGACAATTTGAAAGGAAGAGATCTTATGGAGCAAAAAACAACTGAAAAAATCATTAAAAAATATAATTGTGACCGCCATGAAGTTCTGGAGATGCTGCTGGATATCCAGGAAAAAGAAAAGTACCTCCCCAGAGAAACCCTTGACTATGTATCGGAAAGACTGGACATGCAGCCGGCCAAACTGTACCACCTGGCAACTTTCTACGAAGCTTTAAGTCTGAAGCCGGCAGGCCGCTGCCAGGTTAACGTATGCACAGGCACTGCCTGTCATGTAAGGGGTGCTGTGAAAATACTGGATGAATTAGAGTATCAACTGGGCATAAAACCCGGGGAGGTAACATCAGACTATAACTTCGGCCTTAAAACAGTTAACTGTGTAGGCGCCTGCGCCTTAGGCCCGCTGGTTTTAGTAAACGGAGAATACCAGGGCGACATGACGGCCCACAAAGTTGAAAAAATCATAAAGGAAAATACAGACCACGAAGATGAAGAAAGAAAACAGGCTTAGTCCTGTTATTTAAAAATCTATCAGCAGTTAGTTAGTAGAAAGAGGTGCATCCCTGTTGAACAGGTTAACTTCCGTATCTGAACTGAATAGACTTCACAAGGATACAGCGGCAAAAAGAGGACCGGAAAAACCTACTATTACAATTTGCCAGGGGACAGGCTGTAAAGCTTATGCCAGCCAAGAAGTTTACAAATCTCTAGAAAAAGAGATAGCTTCCCGGGGGCTTACTGAAAAAATAGGCCTCAGGGGTACCGGCTGTCATGGGTTTTGCGAGCAGGGTCCCATGGTAGTTATATTCCCTGAAGAAATATGTTATTGCCGTGTTAAACCGGAAGATATTTCAGAAATAATTGAAAAAACCGTCCTGGAGAAAAAAGTGATTGACCGCCTGCTGTTTAAAGACCCGGTAAATGGGGAAAGAATCAGCAGAGAATCGGACATTCCTTTTTACAAGTATCAAAACCGGCTTATTTTTGGTAAGAACAGACTGATTGATCCTCAAGATATACAGGACTATATCGCTATAGATGGCTATAAAGTTATGGCCAATATACTGGCGGAAAGCACTCCGGAAGAAGTGCTGGAACAGGTCAAGAAAGCAAACTTAAGAGGCCGGGGTGGTGCCGGTTTCCCGGCAGGGATCAAGTGGGAAACAACCCGTAACGCCCCCGGAAATGAAAAGTGCGTCATAGTCAATGCCGATGAGGGTGATCCCGGAGCCTATATGGACAGGAGCCTTTTAGAGGGAAATCCCCATTTAATCCTGGAAGGGTTGATTATAGGGGCTTACGCTATAGGGGCTGAAGAAGGTATCATCTTCCTTCGTCAGGAATATCCCCTGGCCCTGGAAAATATTAATCTTGCCATTAAGCAAGCCCAGGAATACGGCCTGCTGGGGAAAGACATCCTGGGAACCGGCTTTAACTTTGATGTGAGGATTAAACGCAGTGCCGGAGCCTTCGTAACCGGTGAATCCAGTGCCCTGGTAACTGCTATTGAGGGAAATGCCGGTGAACCCCGTCCCAAACACTTGAACACTGCTATTAGCGGTGTATGGGGCAGACCCAGCAACATCAACAACGTAGAAACCTGGGCCAACGTTCCAGTTATAATGGACAAGGGAGTCGACTGGTATAAATCCATCGGCAGCAAAAACAATCCCGGCACCAAGGTTTTCTCCCTGGTGGGTAAGGTTAACAACACCGGCTTGATTGAAGTTCCCCTGGGAACTCCCCTGAAAACAATTATTTATGACATTGGCGGGGGTATAAAGGATGGTAAAAAATTCAAGGCGGTCCAAACCGGCGGGCCTTCCGGCGGCTGTATACCGGAACAGTACCTGGATATGCCTGTAGATTTTGACCAGCTTAACCAGATAGGCTCCATGATGGGTTCCGGCGGCATGATAGTCATGGATGAAACCAGCTGTATGGTGGATGTGGCCAGGTACTTTATGAAATTTCTAAAGGAAGAATCCTGCGGAAAATGTACCAGCTGCCGTGAAGGTATCCACATGATGTTTAATATCCTGGAAGCCATAACTGAGGGAAAAGGGCATGATGAGGACCTGAAACTGCTGGAAGACCTGGCCTGGACTACGGAAAACACTTCCCTTTGTGCCCTGGGTAAAACAGCCTCCAACCCGGTATTAAGCACTTTGAAATATTTCCGGGAGGAGTACGAAGCCCATATCAAGGATAAAAGGTGCCCGGCCGGAATATGCAGAGAACTTATCACTTATGCCATAGACCAGGATAAATGTAACGGCTGCGGACGCTGTCAGAAACTGTGTTCCCATGAGGCCATAGAAGGGAAAAAGAAATCCCCCCTGTCTATTAATACAGATATTTGTACCCGCTGTGGAGTATGCCTGGAGGTATGCCGCTTCAGCGCGTTGGTTGTCCAATAATTCCTGAGAGAGGATACTGTGAGGCAAATGATAACTTTAACCATTAACGGAAAAAAATATAAAGCCGAAGAAGGTCAAAATTTATTACAGGTAGCTCTGGATAACGGTATTGAAATACCGCACCTTTGCTACCACGAAAAACTAACACCTTACGGAGGCTGCCGTCTCTGCCTGGTAGAAGTGTCCAATAGAAAGAAAACAACCATGACCACTTCCTGCACCTACCCTGCAGCCCAGGGGATAAAGGTGGAGACAGACACCCCTCAGGTAAGGAAAGCCCGGCAGAGGGTAATGGAAATGATACTGGCCCTGGCACCAGATTCCCCTGGAATCCAGAGACAGGCCCATGACCTGGGTATAGTAAAACCTGGATTTACTGTGGAAAGTGATGGATGTATCCGCTGCGGGCTGTGTGTACGGGCTTGCGGAGAACTGGTGGGCCTAAACACCATTACTTTTGCCTGTAAAGGTGCCAAGAGAAAAGTTGAACCTCCTTATGATGAGGAAGCGAAAAGCTGTATAGGATGCGGCACATGTGTAGTTATCTGTCCTACCGGCTGCCTTAAGATGAAAGACCTGGGTGAAGAAAGAAGAATTGATAAATGGAAGAGAGTAATGGAAATGAAAAAGTGCACGGAATGTAGCCTTCCCTATATTCCCCAGCCCCAGGTAGAATTCATTATGGATAAGGCTTTAGAAAAACCCCCGGAGGACTGGTTCCAGAAGTGTCCCGACTGCCGGTAAAATAACTGCAGCACAGGATGGCCTGAACAGCCCTCCTGTGCTTTATATGTATGAACACTATTTATACTTCTTTCAGGGCGCACAGTTTTCCCTTTATTCTTTAAGTAAGTATTTCTATTTCAAATGAGACGTGATAAAATTAAACTATAATAAGCGTTAAGCTTAACCTTACGTTTCAAACGCAAGTAAAAAAATCATATTAAATTATGAGAGGGGAAAGAAAATGCAAAAGAAAAAAATTATGGTGTTTTTACTGTCGGCTTTACTGCTCATGACTTTGGCTGCCGCCGGGTGTGTAGAAGAAGGTCAGGAACCAGTGTCTAATAATGATCTGGAAAATAATTTGGAAGAAAATGAAACTGAAAATGAAACTGAAAAAGAAATATCTTTATACTTTATGGAAGACACGGGAACCAGCTTTGAAATAGGGCGTGAAACCCGGGAATTTGCAAACTTGACTGCTGAAAATGTAATGAATGAATTACTTGAGGGTCCTGAAACAGATGAACTTAGCAGGGCTGTTCCTGAAGACACAGAACTTTTGGCTATTAAAGTTGAAGATAAAATTGCATATGTAGACCTTTCCAGCCATCCTGTCGGCTCTTACGGACACGAAACGGAACAGGTAGCCGTTTATTCTATAGTAAATACTCTTGCCCAGTTAGATGAAGTTGATGCCGTCCAACTGCTAATAGAAGGCGAAATAATGGACACTCTCTCCGGCCATGAGCCCATTGGAGAACCTCTAACACCCTTAAATTAAAATTGGCAAGGGAATGGGGTGCTCTGACAACTCTGAACTCTGTGAACTTTTTGTTATCTTGACCACCAAGAAGGATAATCTTCATAGTATTCTTATGAAGATTATCCTTCTCTTTTTAATACTTATATTTTTGATCAAATTAATTGATCTTTTTTATTTCTTCCAAATCCGCACAGCAAACAGCTAACCCCATATCCCAACAGCTGCCGCACTGCAGGTTAACATTGGAAAATTCCCAAAGCCTTTCAGGATATTTAAAGTGTAAATATTCCCACTGCAAAAATATCAACAGGGCCATGCCCAGCAGGCTATAAGTCCAGAAAGAAAAGACGTAAACATAAGGGGAAAAAATCATAAAATAATTCCAATTATAAATGCGACAGGTATTGCAGCACTTATTGCGCACAATCCAGGCCCCAAAAGGACACCAGATATTAATACAAACCTCATCCCCAAAATAAAATAAGACTACAATCATATGTATCCCTATCGCATTTACAGCCCCGGCATGGTAAAAACCACCAATAACCAAAAGAAGCGTCAGCCATAAAAGACCAGCCCACCTTGCACGACGGTTATATTTTTTTGTATAGTTCTGTAAAGCCTTTTTATCATAGGCTCTGGACGTTTCCCTGTAATGTTTGGCAAACCCCTTGCCACAGGAGATGCTTTTGTTAAATGCAGGAACAAAAACTCGAAGCATCTCCACCATAAGGAAGAGCCAAATCAAATGAAAGGTTTTAAAAAAAGAAATATCATAAAAAATAATTGTCTTTAAAAGCTCAAAATCGTATACTGCCAATCCGAAAGTCATCAACAAAACAACGGTGCGAAAGATAAACTTTACCCTGAGGTGCTTTTTAGAATTGGCTTTCATACTATTCTGCCCCCTTATTCTCCCTCCTCTGCCCTGCTCTGTTCCCCACCTCTATTCTCTTATATTATCCCATATTCTTCCCTTCTCTCCTTCTAAATCCTGTCTATATCGCGAGCCGGGCTACTTTAAAACAAACCTTTTTTTTAAAGTTATGGCTTCATGGGGGCAAAGTTCCTGACAACAGTAACAGCGGATACACTCATTCTTGTCAATTTCAGCTACCTTGTTTACTTTTATAATGCCCGGTGGACAACTGTGGGCACATATCTGGCAGCCCTGGCACTTGCCGGGTATAATTTTAGGCAGCGGCACAAAATAGTTTCTTAAAAACCGCACCAGAAAAGAAGGCACAGCACCCGTCACCGGACTATCTGAGTCAGCCTGTTTGAAAACTTTTACAGCAATGCTTTCCTCTTTGTCCCCTACTATCTCTATCTTACTAATATCGGTTACTCCAAAACCCTTTTCCCCAGCATATTTCAAATGTAAAACTTCTTCCGGGTTTATCCCCACCATTCTACAGGCAACAGCATCCGCCGCCACAGCATCCTGGCTCATCACCATAAACCCGGTAAAGCGGGGATCCCCCTTGCGGGGTCCGGGGCCCTCCATGGAAACAATACCGTCTACCAGGCTCAGGGCCGGCCTTACAGCACCTAAAAGGTCTACCAGCATCCTGCTAAAAAGCTCTATTTCGTTATATCGGAGATGTAAGCTGGCTTTGTGCCGACCGGAAATGCAGCCGTATAGATTCTTAACAGCTCCGGTGTATTTTGTCAGGTTGTGGGTTTTCAGGCGGGCCACACTAATAATTTTATCGACCTCATTTACCCGACGAGCCAGGGGGAAAGTCTTGCAAACTTCTCCTTCAGGAAAGCTAGCCTCAATATTATCTTCAAAGGAAACCAGGGGCACATTAAGCTCCTTTAAAGTGGCCGCCACGCCACAGGACTCTGCTACCTTGAAGACAGAACCAAACCCTGGGCTGTCCCCCACTTCTACCCTTCCCTTCATTTCCTGGGCTACAGATGCTATACCTCTTACTACTGCAGGATGACTGCAAACAGCTTTTTCTACAGGGGAGGCCGCCAAGAAATTGGGTTTTAGCAAAACTCTTTTTTCATCAAAAAAATCTCCCTTTAAGCCAAGAAGGGAGAGTCCTGTCACAATAGATTCTTTAACCAGTTCTTCCTGGTAACTGTTAACCTTTAACAAAGCGACCCGAACCAAACTCCCACAACCTTTCAAAAACTAAAGAAAATTCAATGCTTTTACACCAGCCTGGCGCAGTCAACTATCTCTTTTATTTTTTCCTCTTCTACGGGAACATCCTTAAAATTGCGGATACTCTTTCTTCTCTTAATTATCTCCATTATCTCTACATATAGACTTCTATATCGCTTTCTTCTTTTAGTTCCTGAGTTAAAATGGCTTTAACCTGGTCAACCTTTCGTTGTCTTAACTCTTCCTCTAACTGCAGTTTTATCTCTTCATAGTCAGGCATTTCTTCCATCTGCGCACTGTACTGTTCATATAAATTCTCTACTTCCTCTTCCGTCACTTCAAGTTCTTCTTCCTCTATATTTTCTTCTTTATATTGTTGGATATACTGCTGGGCAGTAAGCTGTTGGGCAATAACTTTCTTTAGATCCTCCGGTGTAAAGTTCATTAAAGATAGCTCATTTTCTAGAGCATCCTCATCACCCTCAAACTGGACCAGTATTTGTTGATATTCCGCCTGGACCATATCGTTGCTGACAGTTAATCCTTCATCTTCTGCCTGCTGCACCAAAAGAACTTCGTCTATCAATTCCTGAAGTACATCCCACTGCACCTGTCTAAGCATATTTTCATTTTCTCTACTTTCTAAATTTACACCCTGCATCTCATACATCGCTTTCACCTGGGCCATATGAAAATTAAACTCGTCTTTTTTTATTTCCTCCTCATTTACTTCAGCTACTACCTCTGGAAGAGAAGCACTGCCCGTACCTCCCGTGGGACCTAAAAAGTCAACAAAGACCACAGTGAAACTCAAAACCATCCCCACAACAATCACCATAGCAACAACTGTGTAAAAGCGTTTTGTCCGCTTATGCTTATTGCTTTTTTTATTTCCGTTCATATAAAACTCCTTTCTAGTTACTTGCCTCTGAATATTTCAGACTATTTACTAATCTAATTAAAAAGATGTATATAGCAAAAATAACCCTCTGACAATGAATGATAAAACCAGGACAAGGACAATGATAGCAGCAAATCTAAAGTGTTTATCTTTTCTCTGGTGCCTTAACAAACAGGAATGACAAAGATCAACATCCTCATAGCCAATCAGAGGAAATTGCTTTGCCGAATATCCTGTTTTAACTGAATATTGAAAAACCTCTTCCCCTGATATTTCTATGCCACAGTACCAACATCTTACCAAATTATATTAGCCTCCTGATATAAATATTATAATTATCTGTAGACCTGTTTATATATCTAAGTATATTATAACAAATTAACAACAGAGGGACAAAACATTATTAAAATAAAAACATCCGCCTTCATATGAACAAAGATTACAGTTTCCGATAAATATAAAACACCAGAATCAGTCCAATAACGCTTGCCAGGTTAATTCTAACCAATAAATCAAAATTCCAGGCAAGAATTACAAAATCTCCTGCTGGATTCCAACGCACTTCTTTAGATTCAAATATATAAGGAACCCCTAAGCCTGCCAGGATTTCTCCAATTATGCTGCCAATTAATAATCCAATCACCAGTAAGACAATCATTACTAATGGAGAATATTTTGCCTTTGCCATATATAAGTTCCTCCCTGCCGATACCTTAAATAATTTTACTATACTTCATATTATTCTTTGTTTTCTCCACAGGCTTTAAAAAACCTGCCTTTAAGCTCTATACCATCTATTTTTACAATTATTTTGCAGCAGGAAGGTAAATATAAAAGGTTGTCCCTTTTCCTGGTTCAGATTCAACAGTTATGTAACCTTCATGCTTTTTAATTATTGTATAAGAAATAGCGAGGCCCAGCCCGGTCCCCTCATCTTTTGAGGTATAAAAGGGGTCAAATATTTTCTGCAGATCATCACTGGCAATCCCTACACCCTCATCCTGAATAATTATTCTTACGTAACTCCCATCCTCTAAATTTGCCCTGTGTTTTATTCCCTCGATACTTTCTATGTTTTCAACATACACTCTTATTTTTCCCCCATCAGGCATAGATTGAATGGCATTAATTATCAAATTGTTAATTACCTGACTGATCTGTACTTTATCTATTTCGACCAGGTAAAGGTCATCTGAAATGAAAAATTCACACTGTACGTTAGATCCGCTTAAAGAAAGGTTGGTTATCTCTTTAACCAGTGTTTCTATGGATTCAACCTTTTTAATCGGATTACCGCCCCTTGCGAATAGCTGTAACTGACTGGTTAATTCACTAGCTTGTTGGACTGCTTTTGAGGTTTCAGCAAGTTTTTCCAGCAGCTTTTCCTCATTATTTTTATATATCATGGCCAGTGAATTATTTCCCTGTATGATACTAAAAATATTGTTAAAATCATGGGCAATTCCTCCAGCCATCAGCGCCATGTTCTCAAGCTTATTGGCCCTTAATAATTCCTCCTCAATCATTTTACGTTCTGTTACATTATCCATAATAATTTGTACCGCTTGCTTACCCTGATATTTAAAGGGTGCGAAAGTTAGCTCCACATCAATATCCTTACCCGTAATCTGTAATATTTTTGAGGGAAAAGACTTTATATAAATTTTCTTCTCAATTACTTTTTCTATTTTTTGAATGAATTCTAATGAATATCTTGGATGAAAATAGATATCCATAGGTTTACCTATAAGTTTTTCTGGGTCACTTAGGTTGATAATTTTTGCTGCTGAGGAATTTGCAAATACTACTTTGTTCTTTGCCTGCACAAAAATAGCAGAAGGTAAAAACTCTACCATTTGTCGGAAATGTTTTTCGCTTTCTAAAAGCTCTGCTACGGCTTTTTTCAACTCCGCCGTTCTATCTCTCACTTTCACTTCAAGTTCGTCGCGAGCTTTTTGGAGTTCTTCTTCTGCTTGTTTCCGCCTACTAAGCTCCTCTTCCAGCTTATTGTTTAAATCAATCAATGATTCATTTTCATAATTTTTAGAAACAAATTTATAATTATTAAAAAATAGAGCAATAATTAAAATGATAAAGCCTAAAAAAAGCATCATGTTAATAAAATGAAAAGAAAATAAATCCCACTTATATAAAATATATATAAAAGTCACTACCAGAAAAAAAAGAGCCAGGCAGCAAAGTATTAGTTTGTATTTATCTTTGTAAATGTCTGTATCCAAATCTTTATAAAGAAAAACAACCCTCTTCACCGGAGGTCTTACGTATTTATAAAAAAGCATAAAAAGTACTATAGGAATATATACAATGATGTTTCCTAAAGCTCTTAAGTAGGTAATATCTTGAAGTTCTTCTAAAGAATATCCCAGCCCCATCATAAAAACTAAAACTATAAGTCCTTCTCCGAAGGTAACTAGCAGGTAAAATAAACCTATAATTAAAATGGAGCGAAATAAAGTTAATTTTAATACATAGGTAATTAATAATAAATAAAAGATAATAAAAATTAAAGGCCGGTAAATAGTATCAAAAAAATTAACGATAGAACCCGTTACAATAGAGCCTGAGATAATAAATATAATAATGGATCTGGTTTTAATATCTATCTTATAAAGCGTTTTAGTAAAAGCAATTATCAGAAAAGCATCTATACATGTAAATAAGTAGGTAATTAAGTAGTGCAGCATTATATTTATCCCCTTAAGTTCTATAATAAGACAATATATGCACCTTCAACATTTCCTATATTATCCCTTCACATTTAAACTTTATAATTTTCAAATCTGAACCTGTTACAATATACCGAATCCTACAAGCAGCTCTATGGAAGCCACCATCAGAAATAGCAGCATTATCAATGCGGTCGCCCCATTTAACCATTTTGGCGGGAGCCACTCCTTTCGGTTTTCTAAAAGGGGCTCAACAGCCGACTGCTGCTGTAATTTTCTTAAACCATATAGTAACCCCATCAGGGCCAATAAAACTATCATTAATAAAACAAGGTAACTATCCAACATTTGAGGCAGCCCATAATTTGCAGCAAGGTATAAATAAATTGAAGCAATAACATTATTCAAAATATGATAATAGATGCCAGCCCACAAGGAACCGGTTTTTATTACTACCAGCCCTATCATAAGGCCCAGGAATAAAACACTGATTATATTTGTAAAGGATACATGAAATAAGGCAAAAAGAAATGTGCTGAAAATCAGTGCTGAAAGGGAAGTACCCTGGAGTTCAAAAGAAGGCATTATAGCTCCCCTAAAAAGAACCTCCTCGCAAATTCCTGCAGATATACCCAAAACAAAAAAATAACGCAACAATTGTCCAATACTTTCCGGGGGAGGAATTATCTCTAGAGGCTCAAACCCAAAGTACATAAGCAGTCCTACAAGTAAAGATGCCCCCAGCATACTCAGAATCCAGGCAGACACAACCAGAACTGTGATTATAGGAATAAACCTCTTTTCCAGCGGCTTAATCCTGGCAAAAGTCTCCAAATCAACATTGTAACGCCTCAAGTACCATAGTGCAGGCATCAGAATTATTACCCACATGGTTATGAGCATCCCTATTTCGAAATGCATAACTTGAACTATTGAACCAAGAAATATAAGTAAAAGAAATACAAACAGAAGGGTACGGGATGCCGAACGTGTTGACGGCCTTAACGGTTCTTTATCCGATTGTTCCCGCTTATCATTTTCCACCATAAAGCTCTCCCCTTATTTTTTTAGTTTACTTTCACAAAAAAAATTTTTAATATTAATAAATTCGACGTCTAACCTTTACAATCCTGTTATCTCTTCATAATAGCTCTACCCTTATGATGCAGTTCAGCCTCTTTAAAAATTGTAAAACCTTCCTTCAATATTAAACTTATACTGCAGGGTTTTTATATTGATATATAGAAATATAGTAAAATGCATAAAGCCATAAAATATATAAAGGAGATGCTAGAAAAATGCAAATAACCGATGAACAGAAAAATCATGTGCTCCTAAAACTTAACGACCTTTGGAAGGGTGCAAAAGCATGCCCTCTATGTAATACGGAAAAATGGAATGTCTCGGATAAACTATTTGAAATTCGGGAGTTAAGTGTCAGTAAAGAAGAAAATGCTGATGTTTGCCCTATAATTCCCATTACTTGTGATACGTGCGGCAACATGATTTTGCTTAACGCCATTTATTTAGGCTTTACTTTCTCTTTAGAGGTTGATGAGGATGAAAGCTAAATAGCTCCATAGAAGATAATGGAAAACATCTGCCGGTAATGACAGATAACCTGATTATAACATCCTTATGTGACGCAGCGATCGTGGTTTTAGCAGACATAAAAAGGGTTGTCAGAGGAACCGTCCCCCTGACAACCCTGGCAATCTTTTTTTGATTAGAATTAGAATAAACCGGGCAAAAAGGTAGTAATCTGGGGAAACATGATGAGCAGGGCGATACAGGCAATTAAGGCTATGAGGAAAGGCCAAATCCCCTTAAAAATAACTTCCAGGGGAACATCCTTGGCCACCCCCTTGATAATATATACGTTCATGCCTACTGGCGGAGTAATAACCCCCATGGCCACCACCATCACAATAATCACTCCAAACCAAAGGGGATCATAACCTAGAGTAGTCACCGCTACAGGGTAAAAAATAGGAATGGTCAAAAGTATCAGGGCCAGGGCATCAATGAAAAATCCCAGTACAAGATAAATGGAAAGAATAATAGCCATTACCGCTGCAGGGGGCAAAGCTAAACCGCCGGCCCAACTGGCCAGTTCAAAGGGTATCCGGCTCATGGCGATAAACCGGCCAAAAATTACCGCACCCGCTACCAACAGCATGATCATGGCAGTAGTCCGGGTTGAATCCGTCAATGCTCTCCTGAATTTCTCAAAGTTTAAGGTCCTTGCCAGAGCGGTCAACACCAGAACTCCAAAAGCCCCAACCGCTCCCGCCTCCGTGGGAGTAAACCAGCCGGCAAAAAGTCCACCCAGGGATATGGCAAACACAACCAGGACCTCCCAGAGGCCTCCCCGCAAAGCCTTAAACCTCTCTCCCCAGCTGGCTTTGGGACCCGCAGGACCAATAGAAGGATTCCGACGGGCCAGATAATAAATAGTAAACATGTAAAAGGCCATCAATAAAAATCCCGGGATAATGCCCGCCAAAAAGAGCATCTCAATAGACTGTTCCGTAGAAATCCCGTATATAATAAAAATTACACTGGGGGGAATTAAAACCCCCAGGGCTCCTCCGGCAGCAACGCTGGCGGTAGATAATGAAGGAGCGTAATCATACTTTTTCATCTCCGGCAGGGCAATGGCCCCAATTGTAGCAGCAGTAGCTGTATTGGACCCGCAAACCGCCCCGAAAATGGCACAGGTAGCCTGGGTGGCAATAGCCAGCCCTCCCGGCATGTGCCCTATAAGTTTATAAACAAAAGCATACAGCCTTGTCCCGATTCCCGAGTGAAAAGCTAAAAATCCCATTAAAACAAACATAGGTATCACACTCAGGGAATAGGAGGAAAAGGTAGCATAAGTCTCTCTGGCTACTACCCGAAAAGCTGTTGAGGGAGACACCAGGTAACTTAAACCTAAAAAACCCACCAGGGACATGGCATAAGCGATAGGCATCTTAAGTATTAAAAGCACAAAAAAAACAATAACTCCAACTATACCTGATTCAAATGGGCTCATTCTTTTACGACCTTTCTAATGGATTCAATAAGTTTTGAAAGCACCACAAGGCTTAAAACCAAAAAACCAAAGGCAACCACATAAATAAACGGGTAAAAGGGTGTTCTGGTGGTGGGAGAAACCTCCCCGGTGATTACCATACTCCTGGCGTAGTTAGCAATGTGCCAGGCAGTTAAAGATAAGAACACCAGGGAAACAGTACCCGTAAGAACGTCCACTATTCTCTGAATCCTGGGAGGAAGCTTCTCCAGTAAAAAGCCCACAGCAATATGAAAATCCTGCAGGGCGCAGTATGCTATGGACAGGCCAATAAACATAGCCGTAATAAAACCTACGTACTCATAGGTGCCTAAAATTGGGCTGTTTAAAATCCCCCCTGATAGAACATTTGAAACTACCAGGAGCATCACGGAAACCATGAGCCACCCAGCAGCTCTATCCAAATAAGTGCTGAGTTTAGCTGTAAAACGGGTAAAATATTCCACTGCCAACAACCCTCTCTTTTATTTCTCTAAATTACCATTGCGGGAACGGTGGCATTAACAACGGGGAAAGAATAAAACCAGTTCTTCCCCCGTTGCCACAGGCCTTTCCCGCTTGTCAATTAAAATTATTAATACACTTAAGCTATTCATATAATAAAACTATTTGTAAATCTCGTTATACTTTTCGGAAAGTCTTTTTACCATTTGCAGAGTTTCCTCTCCTGGAAGGCCTCTCTCTTCAACATCTTTTACAAAATCATCCAAAACAGGTTCAGCCGCCTCTTTCCACCGCTCTTGTTCCTCCTCGGATAAAGTAATTTCTTCCTGTCCTGTTTCTTCCACAGCGAAATCTAAAGCTTCTTCGTTCTGCATATCCCACAAGCCCATGGCTACTTCCTCAAAGTGTCTTTCATTTACCTCCAAAACTTTTTCCTGAAGATGGTGAGGAATGGAATTCCAGGTCTCCTGGTTCATGGTGACAAAAAACAAAGTGTTATAAAGGAAAGGCGTAAAGGTAATATAATCCGTTACCTCAGCATGCCGCCA
>Ga0207421_10003457_pt1 | contig 18805 bp, 16 predicted proteins | sample SodLakKL_010_SED_4_FD_187542 | JGI IMG/M metagenome (GOLD analysis project Ga0207421, IMG submission 187542) | Alkaline sediment microbial communities from Lake Tanatar, Kulunda Steppe, Russia - 8KL_010_SED (SPAdes) (version 2) | ecosystem: Environmental > Aquatic > Non-marine Saline and... | reverse complement strand
GTCTGGGTCCGTGGCCGCCGACGTCGGCGGGTTCGTCTGGCGCTGACCTCGACGGCCGGCGTCGCGGCGATCGCGGTGCTCGCGGTCGTGCCGCTCACGTTCCTCGGGAGCCCGCAGCCGGTCATCGAGCCCGTCGGCCCCGTCGAGCGGGAGGAGCCGGAAGAAACGACAGACGACGTCGATGACGCCGTTGACGTGCCTGCGGAAGAATCCGACGAACCGGACCCCGATCCGCTGGACGAAGCCGGCCCCGCCGATCCGGTGACCGAGGACGACGAGCCCGCCGAGGAGCCGGTCGAGGAGCCGGTCGAGGAGCCGACGGAGGAGGCCTCGCCGGCCGAGACCGCGGTGGCGCCGGGTCCGGACCCGGCGCGCGTCGCCGAGCCCTGCGCCAGGCACGAGGGCGGGGAGATGCGCGCCTTCATCGACGTGGTCGCGCCGGTCGCGGAGCAGGAGGTCACCAACGCGGTCGACCTGGTTGGCTGCGCCAGCGTGTTCGAAGCGACGGTCAGCTACCGCCTGACCGACGCTGCCGGCACCGTCACCGAGGGGTTCACCACGGCAACGGCCGGCGGCCCGGAGATCGGCGAGTTCCGCGAGACGATCAACCTCCAGGGCGCCACCGGCGAGTTGACGCTGGAGGTCTTCTGGATGGACGCCAAAGACGGTTCCGAGCGTGACGTGCAGAAGCGCACCTTCACCGCGACCGGCTGATGTCCGTCACATGCGGAAGACGCCCCAGTCGGGGCGGGCGTAGGGGGCGTTGAGGGCGGCCTCCAACCCCAGTGCGAGGACCTGGCGGGTCTCGGTCGGGTCGATGATGCCGTCGTCCCACAGCCGCGCGGTGGCGTGGTACGGCGAGCCCTGCGTCTCGTAGGTGTCGCGGATCGGGTCCTTGAAGGCCTGCTCGTCCGCCGCCGACCACTCCTCGCCGGCGGCCTCCATGCCGTCGCGCCTGACGGTTGCGAGCACCGCGGCGGCCTGCTCGCCGCCCATCACGCTGATCCGCGCGTTGGGCCACATCCACAGCAGCCGCGGCGAGTAGGCCCGCCCACACATCGCGTAGTTGCCGGCCCCGAACGACCCGCCGATGACCACGGTCAGCTTGGGCACCGTCGAGCAGGCCACCGCGGTGACCATCTTGGCGCCGTCCTTGGCGATCCCGCCGGCCTCGTACTCGCGGCCGACCATGAACCCGGAGATGTTCTGCAGGAACACCAACGGGATCCCGCGCTGGTTGCACAGTTCGATGAAGTGCGCGCCCTTCTGCGCCGACTCGGAGAACAGGATCCCGTTGTTCGCGATGATCCCGACCGGGATGCCCTCGATCCGGGCGAACCCGCACACCAGGGTCTCGCCGTACAGCGCCTTGAACTCGTGGAACCGCGAGCCGTCCACGATCCGGGCGATCACCTCGTGCACGTCGAAGGGCTGGCGCACGTCGGTCGGAACGATCCCATACAGCTCCGCCGGGTCGTGGGCGGGGGGTTCGGGCTCGGCGAGATCGAGGTCCGCCGCAGCTACCTCGAGGTTGCTGGTGCCTGCCCATCCCAGGTTCGCGACGGCGTCCCGGGCCAGGGCCAGCGCATGCCGGTCGTCGACGGCGAGGTGGTCGACCACGCCGGATTCGCGGGCGTGCAGGTCGCCGCCACCGAGCTCCTCGGCGGTGACCTCCTCGCCGGTTGCGGCCTTCACCAGGGGCGGGCCGCCGAGGAAGATCGTGCCCTGGTCCTTGACGATGATCGATTCGTCGGACATGGCCGGGACGTAGGCGCCGCCGGCCGTGCAGGAGCCCATGACCACGGCGATCTGCGGGATGCCGGCGCCCGACAGGGTGGCCTGGTTGTAGAAGATACGTCCGAAGTGCTCACGATCGGGGAATACGTCCTCCTGCAGGGGCAGGAACGCGCCACCCGAGTCCACCAGGTAGATGCATGGCAGGTGGTTCTCGCGGGCGATCTCCTGGGCACGCAGGTGCTTCTTGACCGTGAGCGGGTAGTAGGTGCCGCCCTTGACCGTGGCGTCGTTGGCGACGATCACGCAGGTGACACCCGAAACCTTGCCGATCGCGGTGATGATGCCCGCGCCGGGTGCGTCGCCGTCGTACATCTCGAAGGCCGCCAGTGGGGACAGCTCGAGCAGCGCGGTGCCCGGATCGATCAGTGCCTCGACGCGGTCGCGGGGCAGCAGCTTGCCGCGGGCCACGTGCCGGTCACGCGACCGATCCGAGCCGCCCCGTGCCGCCGTCGCCAGCCGCTCACGTAGCTCCTCGGCGAGCGCGCGGTGGTGGGCCTCGTTCGCCCGGAACCGCTCCGAGGCCGGATCGATGGTGCTGCGCAGGGTCTCCATGGAGGGCACTCTAGAGCTCAGGAGCTCACGGGCGTGCCTTCGTCGACATCGTCGACGTCCGCGTCGGGAAGCTGATCGTGCGGCAACGGCTTGAGCTTCGAACGGTTCCGGCGTCGCCGACGTGCGGGCACCAGGTCGCGCATGGCCTCCAGTTGCCCGAAGCAGAGCAACCGGTCCTCGGCCTCCAGCACCCGGCTGCCCTTGGGGTTGGGGATCACCTTCGTCCCACGGGTCACGGTCAGGACCTGCAGGTCGCGTTCGCGCAGACCGGAGTTGGCGATCGTCTTGCCGACGAGGTCTGAACCGTCGCGGACCAGGAGTTCCGCGACCCCGTAGCCCGTGCTGACGGTGAGGCGTTGGCGGACGTCCAGTTCGGGGAAGTCGACCTGGTTGGCGACGTAGTCGATGATCGCGCCGGCGATGTCCAGGTCGGTGGCGGTCTCGATGCCCTGCAGGCCGGGGGAGGAGTTGACCTCCATCACCAGTGGTCCCTCGTCGCCTTCGAGCATGTCGACGCCGGCGACCTTCAGGCCCATGATCTGCGCGGCCTTGACCGCGGTCTCGCGCGCTTCCTCGTCGAGTTCGACGACCTGGGTGCTGCCGCCACGGTGCACGTTGGATCGGAACTCGTCACCCACGGCGGTGCGGCGCATGGCCGCGACGACCCGGTCGCCGATCACCAAGGCCCGGATGTCGCGGCCCCTGCTCTCCGCGACGAAGCGTTGGATCAGGACGTTCTGCCGGGTGCTCTGCAGCGTCTCGATGACGGCTTCGGCGACCTTCTTGTCCGGAGCCAGGATGACCCCGATGCCCTGGGTGCCCTCGAGCAGCTTGATGACGACGGGCGCGCCACCCACCCGATCGATCGCCGGGAGGACGTCCTTGCGGTCCCGCACGAACGTCGTCGCCGGGATCCCGACGTCGTGACGCGACAGGATCTGGATCGACCGAAGCTTGTCACGGGAGTTGGCGATGCCGGCGGCCGTGGTGGGCGTGTAGACGTCCATCTGTTCGAACTGGCGGACCACCGCCATGCCGAAGAAGGTGATCGAGGCCCCGATGCGGGGCAGGATCGCGTCGTAGTGGGACAGCTGCTTGCCCCGGTACTGCAGGTCGGGTTCGTCGTCCGACAGGTCGATCGCGAACCGCAGCGTGTTGAGTACGCGTGCGGTGTGTCCACGGTCCTCCGCGGCGGCCTTGAGCCGCATCGTGCTGTAGCTGTTCGGCGCACGGGAGAGGATGCCGAGTTTCATGCCGGGTCCTTGGTCGGTGCCGGGACGGGGATGGAGCGCGGTGTGGGTATCAGCCGGTCAGCCGGTCCTTGACGAGGTTCGATACGCGGGAGCCGTCCGCGCGCCCCTGGACTGCGGCCATGGCGGTCTTCATGACCTGGCCCATCTGCTGGGGACCTTCGGCTCCGACCTCGGCGATGGCGGCGTCGACGATCGTGGCCAGTTCCTCGTCGGTCAGCTGGGCCGGGAGGTAGGTCTCGTAGATCTCGGCCTCGGCGGCCTCCGAAGCGGCCGACTCGGCCCGCCCCGCGTCCTTGAAGGCCGTGGCTGCCTCGCGGCGGCGCTTGACCTCGCTGGCGAGGACCTGCTGGACGACGTCGTCGTCCAGGCGCCCCTGTGGACTCAGGCCATCTGCGGTGGCGCGGTTCTTGAGCGCGGAGATCGCCATGCGGAGGGCGGAGGTGCGCTGCTTGTCACGTGCTTTCATCGCCGTGCGCAGGTCGGCTTCGATCTGATCATGCAGGCTCATGGACGACCTCGTCGCGGTCGGGGGAAGGCGTGGGACCAGGCTAGTAGGGCTCATGCGACCCATCGGGCCGCACACGCTGACGGGCCCTCCCGTGTGGGAGGGCCCGTCACCGATCTCGTGCGGTTGCGTCGGTGCGGTCTACGTGACCGCGTCGGTGATCTCGTCCGCGGACTTCCGAACGGACGTGGCCGCCGCCTTGGTCTGCGTGCGCGTGTTGCCGGCCTGTTCGCGGCTGGCCTCGACGGCAGCCTCGGGGGCCTTGCTGGCGGCCGTGACGGCGCCCTTGGCCTGCGAGCGGGCGACATCGATCTGCTTCTTGCCGGCCTCGACGGCGACGTCGGCGGTCTTGGTGGCCGAGGTCACGGCTGCCTTGACCTGCGAGCGGCTGGTGCTGGTGCGGTCGAGGATCGTGGCGACGCGTTCGTCCTTGCGGACGCGTTCGGCGACCTTGCGGCCTTCCTTGGCCTTGGCGTCGAACCGCTTCTCGAACGAGGCGACCAGGCGGTCGGCGTCCTTGGAGACCCGGGTCCGCAGTTCGGTCAGCTGCGACTCGACCTTGGTCGGCGTCTCCGACCGGAGGGTCTTCGCGCGCTTCGGTGCATCCTTGGCCGCGTCGTTCACGTTCTTCCAGGCGCTCTCGGCCCGGGTCGGGAGGTCCTTGGCGAGGTCGATCACGTCGCCGATCACGCCGGTCACCGCGTAGCCGGCGTCTTCGATGACGACGCGCGGTTCGCGCTCCAGTAGGGGCGTGCGCTTGGGTGCCGCCTTGGTGGCCTTCCTCGCAGCCGGCTTCTTCGCGGTCGAGGTCGTCGACTTCTTGGCGGCCGGCTTCTTGGCCGTCGTGGACTTCTTCGCGGCGGTCTGCTTGGTGGCGGTTGCCATCGTGGTGCCTTTCGGGTGGTGGGGGTGGCCTGGGCGCGGCGTCGGTTCTCGATCTGCCGCGGTTCCTGCAGCCGGGGAGGGGGACGAAGCGGGAGCCGAACGAGGCTCGTGGGAACCCCGCGGAGTCTCCGTCCCCCTGCCGGGCCGCAGGGCTCTGTCTCGGTGCTTCACCGTGCCTGGCTTCACCGTGCCTGGCTTCACCGTGCTTGCTCCTGTGCTTGCTAGCGTACGCACAAAGTGCGCACAGATGCAAGCGCTAGCCCGAGCAAGCACCTGCTATGTGCGCTCATCGCACGTTGTGCCGGTCGTGCGGCCCGCAACGCGTGCTATCGCTCGCGAACATCGCCGATCGAGCGCTTGCCGGAGAGAGCGTCAGCCGTCGGCGTGACGGATGTGGAGCTCGATCTCCGCGGCGAGGAGCTGGCGGACCGGTCCCATCCGCAGGTCGAAGACCCGCTCGGCGAGTGGCGCCAGCTGCCCCCACCAGTCGGGCCGCTCCTGACGCAGCGGCATGGGTACCAGGATGTCGACCGTCGGTCCGATCGGGCGATGTTCGGCGGCGACGCCGACGAGGCGGTAGCCGCGCCCCACCAGTTCATCGACCGGGACGGGCAACAGATCGGATCGTCCGACGGTGACCGTCAGGGTCAGATCGCCCGGCACGACGGGCAACTGCGAGACCCAGGACCGGTCGGGAGCCCGCAGGCGCACGATGACCGCCCCATCGGCGGGGATCGACGTCATCGTGGTCACGTCACCACCTCGGGGATTTCGTGGGCCGATCGGGGAGCGGGCATCCTCGCAGGGTGGTCGTCGGGAGTCACGCACCCGACGCGGAGGGCCCGCTCCGAGGCCAGGATCGGGGCGGACCCCGGTGCGGCCTACCATCGGGACCCACATCACCCGGCCGTCGAGGGCGATCCCGATGTCAGCTTCCGAAGGCACACCATCCCGTTCGTCGACGTTCGGCGTCCTCGGGGCCAGTGGCTATACGGGACGGCTGGTCGTCGCCGAGGGCTTGCGTCGGGGCCACCGGGTCGTCGCGCTCGGTCGCGACCCGGGGCGGGTCCGGTCCCGGTTGGAGGCCGACGGCATCGATGTGGACCGGGATCTCGTCGAGATCCGGACAGCGGATGTCGGTGATCCCCAAGGTCTCCGGGGCGCGCTCGAGGGCCTCGAGGTCCTGCTCACCACCGTGGGGCCCTTCGACCAACTCGGACGGGACGTCCTCGACGCGGCGATCGACACCGGTACGCACTACGTCGATGTCACGGGTGAACAACACTTCATCCGGTGGGCCTACGACGAACGTGACGCTGCCGCCCGGGCGGCCGGGATCAGCGCGGTTCCCGCTGCGGGGTTCGACTTCCTTCCCGGCGATCTGCTGGCCGGGCTGGCGGGCGACGTCGTCGCCGACCCGTCCGAGATCCACGTTGCCTACATCGTGCCGAGCAGCGGCGGACTGTTGCGTGTGACCTCCGCAGGGACCCGGCGAACGGCCGCCACGATGCTGGATCGGCCGGGCGTCGCGCTCGATCGGGGGGTACTGGTCGAGGAAGGGCTCGCCGAGGCGCGACGGTTGGCCTGGTTCCCGCGCCCGGTCGGGCCGCACCACGCGGCCGGGATCCCCGGCGGTGAGGCCATCAGCGTGCCGCGTCACGTGCCCGGCGTCCGGTCCGTGCGCACCTACCTCGCCATCCCCAGCTGGAAGGCGGAGGCGATCCAGGTGGTCGGTTCCGCGGCGCGGTGGGGGCCCCTGCGGCGACGGATCACGGCCGTGCTGGAGCGGGGGTCCGGTGGGCCGTCGGAAGAGCGTCGCCGAGCCACCCGTTGGGGGTGTGTCGCCGAGGCCAGGGGAGCGGACGGGGTCGCGCGGGCGTGGGCCTACGGGCACGACCTCTACGGGCTGACGGCCACGGCCATGGTGGTCGTCGGCGAGGCACTGCTCGGCGGCGGTGTCGCGGCCGGTGTCATCCCGCCGGCGTCTGTGGCACCACCGGGGGAACTCCTGGATCGGATCGCCGCGCGCAGCGATCTGCGGTGGTCGGTGGCCCGCCCCGACCCGACGGCGGATCTGCCGCCGGTGGACTGACCGCGGTCCGCTGCGGGCAGGTTTCGAGGATGTCAACAGATGACGGGAGGCCCTCCCGGTGCGCCCCCCGTGTGCGCTACGGTCGGGTATCCGCGAACGATAGGCAGCACCGTGGCAACCTCGTCCGGCCTGATCAAGTCCGTCACCTCGACCGTCGATGAGTACGCACCCGACCTGAAGGACCTCAAGGACCTCGCTGGACGCGTGGACCTCAAGGACCTGCCGGACCTCGATGAGCTCCGCGACCGGGCCGAGGACCTGCGCGATCGCGCGGAGGACGTCTCGACGGCGGTCCGCGACGGGGTCGACGACCTCGGTCCGCTGTTGCGGCGGACGGTCATCAACGTGTTGGAGGCCTTCCAAGCCGTCCTGCGGGTCGTGCTGGCCCTGCCCCGGCTGGCGGTCAAACTGCTCGGCCTGCTGCGGGTCGCAGCCGTGCATGCCGAGGACGCGCGTGAACGTGGGCATGAGCTCACCGAACGGGCTCGCGACCGGGCCCGCGCGATCCCGCCGTCCCGGCGCGGTCGCTGGGCCAACCGGGCGCGGACCGTCGGGCTGTTCGGCGGCGGTTTCGCCGCCGGTGCCGCCGTCGGGTGGCTGCTCGCCAGCCGCCGGGCGCCGGAGTACCTCCAGGACTCCCCGGTCGTCCTGCAGCCCGTCGGTGACGACGTTGACGCCGACGAGGGTGACGCCGCGGACGGGCCGGAAGCAGGAACCGGCGCGTGACCGACTCGCTGCTCGCGACCGACGAGCAGCTCACCGGTGAGGTGGTCGGCGTGCGGTACGCCGACCCGGACAGCGGGTTCGGGGTCATCGAGCTCGAGCCCGAGGATGGTGGGGACGGCGCCCGGTGCAGCGGGCCGTTGGCCAGCGTGGTCGAGGGCCAGACGATCACCGTCGTCGGGCGCTGGAACGACCACCCGACCTACGGGACCACCTTCGAGGCGATCCTGTACGAACAGGCCACGCCGACGACCGTCGCCGGTCTGCGGAGCTTCCTCGCCTCCGAGCGGTTCGCCGACGTCCCGACGAAGAGCATCACCCGCGTACTGACCACCTTCGGCCGCCAGGCCGGCCAGGTCATCGAACACGAACCGGACCGCCTCGCGGAGGGCGCCGGGATCCCGTCGGAGGATGCGCAACAGCTCCACCGCGCCTGGTGCGAAGGACTGTCGCTGGCCGAACTCGTGCGCCTCGTCGAACCGTGCAAGTGGCCGATGGATGTCGTGCGTGCCGTCCACGCCCGGTTCGGCGCAGACGCACCGGACGTGGCACGCCGCGATCCGTACGCGCTGCTGGCGGCGGACCGCGTCCGGTTCGCGCAGGTCGATCGGCTGGCCACACAGCTCGGCATCGAGCCCACCGACCAGCGACGGTTGGCAGCCGGAGCCCGCGCCGCCGTTGCCAGCGCGAGGCGCTCGGACGGCCATCAGCACCTGCTGCGCGACGTGTGCGCCACCGCGGCCCAGCAGGTGTTGGGTGTCGATCGCGTGCTCGCCGACGACGGCGTCGCCGCGGCGATCGCGGACGGGTCGCTCGAGGAGGAGTTCGTCGACGGCGAACCCGTCATCTCCACGCCGGAGGCCCTGCAGGTCGAGCGTGATCTCGCCGCCGGCATCGTGCGGCTGTTCTCAGCCGAGCGATCCCGCCTGACCCCCTTCGCAGCGGACCTCGACCCGTCCAGCGAGCTGACCGACGGCCAGGCGCAGGCTGTTCGCCGCGCGTTCGAGCACCCGGTGTCGGTCCTGACCGGTGGACCCGGAACCGGCAAGACCCGGACGGTGCAGGAGGTGGTGCGTGCGGCCGAGGGCGCGGGGTTGGAGGTCGCCCTGTGCGCCCCGACCGGGCGTGCCGCCAAGCGGATCGAGGAACTGGTCGGGCGCCCGGCGATGACGATCCACCGGCTCCTGGAGGCGCGACCAACCGGGGGAGGCGGGTTCGCGTTCCGCTACGGACGGTTCGAGCAGGTGCCCTTCGATCTGGTGGTGGTCGATGAGGTGTCGATGTGCGACACGGCGCTGGCCGAACGGCTGATCTCCGCGGTCGAGGACGGCGGACACCTGCTCCTGGTCGGCGATCCCGACCAACTCCCGTCCGTCGGGCCGGGCGATGTCCTGCGCGACATCGTCCGGTGCGGCGTCGTGCCCGTGACGGCGTTGACCGAGATCCACCGCCAGGCGGCCGGCAGCCGGATCGTCAGCCTGGCCCGTGAGGTGCTCACCGGCGAGATCGGTTCGCTGCGCGGGGTCGACGGCGACGTGTTCCTCGCCGAGGAGCGCGACCGCAACGCCATCACCCCCCGCGTCGTGCAGGCCGTCGCCGAGCGGGCCCCCAGCTACTTCGAGGTGTCGCCCGATGACGTGCAGGTCCTGGCACCGATGTACCGCGGCCCGGCTGGCGTGGATGCGCTCAACGCGGGCCTGAAGCGGGCGCTGAACCCGGCCGACGGACAGCCCGCCGTCGCGGGCTTCAACCGGGGTGACCGGGTGATGCAGACGCGCAACGATGCGGTCCTCGAGGTCGCGAACGGAGACGTGGGCCGGGTCGTCGATCTGTCGACGTCCGAGGTCACGTTGCGGATCGCCTTCCCCCGGGGTGAGGTGACCTACGGCCGCAAGCAGGCGCGGGACCTCGCCCCGGCCTGGGCGGTGACGGTCCACAAGTCGCAGGGTGGGGAGTGGCCCGTGATCGTGCTGGTCTGCGATCGGTCGCACCGCGTCATGCTGTGGCGCAACCTGCTGTACACCGCGATCACGCGTGCCCAGCGGGCACTGATCGTCGTGGGGCAGGCGGAAGCGCTCCGGATCGCCGCCCGCCACGACCGCCCGTCGGATCGGCGGACGGGTCTCGCGTGGCGGCTGCAGCAGGCGATGTCGGCAGGGTGACGACCGCCTACCTGGCCGCAGAGGGCTTCGAGCAGGAACTGGACGATGAACTCGCCCGGGCGGGCGCCGCCGTGGACCTGCACCATGGTCGGCTGCGCATCAGCGAGAGCCGGCCCGTCCATGCGGCGTGGGCGGCGAACACCTGGTGGGAGGCCGAGCGGATCGCGGTGCGATCGATCGGCCACGCCGCGACGGAACTCCGTGCCCGCCAGCGCAACTGGGCGGTGTACGCCCCCGAACACCGGGGGCGGGCGCAGCTGATCGCCGACAAGCTCCCGCACGTCGCGGCACGACCTCTGGAGCTCGGCGAGGTCGCGCCCGACGCGCCGCTCGGTTCGTGGACGCTGCTGGAGCGTGACCTGGTGCTGGCCGCCGGCGGCTGTTCGAGTCCCTTCCCGAACGGTGTGCCGCGGTTCGTCGAGGACCGCGACGGGCCGCCGAGCCGGGCCTACCTGAAGCTGTGGGAGACGTTCGCGCGGCTGCGTCGCCAGCCGGGACCGGGTCAGCGCTGCCTCGATCTGGGTGCGGCGCCCGGTGGCTGGACGTGGCTGCTGGCCCGTACGGGTGCGGAGGTCATCGCGGTCGACCGGGCGCCGCTGGACCCCGAGGTCGACCGGCTCGCGAACGTGACCGTGCAGCAGGGGTCCGCCTTCGGCCTCGACCCGGCCGACGTCGGCCCGGTCGACTGGTGGTGCAGCGACATCATCGCCTACCCGGACCGGCTGCTGGAGCTCGTGACACGGTGGCTCGACGCGGGCCACGTCCGCAACCTCGTCTGTACCGTCAAGTTCCAGGGACCCACCGATCACGATGCGGCGGCACGGTTCGCGGCCCTGCCCGGCGCGCAGCTGTTCCACCTGTCGCAGAACAAGCACGAATTGACCTGCGCCATCCTCGACGCGACCTGACCGGCGCGCCCGGTCAGTGCGGGGCGTCGCCACCGAGCATCGGTGCGTCGGTGGTGTCGGGCATGACCTGACCGTCGGGGACCATCGCCCACGCCTGGCCGAAGCGGCCCATGTAGGCGAACAGGCCGCTGCCGTCGTTCTGCACGATCTGGCCGTTGAGCCACCGCGCTTCCGGCAGGCACAGCAGCGCGATCGCCTCGGAGGCATCGTCCGGGGTGGCGGCCTGGCGCAGCGGATGGGTCTGCTCTTCCGCGGCGAGCAGCTTGTCGTGGAAGGGGCCGGCCATCAGCCGGATCGACTCCGTGTCGATGTAGCCGGGCAGCACACCGACCGCGGTCACGCCCTGCGGACCGAGTTCGCACGCCAGGTACTTCACGATCGTCTCCATGCCCGCCTTCGCGGCCGCGAGCAGCCCGTGCCCGGGGATGTAGCCGACGGTGTCCGCGCCGCTGACCGCGATGATGCGGCCACCTCGAGGTTGCAGGAGCGGGAACGCGAGCTGTGCGATCAGCAGGAAGTGGCGCACGGTGATCGTGAAGGTCTTGTCGATCTGGTGCATCTTCAGGTCGAGCAGCGGCTTGAAGGCCGTAGCTGCGGCGTTGGCGATCACGAGGTCCAACGACCCGTCCCGTTCGGTGATGCGCTCGAACAGCGAGCGCACGCTGTCCTCGTCGAGCAGATCGAGCGGTTCCGCCCGTGCGCCCGGGGTCGAGGCCGCGCAGTCGGCGACGACCGCGGCCGCGTCGTCCTCACGCTGTCGGTAGGTGATGGTCACCTCGGCGCCCATGGCGGCCAGCCGCCGTGCCGTGGCGGCGCCCAGGCCCCGGGATCCGCCGGTGATCAGGACGCGGCGACCGTGCAACGTGCGAGCCGGTGGGTCGGGGACAGCGGTCACGGGCAACTCCTCGTCGGGGTGGGTCGCGGCGGCGACCACACCGACAAGGCTGCCACACGGCGGGCCCGGGCGGACGTTCAGCGGTGCTCGAGGTGCTCGGACGCGACCGTGGCGATCAGGTCCGACCAGTCCGGGAGCAGGGCGATGAGCGTGCAACGGCTCACCCCGAGGTTCAGCAACCGGTCCACCACGTCAGCCCGCCGTGCGCGGACGTCCACCACGATGTCGCCGGCTTCGGGAGTGGGCACGCGAACCTCGAAGGGACTGCTGCCGCCGGCGGCAACGGTTGGGCCATCTGGACAGGTTTGTGGTGGCGCGACGGACGTGCGCGATCGATCGTCAGAACCGGTGATCGGCTCGTGTGGGCCGCGTTGATTCCAGTGGCTGTTCACCGGCCAACCCTCCTGGTGCGCCGCTGTCTCCTAGCTATCGGCAGACCTTGAACCGGCCTTGATGGCGGATCATCCCACGTCCCCTCCGGCCTCATCGTCGTGACGCGGCCCACCGATTAGGCTCGCTCCGTGGGTGATCTCTTCAGCGACTACGAACTCGATGGCTTCTTCGACGAGGTCTTCGAGGCCACCGGCGTGCGTCCGCACTACCGGGGCGTCCTCGAACGGCTGCGCTACCTGAGTTCGGATGATCTGGAGCGCCGCGAGGCCATCCGTGACGGGATCTTCCGCTCGGCCGGCATCACCTTCACGGTCTACGGCGACGATGATGGCATCGAGCGCACCTTCCCGATGGACCTGCTGCCCCGGTTGATCCCGGCGAACGAGTGGGACATCATCGAACGTGGGGTCGTGCAACGCGTGACGGCCCTCAACCGCTTCCTCGAGGACCTCTACGCCGGTGAGCAGGCAGCGGTCCACGACGGCGTCGTCCCGCGCTGGCTGGTGCACACCGCCGAGGGGTTCCGCCGGGAGGCGTTCGGCATCGCGGTGCCGCACGCGGCGCGGTGTCTGGTGTCGGGAGTCGACCTGGTGCGCGATCACCGGGGGACCTACTGCGTGCTGGAGGACAACCTGCGCAACCCGTCGGGGATCTCCTACGTGCTGGAGAACCGGGCGGCGATGACGCGCGTCCTGCCGGTCGCCTTCGCCGAACAGCGTGTGCGCCCGGTTGATCACTACGGGCCGATGCTGCTCCGCGCCCTGCGGTCGGTCGCGCCGCCGTCGGCGGGGGAGAACCCGCTGGCCGTCGTGCTGACGCCGGGTGTCTACAACTCGGCCTACTTCGAACACGCCTTCCTCGCACGGCAGATGGGGATCCAGCTCGTCGAGGGCCGCGATCTGGTCGTCGATGAGCACGTGGTCTACATGCGCACCACGAAGGGGCTGGAGCGCGTCGACGTGATCTACCGACGGATCGACGACGATTTCCTGGATCCCGTCGTGTTCCGGCCGGACTCGGCGCTCGGGGTGCCGGGGCTGCTGTCCGCCGCGCGCGCCGGCAACGTCACGATCGCCAACGCGGTCGGCAACGGGGTGGCCGACGACAAGGCCCTGTACGCCTACGTGCCGGACATGATCCGGTTCTACCTCGGCGAGGAGCCCATCCTGCCGAACGTGCAGACCTACCTGCTGTGGGACGACGAGCAGCGTGCGGCGGTGCTCGACCGGCTCGGTGAGCTGGTCGTCAAGCCCGTTGCCGAGTCCGGTGGCTACGGGATGCTGATCGGGCCGCACGCCTCCGACGAGGAGGTCGAGACGTTCCGGAGCCGGGTCACCGAGGACCCCCGCGGCTACATCGCCCAGGAGATCGTCGCCCTGTCCCGGCATCCCACGCTGATCGGCGACCGGATGGAGGGGCGCCACATCGACCTGCGTCCCTTCGCCATCTCGGGCGAGCAGGTGGAGGTCATCCCCGGCGGTCTGACCCGGGTCGCGCTCACGCGGGGGTCGCTGGTCGTCAACTCGTCGCAGGGGGGTGGGTCGAAGGACACGTGGGTGCTGCAGGCCGAGGGGCCGGCGAAGGACCCGGACGCGTCGACCGTCGAGCGGGAGGTCTGAGGTGCTGGCACGACTCGCGGAGAACCTGTTCTGGGCCGGTCGCTACGTCGAACGCGCGGAGGACACCGCGCGGATGGTCGACGTGACCTACCACACCCTGCTGGAGTCGCCGCAGGGGCGCGGCAGCCAGTCCTGGGAACAGCTGCTGGAGGTGCTCCACCTCCAGGAGCTCTACGGCGACGGACCGATCGAGCCCGAACGTGCCGTCGAGTTCCTCGTGATCGACCGGGACAACCCCGGGTCGATCGCGGCCTGCATCACGCGGGCCCGCGAGAACGTGCGATCCGTCCGCGAACTGGTGTCCTCCGAGCTCTGGGAGTCGATCAACGACCTGCACCTGACCCTGCGGTCACGCGACATGCGCCAGGAGCTTCTGGACCAGCCGTTCCAGCTGCTGCGGTGGATCCGCCGTGACTGCATGACCATCTACGGCGTCGCCAGCGAGACCATGCCCCGCGACGACGTGTGGCGGTTCATGGCGCTCGGCCGGCTCCTCGAGCGTGCCGAGATGACCTGCCGGCTCATCGACGTGCGCTACGGGCAGTTGGAACCGGTCCTCGGGGCGTCGCCGCGGGCGGCGGTGGGCGGCGAGGCGGCCATGGGCGCCGGCCGGACCGATTTCCACCACTGGACGTCGGTCCTGAAGTCCGCATCGGCGCTGGAGGCCTACCGACGCCGGTACCGCTCGTCCATGGATCCGGCGGACGTCGTCGAGTTCCTGCTGCTCGAGCCGGACCTGCCCCGCAGTGTCGTGTTCTGCCTCGCCGGCGCCATGCACCAGTTGGAAGCGCTGTCCGGCGGCGCGCCGAGTCCGGCCACGCGTCGACTCGGACGCGCCACCTCGTCGTTGCAGTACCGCGACGTCACCGACCTGTTCGATGTCGGACTCCACGAGTTCCTCGACGGGGTGCAGGATCAGGTCGGCGAGGTGGCCGACGCCGTCGCCGCCGAGTTCTTCCGCCACCAGCCCACCGGAGCGATGCACGCCATCGCGACCGGCTGAGCGCGACCCAAGGACCGTCACCGTGCGGCTCGACATCCGTTACACGACCCGTTTCCGGTACGCCGGGCAGGTCACCGAGTCCCAGAACGAACTGCGGGCCTGCCCGACCACCGACGATCACCAGTGGCTGGTGCACTACGACGTGACGACGTTCCCGACCTCGCGGGTGCAGAGCTACCTCGATCACTGGGGAACGCGGGTCGACACCTTCGGGGTCCGCCTGCCCCATGACCGGTTGGAGGTCGTTGCCAGCGCCACGGTCGAGACCGGGAGCCGATCGCAGGACCCGCCGTCGATGCCGCTCGCGGCCTACGACCAGACGCGTTTCCGCGACGCACACCTGGAGTTCCTCCAGACCTCCGGGCACGTGGCCTGGGGCGATCCCGTGGCGGCTGCCGCGGCCGAGTGCGCGGTGCGGGCGGGCGACGATGCGATCGATGTGATCATGGCCGTCCAAGAGTCCGTTGCCGGCCTGGAGTTCCGGGCCGGGACGACACAGGTCGGCACGCCCGTCGACGACGTGCTGGCTGCGGGTGCCGGGGTCTGCCAGGATTTCGCCCACCTCGCCATCGCGATGTACCGCCACCTCGGCATCCCGGCCCGGTACGTGTCCGGCTACCTGTTCACGGTCGACGATGCCACCGGTGAAGACAGAGCGGCCGACGAGGTCGAGGTCGAGACCCACGCCTGGATCGAAGCGGCGATCCCCGGCTGGGGCTGGCTGGCCCTCGATCCCACGAACGCGCAGGAGGTGGGGGAGCGTCACGTGACGATCGGGCGGGGACGCGACTACGACGACGTCTCGCCCTTCCGTGGGGTGTTCACCGGGCGGCAGGACCACGAACTGGACGTCGCCGTGACCATGCGACGCCTGGCGCTGGAGCCGCTCGGCGACATCCCCGGTGGATTCATGCGGCAGGTCGCCCAGCAGCAGCAGTAACCGGTCAGCGGTTCCAGGCGTCGGCGATGGACCAGAGGGTGGCCTCCGCCTGCTGGCGACCGAACGCCAGGGCCTGGATGGCCGGGACGGTCACGCCCGCGTCGACGTAGGCGGCGATCTTCCCCGCGACCTCGTCCGGGCTGCCGAGGCAGTAGAGGTCGTCGACGAGCCGGTCGCTGACGGCCGCCGCCATCGCCTGGCGATCGCCCTGCGCGGCCAGGACCCCGTCGGCCTCCTCCTCGTAGCCCATCCAGCGGTAGAACCGGTTGTAGACCGAGGTCGCGATGTAGGGCGCGAAGGTGGCCTTGATCAGCTCCCGGGCAGCGGGCACGTCGTCCGTGACGGCGCAGAACAGCCGCGCGATCACGCGGTAGCCAGCGGGCAGCGATCCGCCGGCGCCGTCGGCGACCTGGTCGAGGATCTGGGGGACGTGATGGGGCGCGAGTTGGTTCAGACAGACACCGTCGACCCCGAGCTCACCGACCATGCGGCAGGACCGGGGGTTGAGCGCGGCGAGGACCAGAGGGACGCGACCGCCGGGTGGGGCCGCGTGGGGCTTGTAGCCGCCGATGGAGACGATCTCGCCCTCGCTGGTCGCGCGTTCACCGGACAACACCGGTCGCAGCGCGGCAACCGTCTCGCGGACCGCGGTCAGGGGTTTGTCGAAGGGCTGTCCGGCCCAGCGGTTGACGATCACCTCGGAGGACGAGCCGATGCCCAGCGTGAAGCGGCCGCCGGTCAGCTCGGCGAGCGACACGGCGGTCATGCCGAGGACGACGGCTGAGCGGGTCTGGGCGGGAACGACCGCCACGCCGAGATCGAGGTCGGTCGCGACCGCCAGCGCACCGAGGGTCGTGAAGGCGTCCGGTCCCTGCACCTCGGAGTTCCAGACCGCGCTGAAGCCCCGCTCCTCGGCCTGGCGGGCGACCTCGATGCTGCTGCGGGCGTCGACCCCCGTCAGCGGCAGGCTGAGTGCGAGCGGTGGCAGGTCGGTCACGTGGGCTCCCTCGATCCGCGGAACGATCAGGGGAAATCTAACGTGGATCGTCATCGGGGGTGGTTCCCCTCGACCGATGGGGGTCGTCACCGGAGAAGAGAGGCCCCGCGCGTTGCGCCGTGTCGATGTGGGGTGTCGGCCCGAGCTCTCCGGGCCGATCCTCGCAGACGCGCGGGACCGGGAGGCCGCCGGTCGGCTGTTCGTCCCGAAGGGGATCAGCCGGATCGCGTGCCCGACGGACATCCGTACCGACGGTGGACCGATCGCCCACGCTGACGGTTCTTGGAACGCTACGCCGGTTCACCGGGCGCGTCCACAGATGGTGCGAGAGGCGTGACATCATGGTCGCGGGGTGGACACCACCCGTGGTGTCGGTCCGCCGGGTTCTGCGCCGGGTTGCAACCTCGGGCCTGCCGCCATATCCTTTTTCAACAACGAGGTTGAGAAATCCTCGCCGGTGCCGGCGGGACACCTCGTCACCGCACCACCAGCACGCCGATCCACGCCCGGGAAGTAGTCGCCACATGGCCGCACAGACCGCCACGACACTCGCCCCCGCGGGTGAGTCGTTGGTGCGCCTGCTCGGCGAGGCTCGCGCGGCGATCATCACCGACCTGCGCGAGCACGGCGAACGGTCCGTGACGCAGCTCGCGGAGCTGCTGGGCATCTCCGACGTCGCGACGCGGCGGCACCTGTCCGTGCTGCAGGACGAAGGCTTCGTGGTGGCCCGCACGGTCAAGCAGGCCCGCGGCCGCCCAGCTGCGCGGTACGAACTCACGGACGAAGCCCACCGGCTGTTCCCGCACCGCTACGACCAACTCGCCACGGAGATGATGGACTTCCTGGCGGAGCACCATGGTCGTGACGGTCTGCGGACCTTCCTGAAGTGGCGACTCGAGCGTGAGACCGCAGACCTGCGTGAGGCGATCACGGCCGAGGACCTCCACGACCGACTGGAGCAGTTGGCATCGCGGTTGTCGGACGCCGGTTTCGCGGCCAGCATCGAACCCATCGACGGTGGTTTCAAGCTGGTGCAGAACAACTGCGCGATCGCCGACGTCGCCAAGGAGCATCCGGAGGTCTGTGCCTACGAGGCGGCAGCGTTCTCCAAGGTGCTCGGGCGGGACGTGACGCTGTCTCGCCGCGACACCCTCGCGACGGGAGCCGGCGCCTGCGTCTGTACCGTCGCGGAGGTTCCGTCCTCGAAAGCTGGCAGGGGCGACGCGTCCGACGACGCCTCCGGAACGAAAGCACCCTAGACATCACGGCCATCGGGACCCCGGGTTCCGATCCAGCCGAGACTCCCGAATCCCGTGACCCCCAAGCAGTGACTGACCACCATCCATGATCGAGATCGAGCAGGAGCGCACCGTGAGCCAGACCGAGATCGACCTCCCCGTCAGCGACGCCCGCAAGAACCAGCAGGATGTCGCCCAGGACCTCGCCGAGTACAAGTTCGGCTGGTCGGACAACAGTGACGACTACTCGTTCACCTCTGAGCGTGGGTTGTCCCGCGAGCAGGTCGCGGCGATCAGCGAACGCAAGAACGAGCCGTCGTGGATGCGGGACCTGCGGCTACGGGCCTACGAGGCCTACCTGCGTCGCCCCATGCCCAACTGGGGTGCGGACCTGACCGGCATCGACTTCGACAACATCTTCTACTACGTCGAGGCGTCCGAGAAGCAGGCCAACACCTGGGATGAGCTCCCGCCCGAGATCCTCGAGACCTACGAGAAGCTCGGGATCCCGCAGGCCGAGCGTGAACGGCTGGTCTCCGGGGTCGCCGCGCAGTACGAGTCGACGGTGCTCTACCACAAGGTCCGTGAGGACCTCGAAGCCGAAGGTGTCCTGTTCCTCGACACCGACACCGCGCTGCAGGAGCACGAGGACCTGTTCCGCAAGCACTTCGCGACCATCATCCCTCCCAACGACAACAAGTTCGCGGCGCTCAACACCGCCGTGTGGTCCGGTGGGTCGTTCATCTGGATCCCCGAGGGTGTCAAGGTCGACATCCCGCTCCAGGCCTACTTCCGCATCAACAAGCAGAACATGGGCCAGTTCGAGCGCACGCTGATCATCGC
>Ga0207421_10003455_pt1 | contig 18809 bp, 32 predicted proteins | sample SodLakKL_010_SED_4_FD_187542 | JGI IMG/M metagenome (GOLD analysis project Ga0207421, IMG submission 187542) | Alkaline sediment microbial communities from Lake Tanatar, Kulunda Steppe, Russia - 8KL_010_SED (SPAdes) (version 2) | ecosystem: Environmental > Aquatic > Non-marine Saline and... | reverse complement strand
ATTATGCATAATCGAATACATAAAGAAAGGGCGGAAATAACAAGGTTCGACTCCTTACTTTTCACAGCAGCTCAGATTAAATAATTTGATATATAAATAAAAAATTAAAAATGAAAAATAACTTTGATGTTTTTATTTCAGAAGGGGTTCATGACCAAGGTATATTACGTACATTTTTTATGAGTGGTGGACCAGGTGCTGGAAAAACATATGTTGCATCAGAAATATTTGGTATTTCTGAAGAAAAATTAAATACAGTATCATATTCAACAGGCTTAAAATTAATTTCCAGTGATGTAATATTTGAAAAAAAATTGAAAGATGCGGGTTACAATCCCAAAGAATTAGAAAAGTATATGAAAGATTCTGAGATGTTGAAACAAATAGTACAGGTTAGAGATAGAGCAAAAGAAATTTCACAGAAAAGAAAAACAAATTATATAACGGGAAGACTTGGTTTAATTATTGATGGTACAGGTAAAAATTTTGAAAAAGTTGAAAAACAAAAAATACAATTAAAAAATTTAGGATATGATTGTTATATGATTTTTGTTAACACAACATTAGAAGTTGCATTACAAAGAAATCAAGAAAGGGAAAGAACATTACCAAAAGATCTTGTGGAAAGTGCTTGGTATGAAACACAAAAAAATATAGGTAAATATCAAAAACTTTTTGGTATGGATTCAATGATAATAATTGATAATTCTGATACAAAAAGTAAAAAAATTATTGATGATTCAGAAAAAGAAATTAAAAAAATCTTAAGAAAACCAATAAAAAATTATATAGGTTTAAATTGGATAAAAAATAATATGTGAAGGTAGCTCAGTTGGTAGAGCAATAGGCAGCTAAAAATTAATCTGTTTAAAAGATTAAATTCAGCAAAAAACGCGATGTAAACCTATGGGTCAGTGGTTCGAATCCATTCCTTCACGCAAATGGCGGGATAGCTCAGTTGGTAGATGCGTCGGAATCATAACCCGAAGATCGTGAGTTCAAATCTCACTCCCGCTACAAATTAAAAATTTAAGATTATGTATAATTGTGTTGTTTGTAACAAAGAAATTAAAGAAATTTTTACGTCGGTTGATGATAATTGTGATGACTGGGAACAATGTTTTGATAGTGGCGTTGTTGAAAAAATATCAGCAGGTTATGGAAGTTCATTAGACGGTAAACAATATGTTTTAGCAATTTGTGATAGTTGTATTATGGAAAAAGAATTGAGAATGATTGGAACTAATTATTTAAATTTAAAAAATGAATAAATTGGATAATTTTATAAAAAAAGATAATATGCCTGTAAATTATTCAGGAATAAAAATAATAGACAATCAAAAATTATTAAAATTTGTTGATAATTTAAATGATGACTGGAGAAAAATTGCACACCATGTTACAATCAAAATGGGAAAATTACCAGATGAATTAGTTGTTCAAAAAGGAAAAAAGGTTGATATTATAGTAACTCACATTGGTGAAATTGTAAATAAAGCTATTGCAGTTAAAGTTGATATAAATAAAAAATTAAAAATAGAAGAAAACAGAACACATCATATAACATTGGCGGTCAATGAAAAAGAAAAAATTAAACCTATAATGTCAAATAAAATTCAAAAATGGGAACCTTTAGAAAAACCCATAAAACTTAAAGGAATTATTTCAGAATTTACAGAAGATGGTGAAAACATGTGATGTCACTAAAAATTAATATTGCGGGGTGGAGCAGAGGTAGCTCGTCGGGCTCATAATCCGAAGGTCGCAGGTTCGAATCCTGCCCCCGCTACTATTTAAAAACTCTTTGGAGTTTTTTTTGTGAAACTTTTTTAAAATTATGTATATAATAATAAAACAATTTAATATATGAAAATAGATAAATTTATTAATGAATCTGTAATTAAATCTGAAGTAGAAGCAGAATTATTTAAATCTAAACTTAAAGAAGGTTTATTAAATTTAAATATTCCACATGTTCATATTATTGTAAGTACATTGGGTGGTGTTAATCGTCCCAGTATATTAATTACAATTTCCTTTGATCATATGACTACTTGGATTAACAGTATTTTAGAAAACTCAAGATATGGAAAATTTCATGCATCACATGATGGAAAACTTGAATTTTTTAGTGGTTATAAATTTGATAAGAAATTTAGAAAATCAAAATTTAAAACTCCCGATGATATTTTAAAGAAAATTAGAAAATGGATCTCAGATAATAATATTGAAATTACATCATAATGAATGATAAACATTTAAACATTTTAGTACAAAGTACTTTAAAACAATTAATTAATAGAGAAGCACTAGAATTTAAATATTTTCTTTCTCAAAAAGAATTTGAAAAAAAATAAAACAGAATTTTTTGAAATAACAAATGCAGAAATAAATCTTAAAAAGAAATTAAATAAAATAAAATAATAATTTAAAATTTAAGTTTTATGAAAACAATGAAATTGAAAAACGATTCTCCTAAAAGAATTAAAGAAGATGATGTTGATCGTCACATGTCTTTAGGGTATAAATTTTGTTCTAAAAAAGAATGGAAAGAAAATGTAAGAGATTTAAATAAAACTAAAAAGGAACCTAAACAAAAGGAACCTAAACAAAAGAAATCCAAACAAAAGGTTGATAATAAATCATAAAAGATAAATCAATAAAAAGTCATATAACTTAAAAAGAAATAATATGAGTGAAATATATGCATGCCAAATGCAGAAATATCCAGAGTTACCTGAAAAGAATGCTCTTGAGTGGGTAAGTAAAACAATGGAAGACAATATGTTCACTAAAAAATATGTTAGAGATAATCATATTGTTTGGGCTGAGAGATTTTTCAACTGAAATAATTTTTGACAAAGAAACTAACGAGTCTGTATTTTTTGTAGAAAACAAAATCTTCAGAAGATTAGAATATAAAGATAATTTATTTTTATATGCAGCGAATTTTGGTCAGATTCTTTTAGAAATAGGAATAAAATAAAAAAGTAATAAATGAAGAAAATTTTAATTGCTTTATTCTTTTTATTTTATATGTCTTCTTGTGAAGTTGAAGATTGTTGGTATTTTCAATATGGATTTATAGTAATAGAAAATAGAACTGATGATATTTATGAATTGAATATAAGTTCAGGTAATTATCATAAAGATTTGAAACCAGGGGAAACAAAAGAATATAGTCATATTCCTATCGGAGACATTAAAATAGAATACTGGGTAAAAGATTCTGTTGATGAAGAACGGGAAGAAGAATATTATATCAATAAGTGTGATATTTATACATTAATTATAGAGGAATAAATAAATGATAATAAACGATAAGAGTCAGACAGATTTAAGTGGATTTTATATTGTATATAAAGGATCAGTATTAAATGAAAATCCCAGCAATTATGGTATAACACATTTGATGGAACATTTAATGTGCAAAACATTTCAAAAATATTATAATGATTTTGAACGATATTCTATTAACTGGAATGCGCTCACAACAAATAATGAAATTGTTTTCTACATGGTAGGGATAGATGAATATTTATATAAATATAGACATTTATTATTGGATGCATTATTAGAATTTGATATCTCAAGGGAAGATTTTGAAAACGAAAAAAATGTAGTTATACAAGAGTACAAAGATATTTTTCAAGATCAACAATCATCTGCATATTATAATCTTTTAAGAAAAGCACATCATAACTATGGACCAATTGGAAAATTAGAATCATTAGAAAATATAAGTTATGATGATATAATTGAATATTGGAAAAAGTATTTATCAAAACCAACAATGATTATTAATATATCAAAAAATACCAATTTTGATGGATATAATGATTTTAATTTAAATTATCCAAATAAATATATACCATCAAAAGTTGATAATTTGAAATATGAAAAACTTATAGATTTTAATAAGTCGGCTGTGTTTGGACATATTAAAATAAATGATAATATGAACTATGTTGATTTTATTTTAAGTTTATTAAGCCAATCATTAGAATCTCCTTTTATGAAAGAAATTAGAGAAAAAAGAGGATTAACATATGGTGTTGGTACTGGAATATCTAAAATATCAGATAATGAAGGTTTAATAATAACAAATTTAATTACAACAGATGAAAAGGTGGATGAAGTTTTAGATGTATATAAAATGATATTATCAAACCCAGATAAATACATAACAAGAGAAAGATTTGAAACTATTAAAGATTATTATATTGTAAAAAGGAAAAAAGATGATATTAGTCGCTATTCTAATGTTGATAAATATATTAAACCGGAATTGTGGCAAATTGATAAAATTATTGATAAAATAACAATGGATGATGTTTTTAATTTTTATGATAAATATTTAAATTTTGATAGTTGGAATTGGGTGATTGATAAAAAACAATTTTAATTTTTTAAAAAACATTATATTCATAAGTGTGAAATTCATACATTAATTATAGAAAAATAAATAAATTTTTAAACAAACAAAAATTAAATAAAATGGAAAAAAATAAAAACGAAAGACCAATTCCACCAAAAGGTGGTTATTACGGAACACCAGAGTGGCAAAGAAATAATAAAATTCTTCAAAAAGAAATAAATAAAAATGTAATACCACCGGGGCTTTCTTTTGAAAGATTCAAAAAAACAAAGGAAGAAAAGGAAAAAGTTAAAATTGCAAAACTTAAACATAAAGCAGAAATGCGAAGATATGGTATTGATCCAAAAAAACAATTGAATCTCAGTGCAGATGATATAAAATAATGGACAAATTCTACAAAAACAATAAAACAATCAAAAAAGCAATTTTTGAAGCAAAAGAATTAGCTTTAAATATTTTTATTGAAAGAAAGGATGAAAATTATACAAGAATAAAAGATAATATTTCTTTTGATGAAATAATAGAAATTTTTGAGAGAGAAGAACAAAAAAGTGAAAATAGAATGCATTGGGTTTTTATTAAAAGAAGCCCAGAAAATAACCCACATGGACATATTGTTGAAAAAGAAGACGGTACTTTTGATAATTACACAACTTATTATGAAATAGGTGGATGTACATTATTGTTACATAAAGATTATTTTCTATCGATTTATTTAAGAGAAGAAGATGGTGATAAATTAGTTAAAAAGTATAATTTAAAAACTTTATGAAAACATATACAAAAGGTAAATAATTGTTGAGGATAATTACAACTTCCTATAAAATTTTATAGATTTTTTTATAAAAATTTATAGGAAGTTGTAATTATTTGTTTTTCCCAAATTTTTTTGTATATTTGTAATCTCAAACAAAAAAATTAAAAAAAACATAAAAATAGTAAAACTTTTTAAAAGAAATGAATATATAAATTGAAAAAACAAAAATAAGAAAATGAGAACAAGAAGTACATATCGCCCGACATCAACTCATTGTGGTGCTGCATCGTATCCAGCAGGACAAATGAATCTGGGAATGTTATGTACATAATTCATAATATTTAATTAAATTTAAACCCGGGTTCTAAAAGAATTCGGGTTTTTTGTTTTTATATAAGAAATTGAAATTTAAAGATCTTTGACATCTTGGGCAAATTTGGGAGGGTAACGGCACAAGTCTGTAAAACTTGTCTGCGTTAACAAATCGTCGTATTGGACTTGCAGTAAGTGGGTTCGAGTCCCACCCCTCCCACAAAAAACTGGAAGTTCCTTTAATAATACGATAGTTTTGAACCTGTGTACGAATATATAAAATAAAAGGAAAATGTATATTGTGTACAAAACAACAAATAAAATAAACAACAAATATTATATAGGTATTCATAAAATAAATAATAAATATGATGGTTATTTAGGTTCAGGAAAAATATTAATTAAAGCCATAAAAAAATATGGTAAAGAAAATTTTACAAAAGAAATTTTATTTAAATCTAAGAGTAAACAAAAAGCATTAAATAAAGAAAAGGAACTTGTAAATTCAAATACAATAAATGATAAATTATGTTATAATTTAAAAATTGGTGGAGAAGGTGGATGGGATTTTATAAACAAAAAAATTAAAGAAGATGAAGATTTTCTTAAAAAACGCTCTAAAAATATATCTCTTTCAATACAAAAATTATATGATAATGGAATTTTAACCGGGTGGTCACATGCAAAAAGAGATGATTATGTTCCATGGAATAAAGGAAAGAATATATCTGATATACACAAACAACGTATATCTGAAAATAATGCATCTAAACTTAGTGATGATGTTATTAATAAAAGAATGGAAGATTATAATAATATTGACAAAAAAAGAGGTTATGTAACAAAATTAGCAAAAATGTGGAATATTTCACATACACAGGTTAGAAGATTTATTAGAACATATATAAAATAAAATGTTTATTAAAAAACGGGTAGTGGTGCAGTTGGTAGCATAGGGCATTTGGGATGCTCAGGTCGTAGGTTCGAGTCCTGCCTACCCGACAAAATATAAATTAAAACAATCAAAAGGGGGAGCGCTGCTCAGATGGTGGATGGGCGGGAGACTGTAAATCTCTTACATAAGAAACACAGGGAGTTCGAATCTCTCCGCTCCCACAAGATCTAAAAGATTGCATACAGCAAATTCAAAAAAGTTATGGAAACTATAAAGGCAATCTGTAAAATTCGGGTAGTGGTGTAGTTGGTAGCATAGGGCATTTGGGATGCTCAGGTTCGCAGGTTCGAATCCTGCCTACCCGACAAAAACAAGGAGGGAGTCCGGCAGGACGAGGAGCTTGTCTTGAAAACAAGTAGGTCGCTAATAGTGGCTTGGGGGTTCGAGTCCCTCTCCCTCCGCAGTTTAAACAACGGGATATTCCGCAGAAGGCTATACGGCCATGCATGGGGTGCATGTGTTTTTCGTGAGTTCGAATCTCACTATCCCGACAAAAATAAAGTTTGATTACAGCACAAATTTGAATTTTCACAAAAATCGAGAATTAATTATCAAACTGAATATTTAAATATGGGGCAGTAGCTCAGTTGGCTAGAGCGCCGGTTTTGCATACCGGAGGTTTTCGTGGGTTCGAGTCCCACCTGCTCCACAATTAAGGGTTAGTAAAGGTTACTTTCAGCAAACTTTATGGATAATAGATGCAAAATCTTAAATGGTTCAAACCCATTATAATCAGTAACCTGTTTTTATATTTTTGTTTAAAAATATATAAAATAAAATCAAAAATTATGGAAAATCCCAAATTAATAGTAGAAGCAGGTCATACACCGAGTAGACCTGGTGCATTGAGTTATAAAGATGATTTATATGAACATCATTTTACAAGTGAATTACAAAAACGTACTTTATATAAAATGCATAAAAAAAGAATGAATACTGTAGGATTAACAGGTTCCGCAATGCATTTTCAAAGTGTTGAGCAAAACAAAAATAATACAGAAGTAATAAATTTGTTTAATAAAATGCCTCAAGGAAGTAGAGCTATAAGTATTCATTTTAATAATAATAATCCAAATGCAACTGGAATTGAAGTAATAATTGATCCCAGAACAAATGAATATAATAAAAAACGCACATCGTATATTGTAAAAAGTATAAGTGAAATTTTGAATATTCCGGTGAGGAGAAGAAATAATGGAAGAGACTGGATTTATCCCAATGAAACATATGTTGGTTCAATAGGTATAATAGAAAGAACAACAATACCTGTTATTTTAGTTGAAGTTTGTTTTTTAAATGAAAAAGACTTAGCAAAATATTTTGGTAAAGAAGAAGAAATTGCAACAATATTAGCATTAGGTATAAAACATGATTTCATTGATTCTGATGAACCTGAGTATAAAGAACGAGAAGAAATGGAAAAATTAAAATCAAGAATTGTAAGTCAAATACCAAAATTTATAAATTCTCCACCAAATCTTTTTAATTCATAAAAAATTTTTACATTTTTTTCATATAAAATTTGCTTTTCTTAAAATTTTTTTGTATATTTGTATATAAATAAACAAATAAAAATTAAAAATAATTGTTATGATACCAAATTTGAGAAATGAAAATTTAAAAGCAGCTCATAAAGTTGTTAGTTATTTAGTTGACAATCCCGGAGTACCTCAGGTTGATGTTCGTCGTGTTATTGATAAAAACAAAGAGGTTTTAAAACATGGTGATGTTTTGGGAAGACCTTTTAAAGGAAGAGCTCATTATAAGAATTACAGAAACATTGAGCAATATTTAATACGCAAAGGTTTAGTTGAAATAAAGAAAGATGGAAAATATCTCCGTTATTTTGTAAAAAAATGAAAAATAAAGATTACATAAAGGCAAACAGAAAAGGATCTCGTGATGCTGAATTGGAAAATAGAAGCGACTAGAAACAGACAAGAAAAGTTCATAAATCAAAAAAAGCATATTCACGAAAAAATTTAAAAATTGATATAAACGAAGAATTGTAAATTTATATTGAGATTTGTATGAAAAGAGTTAGATTTTATAAAAATTCTGGAACTTGTAAAAAATTGGTTTATAACAAAGGATGGAGAAAAAACATTTGAAGAAAAAAAGAAATTTGAAAATCAAGATTTAACAATTGATGTATGTAAAAGAATAAATTCAAAACCTAATCAATATCATAAAGTTGTTCCGTATCGTTGTAAACATTGTGGAAAATTTCATATAGGAAAAAACGGTAATATAAATAAAAAGTAAAAGGAGGGTTGCCGGAGTCAGGTTTATCGGGGTGCTCTGCTAAGGCACTGATCGTCGCAAGATGGTCCGTGGGTTCGAATCCCACACCCTCCTCAAATTGAAAAAGAGAATTCATCGCTGAATTTAAAGGAATTCAGAGGAAACTCACGACAACGCTGCTTAAAGTAGGAGATTTGCAATTTGCAAATTGCAAATCGTTTTGACTACTGAGGTTGCAACACAAACAGTTTTAGATGGTGAACAGATCAATAATAAACGGGTATGTGGCATAGATAAATGATGAATTAAAACAGAATCGTGGTTAAGCTCATTTCAATTTTAAACAAGACGGTGTAGCTAAGTGGTTTAAGGCGCTGGGTTGCAACCCCAGGATCGTAGGTTCGAATCCTACCACCGTCTCAAATAAAAAATGCCGGAATCCCATAGTGGTCGATTGGGCCTGTCTTGTAAACAGGAGGAAGCAATTCCCGCGTAGGTTCGAATCCTACTTCCGGCTCAATTAAAAAACATGGTGAGTATAGCTTAATTGGCTAGAGCACTTGACTGTGAATCAAGTAGGTGTCAGTTCGAATCTGATTACTCACCCTCTTTATAAATAGATATGAATTATTCAATACAAAAGTTAAAGGAAAAAATTAAATATTATGAAAATAATAAAATAAAAATACTGCAAGGATATTCTTTTCATAATGAAAATGGGCTATGTATGTTTATTACATGGGTGAAAGTCGTAGAGATTATATAATTAAAACGTTGTTCAATGGTTAAAAAAGAAGCAAAACAAATAATATTATGCAGAAAAGATCTTGGTATGAGTAGAGGTAAAATGTCTGCACAGGTGGCACATGCTAGTTTAGCTTGTATATTAAATGAAGCTAAAAGATCAGAATCAATTGAACGTATTGCTGGTGAAAAAAATGGAATTACAATAAAGGAATTAAAATTAAAATTTTCTGAAACATCTTCGATGAATTCTTGGATAAATGGAAAATTTATAAAAATAGTACTTGTAGTTGATAATGAAAAAGAATTATTAGAAATTTACAATAAAGCAAAAGAAAAAAATTTAAATGTATCTTTAATAACAGATGCAGGTTTAACCGAATTTGATAAACCAACAAAAACATGTGTTGGTATAGGACCATATTTTTCTGATAAATTTAAAGGTTTAACAGATCATTTAAAAATTTTTAGATAGGGAAGGATGGCCGAGTGGTCAAAGGCGCTTGTCTGGAATTCAAGTATACGGTGAAAAGCGTATCGTGGGTTCGAATCCCACTCCTTCCGCAGTTTTAAAATATAGATAAAAAAATTTGTTTTTGTGAATAATTTTTTGTATATTTGTATTGTAATTAATTGATATAAACTTAAAAATAATGATAATGGGTGTATTTAAAGAACACGCAAACAGTTTTGAAAAAGTTGCACGAATGCGATCTAGAATTTTTACAGATGCCGCTGATTATGGAGTTGCTTATAATTCTAAAAATATACCTCAAGAAATTGCTGATTTGATATATTTTGTTAAGGATCTGAAAGGTACTTCATTAATGAAAAAGCGGAGAAAATATCATAATGGTGTTGAGATTATTATTGAAATTGGATGGGAGATTGATGAAGGTTTTGAATGTGGAACACGTTATATAATTAATGCTTCTAAGATTTCAAAAGTACATTCAAAAATTAATAAAGATGCGACTCATATGATTTCGGTTGATGTTGAAAATTATAGAACCAAACGATAATATGAAAAAAACTGAAAACAAAAATCCTCATCAAAAATTAAATGAAATTTTTAATGAGTATAATAAATTGGTTGAAGAATTTGCAATATCAAAAATTGAAAAAACTTTAGATGATAAAAAATCTGAAAATTTTTTCAAAAGATGGGATAGAATTGCATTAAAATTAAATAATTTATATCAGGTATATAGATTGCCGAGAAAAAAATTAAAAAATCCATTTAAAATAGATTACAGAAAATTAAGAAAAATTTATAATAAAAAGAATTGAATTATGGGTGATGGTAGAAGAATATCAATAATGACAAATTTTGTAAAAAGAAACTATCCCAATATCAAAACAATTCTTTGTGTTGCAGATGGTAAGGGAACATTGGGTGAATCTTTAAAAAATGAAGGTTATGATGTAACTATAATAGATCCTGTTATAAAAAAGAATTGTAAAGTTCCTTATATAAAAAAATATTTTACAGAAGATTTTAATGCAGAAGATTTTGATTTGTTAATAGGTATGCATCCAGATGGTGCTACTGTACCAATTATTAAAGTTGCTAAAAAATATAATAAAAAATTTGCAATTGTTCCTTGCTGTATATTGGGACCTGAATCAAAAGATATTGGTGATTATTTTAATTGGATTTCAAAATTACGACAGTTTAGTGGAAATAAAGTAAGAGAAACTGATTTACCTATGGGAGGTAAAAAAAGAATTTTATTTACATAATGGCCTCGTAGCTCAATGGATTAAGAGCGCCTGGTTTCGACCCAGGGGGTTGCAGGTTCGAGTCCTGCCGAGGTTACAAATAATTCTATAGTTCAATGGATAGAACGCAGCTCTGCGGAAGCTGAGATAGAGGTTCGAATCCTCTTGGGATTACAAAAATAATAAAATAAATTTGTTTATCTCGAAATTTTTTTATATATTTGTATATAAATTAAAATTATTTGATATGAAAACAAATGAATTTAAAGAATTGTATGAAAGTATTGATAAAAAGGCTACAGAAAAAACTTTTGATGATGTGGGAATTGATATTATGAAATTTCCCTGTGGTTTTGCAGCAATACATTTTCCTAAAAACTATTTAAGGATAACGATTTTGTTATTTGTAAATCATAAATTTTGTATATAATTTTTGATATATATTATATATAATCATTTTTCTTAGGTTTTCAATGTGGATGATATTTATTTTTTTAAGCATATGTTTTATGCGTCAAAGTTTATGATATAAAATTTATGATATAAAATTTATAATACAAAAAACATGATAACAATAAAGCTTCCTTACACACTAACAAACTCTGAAGATGCTCAAACCATAAACAACTTGAGACAACAATATTCTTGTGTTGTAAGGTTTGCTTATAACAGATTCAAAGAAGGTTTGTCTGAAATTGAAACTCGTAAGCTTTGTCGTGAACTTAAGAACGTAGAACTTTTAAATAGTTGGTTTGTTCAGTGTGCAATTAAAGAAGGTAAACAAATTCATACTCGAAATAAAGATACTAAAGTAATCTTTGGTGGTAAAAAATTGTTTGAGTTAAGACTTAAGGGCAAAATCACTAAAGAAGAATTTCAACAAAAACGATTATCCCCTTTAAATATTCAAGGTGAAATACTTCACCAAGGCAACCGTTCTTTTGATTTTAGTCAATTGACTCAAAACAAATTAAAGTTCAAAGTCAACCGTAAATGTCACATTGAAATATCTATTCTGAAACAAAGAAAAAACTATCAAAAGAAACTTGAACTTATTGAAACTTTAACATCAACAAAGGACTTAACTGTTTCGGTTCGTTTAAATGAAAACTTTATTTACTTAAGTTATGAAGAACCAAAACCTCAACAAATTCAATTGCTTGAGAACCGTTACATGGGTATTGACTTGAACCCGAATCATATAGGAATTTCTATTTACGAAGATGACAAAGTCATTCATACTCAATCATTTGACTTTAGTAAACTTACAAGTAAAATTACCTCGGAAAAGAACAGTTCAGATTCAAAACGGTTTAAATATTTGAACAACAAATTAAAACATGAAACTATTCAGTGTGCAAAAGTTATAGCAAACATAACAAAGAACTTTAAATGTAAATTTGTTTTCTTAGAAGACTTAAACAAAATAGATACTTCAGATTCAGGACTTAGTCATTGCTTTAACCGCTTAACAAGAAATCTTTGGAAGAGAGGTTCGTTTGAAGGAAACCTGAAAAAAAGATTGCAACTTATTGGTGTTAAAACCTTTAATATCAATCCGGCTTACTCAAGTTTTATAGGAAATTTACAACATGATTATTTCGACCCGTGTAATGCAGCATGTGAGATAGGAAGACGTGGGTATGATGTCATAATAAAGAAAAATAAAAAGTTTTATCCAGACTTTAACCTTAAGAATTCTATAGCAAACCTGTGGAAGGAATATGGTTTAGATGGAGTTAAAGAATGGAAAGAAGCTTTTAAGCAAATAAAAAACTCTAAACTGAGGTATAGAGTTCCGCTTGAAACAGTTGATTTTGAGCGGTTTAAGATGTTTAGTAATCGATCTCGAGTTGAGATTTATAAATTTTGTGTCATATAACTTATGTTATAGAAATTACAAAATTTATAAATGATTATGAAAAAATTACCTTAAATTACTTGAAGAAGAGGGAATTTATGGAGCAAGATCTTGGGGCAGATTAGATTAAAAAATAAATGAATATATAAAATAAAAATGAAAAACAATAAAAACATCTTCAGAATCTGAGCTTCAACAAAAATTCCAATTGTTGGGGCTATAACAAAAATCTGAAGATATGGAAAAAACAAAATTTAAGAGAAGTAAAAGAAGACATTGTTTTAATGTAAAATTTGAAAAAAGAATTAATAAGTGGTTATCAACTTTAGAATTAATTCAATTTGAGAATAATAAAACAATAAATGTAAGAAATGGTAATGGAGAAACTGTGCGTCAATATATTCGTGACGGATATGCTTTTAATTTTCTAAGAACAACAGGATCTCCTTGTAATTGTTATATGTGTTCTGGTGAACATAAGTATAGAACATATAGAGCAAAAGAAAAAAAAAAGTTCTTAAAAAGATTGAAGAAGAAATAAATGCGGGTATCGTATAATGGAGCAAATTGCATATTATAACGGACTTCCAATCCGTAGATGAGAGTTCGATTCTCTCTACCCGCTCAAAGATTCAGATGTGAAAAGTTTTAATTTTGTTAAAAAATGAAAACGAAAAATATTTGAATTTTTATGGGCTAAAATGTACTATAGAACGTTCTAGTGTTAATTAGTCCTTTGTTTGAATATACTGTATAGGTTGAAAAACCACGGGCTCAAAAACAGTACAATTTTATTCAAACAAAAAGTCTGTGTGAAATCTTAAGTGTAATTGTGAATATATATCATTGTATGTATCTGATTGTAAACAAGTCAATCGTTCATAGTTGGTAAAATGCCAACCACACAGACACTTACGCGGGATTAGCTCAATTGGTAGAGCGCTTGCTTGCCAAGCAAGAGGTTTGTGGGTTCGAGTCCCATATCCCGCTCAAATTTAATAAAAAAATAAAAACAAATTATGAAACGAAGAATTCCAAACAAGTTAGAAGAGTTTATAACTGAAAAGAAAAAGACAAATTTTATACCTTTTGATGAAAATTATGAAATATACGGTAAAGGTGATATGACTATAAAAGATTATGTCATTGATCGTTTAGGAAAAAAGGAATGGGGTGAAATTTTAAAAGCAAATCCCATTGAAATATATGACGGTATTTTTGATCTTAAAATAGTATTAAAAAATAAACCATCAAATATTAAAACAAATGAATTTGATGACGGAACATATCAGGTTGAATTTAAAAAATAATTAAAATGAAAAGAAAAAGAACAAAGGAAGAATTTTTTAATCTTAAGAAACGGAAGAAAATTTGCTAGAGAATAAGATGAACTTATTTCAATTAAAAGAAAGAAAATAATGATTAAATTTCATCAAAAAAATTATAATTAAAAATATGACAAGTAAAATTGATTTTTTTATAAAAGAAGCAGGTGGGCAAAAAGCAGGAAATTTAGAATTGGTTCATACATCACCCGAACAAGCACGTGATTATGCAGAAAATGAACTGATGATGGATCTTGATAAAGAAATTCCCGATTTTGATAAAAATTATAAATTTGCCCAAGAAAAAGCAAAAATAGGTTGGGCATTTAGAGCTGATATGCCAGTCATAACAGATTCAGATATTAAAGATTTACAATTTAGATTAAAGAAAGGATTAATTGATATACGAAAACCATTTTCCGGTGATTTTCCAGATGATCCTTTTCCTGAAGGTTTAAGTGGTAAAAAGGCTCAAGAATGGTTAAAGGCTGGATTAAAAGACGGAAAAACTGATGATGATGTAGTTTCTGTTAAAATGAAAAAAATAAAAATATGGGATTTAAAACCAATTCAGAAACAAATATACTTTGATAAAGGAATAGAAGGAATTGCAAATTTTGGTGTAGAAAAATCAATTAAATTTTATCAGTCTACATATTTTATCACAAGTGTTGATAATTTTATCATAGACGGACATCATAGATTTTTAGGTTCTACTTTAATAGATCCTTATATGAATGTTAAAATTATTTCAATTGATTTACCTATTAAAAAATTACTTCCAATGACTAGATCATATGGAGATGCAATTGGAAATAAAAGAAATTTATAATCAAAATAGTGAAACTTTTTTAAACGAATGAATATATAATCAAACAACAAATTATTATGAAAAATATAAAAACATTACAACAAAGCTTATTACAACTCCCTTTGGAATAATTGGATTCAGGTTCTGCTGTGTGTTTAATATAGATATTTACATTAGGTCTGAAGAAATTCAGACCTTTTGTTTTTAAATTTGTTTTTCTTGAAAATTTTTTGTATATTTGAAAAAACTGGGAATTGGTGGAATTGGTAGACACAATGGTATAAGCAAAATTTAATCTGTATTAAAGATTAATTACAGCAAAATACAAACAGGAACCATTGAAACAATATGTTTCTTGAAAGTTCGAATCTTTCATTCCCAACAAATAGCTCCATAGCCCAAATGGTAGAGGCAGATGCTTTAGAAGCATCTCAGTATCGGTTCGAATCCGATTGGGGTTACAAAAATAATAATGTCTCATGGTGTAACGGTAGCACAAAGGCCTTTGACGTCTTTGGTCGAGGTTCGAATCCTCGTGAGACAACAAAAACAAAACAAAAATGAAAATGACTAGTATTATAATCAATGACAAAAAAGCAAATAAATATGTTGCTTTTATGAAACAATTTCCGGGTGTATGTGCACAAGGGGATTCTATTAAAGAGGTTAAAGGTAAGATAAAAAAACATTTCGATTATTTCATCGAAACAAAATTGAAATAATTATAATTGGCTTGGTGGTGGAATAGGTAGACACACAGGACTTAAAATCCTGTGACCATTGCGGTCGTGCGAGTTCGATTCTCGTCCAAGCTACAAAAGAATGACCAGATGGCCCAAATGGTAGAGGCAACAGATTTAAGCTCTGTTAAGTGCGAGTTCGAATCTCGCTCTGGCTACAAATTGTCCCGTGGTGTAATTGGTAACATAATAGACCTTGGATCTATTGTTTTGAGTTCAAATCTCAACGGGACATCAAAATATCATCGTTCTTTGAAATAAAAAGAAAGGAAAATTATGGAACAATTAACATTTTTTGGTTTAGGTTTATTTGTGGCATGTGGTATTATTTTTATAATATGGCTTGTTATGAATTTGCTTAGGCTATTAAAAGACAATAAAGATCATAAAACAGAACTTGAAAATTTGAATTTTGGTATTTCAAAAGTAGAGGATGGTTTATATGAAGATTTATCAAAAGTAGAAAATGAAGTTAAAGATGAGATATCAAAAATTTATGATGAACTCGATGATCGTATATCAGGAAATGATGAAGAAGTATATGACGAATTGTCAAGAATAAATGAAGAGGTAAATAATTTGATATTAAGTAAAGAAGAAGAAAATTTTGAACATTTTACAAAACAAAATGATGACATTTTTGAAAAACTTAAAAAATTAGAAAGATACATTGACGCGAGAATAGATAAAACAATTGAATTGTTTAAAAATGAAATCGGAAATGAACTTAGTTCATTAAAGATGGAAATTACGGATGAAGCAAAAACAAATAAAAAATAAATAAAAATAAAGGAACGATGATATTTTAATTGTTTCCGTGGCGGAATTGGGAGACGCGTTAGACTAAGGATCTAATGTTCGGAAGAATGTGTGGGTTCGAATCCCACCGGAAACACAAATAAAGGAATTAGGTAAAACTAATTCCTTTTTATGTATATAATAATAAATTTATATATGAAAAAATTAAATGTTGCAATAATTGGAGGTTCTTTTAACCCAGTCACAAATGGTCATTTACAACTGGGTTTGTTTGTTTCAAATATTGATTTTATAGATGAGGTTTGGTATGTTCCAAATTATAAAAGTGTTTTTGGAAAAGATTTAGAAAGTTGGACGGATAGAATTGTAATGTTACAAAAAGCTATAAGTTATCTTTATGCTTTAACAGAACATAAAGTATTTAGACTTTCAAATATTGAAGCAGAATATGATCTCGATGGTTATACTATAACACTATCTCAAAAATTGAAAGAATTATATAAAAATGTAAATTTTTATTTTGCAATAGGTCAAGATATTGCAAATAACATTCACAAATATAAATATTATGATAAGTTAATTGATGAATTGAATTTTATTATCATTCCAAGAAAAGGATATACACCAACAAATGAATGGTATTTAAATGATAAACATATTTATAAAAAATTAGACGAATCTTTGATTGAAGTATCATCAAGTGAAGTAAGAAAATATATAAGAACAAACGAAATTTGGAAGCTACTCACAAAAATACCACTTGAAGTTTTAGATTATATAAAAATCAATCATTTATATAAGAAGTAAAATTATAAAACTAAAAATTTCTTATGAATATAAATAAAAATTTAAGAATGTTAGGTAGAAAAGTTAAATACTATGCTGCTGTTAGATTTAATCCAAATTTCAATAAACACTATAAAGGTGATGAATTGATAATTAAAGGGTTTGAAAAGGATAAAAAACAATTGATACTAGAATCTTCAAAAACCGGTGATGTTTGGAAATTATATCCTAAGAATGTTAGATATCTAAACAATAAAGAAGTAAAAATATAATGAAGAAAAAGAAAATTTTTATCATTTGTACTGTTCGTAAAGCATCTGAATCGTATCGAAAAAATTTAGAAGATTATGTAAGTGAGTTAGAAAAAGAAGGACATCAGGTACATTTACCACATCGGGATACAAATCAAAAAGCAGATGTTTTTGAAATATGTACAGAAAATATGAATGCTATTGAGGTTTCAGATGAGGTTCATATTTTCTACAATCCTGAATCGTTAGGTACACATTTTGATATGGGTGTAGCTTTTGCATTTGGAAAACCTGTTAAAATTGTTCAAATGGAAGAACAGGAAAAAACAAAACCATTTCCTTCAATGTTAAAAGAATGGGAAGAAGCAGACAAAAACGATAGTTTTATACTTCTTGAAGATACGCCCCCAGAAAAAGGGAAAAATTTAATTGCTATAACCAAAACCGGAGATACATCTTATTGTACTAGGTGTAATTGTAATGATTTAAATTGTTTGAATGGAAATGCCAAATAACAGGAGGTGCATTATTGATAGATGTAGTAAAATGGAAATATGAAGATATAAGTTAGACATTTAAATGAAAAATATAATGAATAAAGAATTAGAATTAAGAATGTACTTTTTAGTACTTTATAGTTTAAGTGGAATCCAAAAAGGTATTCAGTGTGGTCATGCCGCAATTGAATATGAGAGAAAATTTAAAAACACAACTTTGTATAATTATTGGGCAAATCACCATAAAACATTTATAATACTTGATGGTGGAACAACAAATGATGGTGTTGTTTCTTGTTATGGTGAAGAACCCGCAATAGGTACGCTTCAAGAATGTGAAAAACTATTAAATGAAAATAACATAAACTTTGCAACCTTTAAAGAACCAGATCTTAATAGTTCATTGACATCAATTTCTTTAATTGCAGATGAAAGGGTTTTTAATCATAAAGACTATCCAAATTTTATGTGGTTTTGTGAGGATAAGATGGACCAAATAACCTGGATAAAAGAATTTAAAAATAGACCATATGATTCAAGTTATTTATCTAAACAATATCCAGAGCTATATAATAAGTGGTTTACTTTAATAGGTAATGAAAGAAATATATTTTTAAAAGATTTTTTGCAAAATTTTAAATTAGCACATTAAAAACTAAAAGAATAT
>Ga0207421_10003454_pt1 | contig 18809 bp, 12 predicted proteins | sample SodLakKL_010_SED_4_FD_187542 | JGI IMG/M metagenome (GOLD analysis project Ga0207421, IMG submission 187542) | Alkaline sediment microbial communities from Lake Tanatar, Kulunda Steppe, Russia - 8KL_010_SED (SPAdes) (version 2) | ecosystem: Environmental > Aquatic > Non-marine Saline and... | reverse complement strand
TGCGTATGAAGTACAGATGACCCCTGAACAGGCAGTGAAAGTTGAAGATATATACTTCGTAGATTGGGTCGGCATATACCAGCCTGGATTCAAGCTTGCAGAGAACCTTAGAGCGGGAACAGTAAACATCGAGATGATTAATGAGAAGGGAGAAGAAAGGATAAATGAAGCTGATCTTCCCTCGAAGGCGATCGAGGTGGTATCTAGCGTCGAGTTGCCAGACGGCCGCACTAGGATCAGAGCGGAAGTGGAAGACGAAGCCGTTTTCTCCGATATAGCTCGGATGAACGATGTGTACTTCATCTCTAACTTCGTAGAGCCCCAACCACACAACGAGATGGGAATCCAGATCATTGGAGGGGGATGGCCCGGAAATGATCCGTCAGTTCCTTATCGTGAGGAAGGTGATCACGGTTCCTACTTCAATCAGATCGGTTACACGGGAGAGGGAATAGTGATGACTGTAGCCGACACGGGTCTTGGCGACGGCACCGTTGGTGATGCAGGACATCCCGATTTCACTGGTAGAGTCGTGGGAGGACAATTATTTGATGTAAATGGTCCCATTGGGGGTAGTTGGAACGATACTGGTGGCCACGGAACACATGTAGCTGGATTGGCTGGAGCCGATACCTATGGGGGTACAGGAGAAACATACGCTGGTCAAGATACCGGTCCCTACTACGTTGGGCAGGGAATGGCTCCTGATGCAGAACTATATGCTCAGAAAATTTTGGGAGAAGGAAGAGTTCCCGGTGATATCATGGATTTATTCCAGGATGCAAGTCAGCAGAACTCTTATGTTCACATGAATTCCTGGGGGGACAACGTTCGTTTCTTTCGCTTATTTGATTTGGACCATTCAGAATATGAGCAGTACCTTGACGAAGGACCTATTCATGAAGAGTTAGTAGATGCGTTTGAAGATGAAAACTACGAAGTAGATGAGCCGAATGCAACTCTAGCCCTTGATGATGGTTATGAAGATGTGGATATATGGTGGGTAAGAGAGAATGGAGATAGAGTATACAGGATAATGGATGATGGAAATCACCTAAACGTATCAGGTGAACCTGAATTATATAAGTTTGGCGCATATAACTTTTGGTCGGAAGGCTTCGACAAAGCGGTGAGAGACGCAAATCCAGCGAGCGACGAGAACGAACCCATGGTGATAACGGTCGCAGCCGGTAATGATGGTAATTATGTGTGGTTGGGTGATGATCCACCTTACAACAATACAGTCATCAGTCCAGCCACTGCAAAAAACATCATTTCCGTAGGAGCTACCGAGAACTGGGCACCGGACGCGGAAGATCATGGCTGGTTCCATAATCGAAACGACCCAAACAATGTAACGGAATTCAGTTCTAGAGGATGGACCGACGATAACAGGATTAAGCCAGACGTGGTAGCTGTTGGGGATTCTGATCTTTCTACAAGTACTCCTGAGGATGATCCAAGTTGGGGTTACGACGAAGATGACAGGTACGAATGGATGGCTGGCACTTCGATGGCGAACCCCTCTGTAGCGGGAGCCGCTGCCTTGGTGGTGGAATGGTATGAGGATAATCACGGTGAAAGACCCAGTCCTGCCATGGTCAGAGCCATACTTATCAACACGGCTGAAGATACCGCTGGAGAACCTATACCTAACAAAGATGAAGGATGGGGAAGGGTGAATCTAGTTCCTCTAGAGCATCCTGATGATCCAGTCGAAATGGTTTTTGAGGATAAAGATTCATTGCTTACAACTGGTGAAGTGGATCAATTTGATTTACAAGTTTATGATGAAAATCAACCGTTAAAGGTTACCTTGACTTGGACTGATGAAGAATCTAGTGCTGGAGATGTTGAAAACCTGATCAACGATCTTGATTTAGAAGTCGTTTCACCTAGTGGTGATGTATATAGAGGCAACGCTTTCGGTAACGGATGGACTCAGGCTGGTGAAGATGCTATGGATGATTTCGATTCAAATGGTGATGGCCGAGACGACGTTAACAATATTGAAAATGTTTACATACCCTCCGATGAAGTTGAAATAGGAACCTATGAAATCAATGTTATAGGCGAAAATATCCCCGGAGATGCGAACAACGATGGAGATGCGAACCAGGATTATGCTCTATTCGCTTGGAATGCTCTAGATGAAGATGATTTAGGTCTGGCAGACCCTGCAGACTCGGCATGGCCTATGTTTGGCTATGACTTGAACCACACCAGCCGGAGTCCCTACGATACGAGCCACGTGGATGGCACGGAAAAGTGGAGGTTTCACCTTGGTGGTACTATAGAGTCTTCACCGGCCATCGGCACTGGTGGGGTATTGTACGTGGGATCAGATGACGATAACTTGTATGCGATCAACCCGAACGGCACGGAAAAGTGGAGGTTCGACACTGGGGGAAATGTGCGTTCTTCGCCGGCCATCGGGAAAGATGGGACGGTATACGTGGCTTCAAGTAATACCCTGCATGCAATAAACCCGGATGGAACGGAAAAGTGGAGTTTCTCCGCTGGTTGGTATGCATATTCTTCGCCTGCTATCGGCAATGACGGTACGGTATACGTAGGGTTAGGCCCTCAGCTGTATGCGATCAGTCCGGGTGGGGCGGAAAAGTGGAACTACACTCCCGGCCGCAGTGTGAGTTCTTCGCCGGCCATTGGAAGTGACGGTACGGTGTACGTGGGGTCAAGTTCTTGGGACAACAATCTGTATGCGATCAATCCGGATGGGACGAAAAAGTGGAACTACACCACCGACGGTACTGTAGAGTCTTCGCCGGCTATCGGTAGTGACGGTACAGTGTACGTAGGGTCATGGGACAATAATCTGTATGCGATCAACCCGGATGGAACGGAAAAGTGGAACTACACCACCGGCGGCGGTGTGTCTTCTTCGCCGGCCATCGGGAGTGACGGTACGGTGTATGTGGGGTCAAGGTCTTGGGACCATAGTCTTTATGCGATCAACCCGGATGGAACGGAAAAGTGGAACTACACCACTGACGGCAGTGTGCATTCTTCGCCGGCCATCGGGAGTGACGGTACGGTGTACGTGGGGTCATATGACGACAACCTGTATGCGATCAACCCGGATGGGACGGAAAAGTGGAGTTTTTCCCGCCCTGGTTGGGTACGTTCTTCGCCGGCTATCGGGAGTCACGGTACGGTGTACTCTGCGTCAGGGGTTACCCTGTATGCGATAGGTGGGACTGACTTTCACCTTTCCATGAATGAACCGGTCGGAGAAGGCACAGTAGAAGTCGATGGTAAGGAAGTCACGGAATGGCCTTACGAAGAATTGTACGTGAATGGTACGGAAGTCGAACTAAAAGCCGTGCCTGACGAAGGATATCACTTCGTTGAATGGACGGGAGACTACCCAACAGGTGAATCAGAAAATGAACAGATCACGATAACAATGGACGATAGCAAGGAATTAACTGCTGTGTTTGAAGAGTCAGAACCCACATACTTCGAAGTCGAGATCACTGATTACGATGACGAAGTAGAAGAAGACGATATGGTAACAGTAGAATTTACATTGGAAAACACAGGTGATCTTGAAGGCACACAGGACATAACCTTCAGTGTAGATCAAATTGAAGAAGATTCAATGGAAGTCACACTCGACGGAGGTGAGGACTACAGCGGTGAATTCACTTGGGAAGCTGAAGATGCGGGCGATTACGAAGTTGAAGTCGCTAGTGCAGATGACTCAGATTTAGTAACTGTAACAGTTGGAGAACCACCTGAGCCAGCATACTTCGAAGTCGAGATCACTGATTACTATGGAGAAGTAGAAGAGGGAGACCCGGTAACAGTAGAATTTACAGTAAAAAACACAGGAGAGCTTGAAGGTAAACAGGACATAATCTTCAGTGTAGATGGAACTGAAGAAGATTCAATGGAAGTCACACTCGATGGAGGCGAGGACTATAACGGTGAATTCACTTGGATTGGACAAGAAGTAGGAGCGTACAATCTCGAGATCGCAAGTGATGATGACCAAGACACGGTAGCAGTAAGCGTTGTTGAGGAAGAAGAGGAAGAGGAGGAAGAAGACGAGACAATGACAATCCCAGGATTCACTTTGATCCTACTGGTGGTTGCAGTGATCACAGCAATCCTGATCTACAAAAAGAAGAAAGGATGAGGAATGATCTGAAACAAAAAACCCTTTCCTATTTTTTCTCTCTATTTTTGACTCTTTGAATTTCTCCCTCTAAGATATACCGAAGGTCCGGCAAGTAGGGTACTCAAACATCGTGAAATGTAACCATTTAAAAAAGCGGTCTATCCCTTTGCCCGAAATGATACAAAAATATTCAATTCGCAAATTTTATTTACTTTTATTTCATTTCACTCGTCCGAAAGGTGTTATTATGTTCAAAAAATCAACTGTGTTGGTCTCGATAGTCCTCTTGATAGGATTAGCGATAGTATCTACGGGCTGTGTAGACGACGAAACGAGTGAAGAACACACTCTCGAATTGGAGGTACAGGGTGAAGGCATAGTAGTGGTCAACGGAGATGAAGTGAACGATGGAGGGAATGAAACTTTTGAAGAAGGTACCGAAGTTAATTTAACAGCTTCACCGGACGAAGGCTGGAAATTCGTAGAATGGAAAGGAGACTACAGCAGTACAGAGAGACACGTGAGCATCACGATAGAAGAAGATATGGATATCACGGCGGTGTTCGAGGAAGATAAAGGAGGCGAGGGAATGCCTATTGCTATTGACATCGATGCTGGATACGAGGAGGACGAAGAAAGGATCACGGTAGAATTCGTGGCAATGTCTACACCAAGCTCAGCGAAGATAGAAAATATAAATGCAGACATTTATGACGGAGCCTCTGAAGAGATATTGCCTGTAGATGAGGATTACATAGCAGATCCCGGTAATTGGGTACTGTTGGTTGAAGAAGATGAAGCTACGGGTGGTTCCAGACTGATCATCGAAGAGGATGGTTTTGACGGAGACTTTCCGGCGGAACCAGAGGAAGTGATAGTGACCATAGATTCCTACGATGGATCGGCGGAAGATGATATCTGAGAGGTTAAAAGAAGGAGATGCGCATTTACCTAAGATGTATATTCAATTGCCGCTCTATCGTCTGTGATAAATTTGAACAAGAGCATGTGGATAAGAGAAAACCTTCACGATCAGGCACTAACCTATCTCCGCCTACATTCTGACGACTTTGAAAACTTGACAATCAAAGATCCACTCATTGTAGATCCATGTGAGATCATCTTTGGTAGGTCAAACGATGATTGGCTCAGTGGCGATCCCGACAGCCTAAAAGGAGAGTACAAGATTACGATCATATTAGAAGGTGCTGACTTAGAGATGGAGGAAAAATAGATCACGATTTGGATGGAGGAGAAGAAGTTGACGATGATGTACCAGGATTCACGTCGACTATACTTTTACTAGCAGGGGTCATAGCCGGGGCAGTTTATCAAAAGAAGCGATGAAGTACGATTGGTGAGTATAGGAAAAACCTTTTTTATTTCTCTATTGTTCTAGACCGTCGAGGCTAATTGCATTAGAACCCTTCCGTATTTAGAAAGCAGGTCCACCTGGCCGTTGAGAACCAAGGACAGTGCTTTCACGCTTCTTACTCGAAAGTGTTGTTTCAGCGGTTACTCACCCTCGTCTGTAAGACCGACCTCGGTTTTTTACTTTTTGTTTCTGAACGGGACCTTTTTTCTCAGTTCTTCTTTGATCGTATCTGCTTTTGGATGATAGATATGATCGAGAGGGGTTCCATCTGCTTCTCTAATTTTGATACAGTCGATAACTTCAGAAAATTCTCCGCCTGACAGGCCTTCGGCGACCATCGCGTGACCTTGTGCCGCCTCTTTCACCTCTTTTGCTCCTTTCAAACTCCCCACCGATCTAACACCCGCATATCCTCTCAATTTCCGCTCTAGTTCCTTTTGAACTTCGTCGATCCTAGTCAATCTTCCAGAAGTCAAAATTTCGTTTGGTTCTGAAACAGATGTCAGCATTGACGCTACACCTTTCTCCACGCCTTCGATCAATGCATTCCAAGCGATTTTACTTTTTTCTCCTTCATTCCGATCTTTCAGTAGAGCCTCTAGGGAATTTTTTTCGGAGACGGTAGATGCGCCACCACTGAAAACATCCGACTTATTCCACTCACCGGCAAGTTGGGCGAGTTCTAAATCTATTTTCCCGGCACTCAAGAAACCGATGCCGTTCGTCGTTCCTCCTAACCCATCGACCACCTTACCATCCTCTACGGCTAAAATCGAATTGTATCCCTGACCCATCTCAACAAGGATGAAAGAAGTATCAGGATAGGAGATGTTTTTTTCCAGCGATTGATCATGGATTCCGAGGACGCAGCTACAGAGTTTGTCTACGGTTCCCATATCTAGATTGTTTATCTTCCTCCATTCTGGAACCGTCGGAAGATTTATCACTCCTGGGATATAACAGACCGGCCAATCTCTTTTCTTCATTTCCAATGCTACCTCGGTCATAGCCGAGTAAACCATGATACCTGGGTCATTTTTTGAGACCGCCGTTTCTAGGTCTTGTTTCTTAAGGAGAAGAATATAGGTAAGATACCACTCTTCTAGTTTTTGCAATTCTAGGTCTTTTAGATGAGTTATCTCTACTCCGTAACCAGAGGGGCCAGCTATCAGGTCGACAGGCATAACTTTCTCGATAATATCCATCAATAAATCTGGATCCTCAGCAAGTTCCGAGGTGGTCAACATATCCTCAAAAAATACTTCACCATCCTCGAGACCGCAAACGTCGAAGGACTTAGTTCCTGGATCTATACCGACAGCTTTGACCATTTTACATCAAATCCCATTTTGAATATTTATATATTTTCAGTCTAGAATAAGATATATTTTTAAATAAAATAAGGCATGAATATCCCTCTCTATGGAGGACGGGATCAAGTCCCATCCTAGCTTTGTCTCCTTGCTTGTAGTGTCCTTATATCTTCGAATGTATCAAAGATGGTGATCATGTTGTTTATTCTCTTGATCGGTCAGTAGCGGACCACAATAGCGCGATGGTCATGGCGGGAGTGATCTGCGGGTAGGATCTTCTGAAACAGCACGGATATGAACCAGGTGATGGCCATTATAGTAACAGAAACATCATTTCCCAAACTACTTATACAGGCTGTCTTTCCTCTTCCTTCAAGGGTGAAAAGTGATGGAAGAACCCGTATGTGAGATAGAGATAAGTAAAGCCAGTTCATCGTGGAAAGCTAAAGTCCAAAGCAATAAAGGCAGATATATAGAATTTGAACACGATGATATAGAATATCTTCTTGAGATGATATATGAGGATATCCAGATGGAAGTAGAGGAAGATTATTGGGAAGAATAAAAGACTCCCTATCTATCCGCTGATGACTTTCACAGCATCTACACACAAAAAAAAATTAAAAAATGGTTTTATCGGTCTATTTTCAGTCACTCTACATCATCAGAATATTCGTCCTCTCTCCTCAGACCCTCCTGTTGCTCGGACCGTCGCCGAGAGCGAGGAGTCTCCCTTTTAACTATAACTAAAACGATCCCGATCACCAAGACTATAACTGCCAAAACAACGAGAAGCCACCAGTGATTCGATAGAAAGCTGGCTTCTTCTACAGTTACCTGAACTGCCTCAGAACTCTCTCCGTCCAAGCTAGCGAAAACTTCGTACTCTCCAGTATCTTCCTTCTCGAATGTTCCATCTACATCTGCATCGTTCCAAGTAAATTCTGCATCATCATCTTCAACCAGATTATCGAATTCGTCGTAGGCCTCCGCGGAGAAGTCTATCGTTTCTCCTTCTTTCACTGTCACCTCATCCTCCGGTTCGATAACGATATAACTCACCGAGCCGGATTCAACAGTCAGTGATTCCTCGGCCGTGAACTCTTCTCCCTCGTGTATATATTCGGCGTAAACACTCCACTCTCCTGCTTTCTCTGAAGTGTATTCCGATCCTACCCACTCGCCACCAGAGCCTTCTTCGATAGACCATTCGGTATCTTCAGTCAAAAGACCCATTTTATCCCCCGTAGCATCATATCCGAGAGCACTAAATTCCACAGATTCACCAGCAGTAACTTTTGCCTCATCGGGTTTGATCCCGATATTCTCAAGCCGGTCCCAATCAACGGATGGAGTGGCACTCACTTCATCACTTTTTTCGCCCTCGCCGTCACCGCTGACAGCTGTCACACGGTAATAGTATGTCCTATCGCCGATAAGACCTTCATCTACATATGATGTCGTGCCTTCTCCCACTTCAGCGATCATCTCAAGTTCGTCACTCTCGTTTCCTCTGTAGATCTTGTAACCGATAAATTCTCCACCTCCTTCCTCCAAAGGAGGTTTCCAGTCCAGCTCCACTTGTCCAGTTCTAGGTCCAGCTTCAAGATCTCGAGGTGCGGAGGGAACACCACCTAGGGCATACAATCTACCATTAGAGGCGGTGTAGTATATCGTTCCATCTTCGGCGATTGCCGGTGATGTCGATGTACTATAACCATCTTCGAAGCGCCATTTTTCTGTCCCCGCTTCTTCCTCTGTTGCTTCTGTATGAAGTGCTATAAAGGCATAGTTGGTCGTTCCGAAATATACGGTTCCGTCACCGCCTACTGCAGGTGAAGACCTAACATCACCTAAGATTCCAAAGCTCCATTTTTCTGTTCCAGGTTCGCCGTCAGTATGTTCAGTATGTATCGCATACAGATTGCTATCATGGGATCCGATATACAACGTTCCGTCTTCTCCGATCGCAGGCGATGAACTTATAGTATCATCGGTTTCGAAGCGCCATTTTTCCGTCCCATCAGGATTTATCGCATACACGTTGGTGTCGTCAGGACCCATCCCAAACCCAGAACCAATGTATATAGTGCCGTCCTCTCCTATTGCAGGTGAAGTCTGTATCATATCGTCGGCTGAGAAACTCCATTTCTCTGTACCGTTAGGGTGGATCGCATACAGAGATCCTCCGTTAGTGGTAACGTACAACGTGCCGTCATCTTCTATCGCGGGCGAAGTTTTTATCGAACCATCGGTCTCAAAGCTCCATTTTTCCTCTCCCGGCTCTCCTTCAGTGCGTTCAGAGTGTACTGCATATAGGTCGTTATATACAGTCCCAACATAAATAGTGCCGTCCTCTCCAATAGTGGGTGAAGAACTTACACTTTCAAACAGGGGGCTCATGTTAGATCTCCACTTTAAACTTCCATCAGGATCAACAGCATACAGGTGACCGTCGTTTGAACCCATATATATCGTACCGTCCTCTCCTATAGCAGGTGAAGATTGTATACTACCGTCTGTGGAATATCTCCACTTTTCCGTCCCATCAGGATTTACCGCATACAGATCTCCTGTTTCTTCATGAACATCTCCAGTGCCGAAATATATAGTGCCGTCCTCTCCTATAACCGGTGACGTGATGGACTGGTCACCGATCGAAAGATTCCATTTTTCCGTCCCATCAACATGGCTAGTATCGACTTCGCTAAATCCCGTATTCTTTCTGTCCCCCCTTAGTTTCGGCCAAGCTGAATCCGCAAACTCTGCTAGTCCGTTTTCATTCTTTATATCCTGCTCTTTCACAGCTTCGGCTTCAATTGCAACCAATACGCTAGTGGTCAATAGAACCAAAACGAATATGCTAAGTCCTTTTTTTGTCATCTTATTATTCCTCCAAAAGTTATAATCTCATATTCTATTTTACTTAAAATTAGGTGTGCATGATATTATTAAGTTTTTTGTCTTTAAACCGATATTCTTAAGCTTATCAGAAAACCTAACATAAAGTTTTCCTGTATAAAAACAGATACGGGCCCTTTTTCACTGGTTGGCATCCTTTTCTAGAAGATCGAGATATCCATCGCTGCAAGAGTTGGAGAAAAGACAAAAACAAAGCTCGAAGAGACCTTACAATTCTAAGCGAATGATTCAGTTAATTATTTATATGATTCGTTCTATATCTGCTTGAGGGAAAATGTCCCAACTTAGAAAAAAAATAAAGGAGGCAGGTAAGAAATGTTAGAGTCCATTCTTCTATCGATAATTTTAGTGCTCCTGACGATTACAGGTCTATTGATTTTGGCCTTTGCGAGTTTCTTTTTAGTACCGATAGCACTGGTAATACTAGCGATCATCGCGACACTGCGTTATGTAGGATATACCCTGATTTAATATGGGGCTAAAGATACTAGCTATGTCAACGTTAGTCAAGTGATTATTGGAACTAAAATTATAAAATCCTTTTCTTCATATTTTTATGGTGTTCACTATCTCAATCAGAGGGTTAAGCTATTCTCCGCTTGTAGATAATCACCGTTTCTTTCTATGATGGATGGCCACAGCGGTGACCATTCCCAATACTAGCAGAGGAAATGAGAAACCAGGTATCTCTCTTCTATCTGGTGTTTGCGGGGCATCTATTATATCCTGAATCCTATCTATGATAATCTCTAGTATATTTTTTTCCTCCTCTTCCTCCTCAAGAACCATATCATAAGTCATCCATGGATAATTATCTTGGTTTTCCTCACCTTCGATCTCATAAGGTCTATTCCCTATTCCATCACCTCTATCTATACCTGTGTAGTCCGACCAGTAGTTACCTCCTTCGCCGTCGTCTGCAGGATCGCCGGCATCCCATTCGTTGTCACCATCGTCTTGAGCTTGGATTTCATTTTCGATGAACCAATTCTTATACAACAAATTCTCGGCGGACCCATAAGCGATAAGACCAACTTCATCGTTTTCTGATATCATGTTTTTCGTCAGTATGTTTTGGTAGGATATCTCCAAAACAACCCCTAAGTCGTTGTGTTCTACGGTATTATTGGCCATCATATTCTCATCAGAGCCCATTAAAGCGGTGCCAATGAAATCGTTGTCCCGAACATGGTTATCTTCAAAAGTATTATTCTTAGAGAATAAAACATAGAGACCGTACATGTTCTCCTCAACAGTGTTTTCCATGAGTTCATTATCACTAGATTCCATCAGGAAGAGGCCTGGGAATCTGTTTTCAGAAGCCTCGTTGTTTTTCAATATATTGCCATCAGATTCATAAAGACTCATGCCCTCTACCTGGTTGGCAGTTGCTGTATTATAGATGAACTTATTCTCAGAAGATCCCAAAGTTATGATCCCATAATTGTTTCTCGATGCGGCATTATTAGCGATTATATTGCCATCAGATTCGAACATCAAGATGCCGCTAAATGCGTTTTCAGATACGATATTGTTTTCCAAAATATTATCATCGGATTCAAAAAGAGTTATACCTTCACCTTTGGAGTCCGTAACACTGTTTTCCTTCAAGATATTGTTTGACGAGAAGCCCAATAGAATCCCAACGCTGCCGCCCTCGATATCCTGATCACGGACTCTTACTTCCTCACAGTTAGCCAGTATGACCTGTCCAGCACCTTGGGGGACTGTACCTCCTTTTCGGTTCTTCCAGTAGTAAACTGGATCGTCATTCACAGTATTTGAGGTATCGATCGAGTGAGTGGTCCAGTGTTCTATAGATACCCCAATCATGTAGACACCGACATCGATCATGTTGTTTTCGGTCAGTGTTGTTCTTTTTGAATTTTGGAGATGTATCGCATACGTATCGGTAGAGAATTCATTGTTATGGAGTTCGTTGTCATCAGATGATCGCAGTAAGATGCCCTCCCCGGTATCGGTTAAGGTGTTATCAGTTATGAAATTGTCTTCAGAAGACTGTAGCAAAATCGCCGCAATCTGATTATCTATCGTATTACTGTCGATGACATTGTCACTTGATTGGTAGAATATCATACCGAAGAAGTTATCTAATAACTCATTCTCAATAAATTTGTTACCTCTAGAGTTTTCTATGACGAAGCCGTAGAAGTTCTGAGATACGAGGTTATTACTGAATGTATTGCCTTCAGTATCTTGTAACATCGCTCCCACGGAGGTATCCGAGATGATACCGTTGACTATTAAATTCTCATTGGAATTTTCAAAGAATAGACCGTATTCACTGTTTGATACATTTTGATTAATCAATTCATTACCTTTTGACTCATGAAGTCGGATACCTGCCTTATAGTTATTCTCCACAGGGTTATCACTGATCTCATTTGATTCTGAGTTATAAATGGAGATGCCATAAAAATTGCGGGTTATGTTGTTGCCGCTCAGAATGTTGTCTTTAGATTCCAACAGAGCTATTCCGGCCTCTCCAGATATTTCTACTGTTAAATTCTTTGTCATCTCTCGGTCATCTTCCAACTTCGCGGTGATGGTCAAATTTACCTCGCCTAAAGTTCTAGGTGTCCATCCTCCAGTATAATAACCATCTCCAGATAGGTCTCCTCTAGAACCGTCGTCTTCAAGATAGACGGTATCTTCTCCTGTGCTGAATTCAACACTTACGTTCGCCCCAAGAACAGGATTTATACCGTCGTTAAGAGATATAGAGATAGGTGTCTCTTCTCCCCAGGCAGTTCTCGAGGTCGGTCGATGAACCCAAAGCCTTATATCGTCTGGATCAGGAGAGATCTCAAGGGCTTGATGTGCGTTGATCCGGCCATCTGTCAATGTTAGATTTTGAAGAGAGTCGAGACCATCTGCTGATGACAGTATCGCGTTTTTGAGTTGGTTATGATCGTAAGTGGTTTCATGAGACGCTATTAAGGCCATCAATCCAGCCACATGAGGTGCAGCCATCGATGTACCGCTCGCATGAATATACTCTCCATCCAACATGGTACTGTTTATGTTTACTCCCGGTGCTCCGACATGAACACTCCGTTTTCCATAATTGGAGAAAAATGCCAGATTGTCATCCTCATTTGTTGCAGCCACGGAGATGATATTGGTGAGGTCGTAATTTGCGGGATAGAATGGAATCTCGTCAGTATCTGCTCTATTGTTTCCTGCAGCAGCTACGAAAGATATATCTTCTTTCTGATGCTGTTCTATCGCTTCATAAAGTAGTTCGCTGTATCCTGTACCACCCCAGCTGTTGGAAGTGGCGACGATGTTTTCACCTTCTCTCTTCCTTTCCAAAACATATTCAAGGCCTGCGATCGCGTTCGCAGTGGTGAGCCCTCCCATATCACCGATCTTTATCCCCATCAGACTTACGTCCCAGTTCACTCCTACTACCCCCTGATCGTTGTCACCGACAGCACCTATAGTTCCAGCCACATGAGTTCCGTGGCCATAGTCGTCCATTGGGTAATAAGAGTCATTAACAGCATTGTACCCGTGATGACCTTCATCGCTGGTCCACATGTTTTCCCTAAGGTCAGGATGGGTATAGTCGATCCCAGTATCTATCACGGCCACAACGACCTCTTCACTTCCTGTGGTTATATCCCACGCTTCTGGAGCGTCGATCGTTGGCATCGCCCAGAGGGAATCGTAACCGGGATCATTTGGAATTTTCTGAAATTCCATCAGGTAATTGGGTTCTGCTGTTATCACTTCATCCATGCCGTTCAAGTAACCCACGGCCTCTTTCACTCCCACATCCTCGCTGATGGCGATTTCAGCCATATCGAACGCGGGATATGTACTGGAAGTCCTACCCCCAATCGTATTTGCTATCTCATCCGTCTTGAACTTCAGTGCTCTATCCTCACCCCAGCTCCTTACCTTGTCTTCATCTGGTGATTCTAATTTGATCAAGACGCTGTCTTGGCAATAATCTACATCATCTTGGAAACTCAATTGATCCGAAGAGAAATCTTCTCCCACCACGTCATTGTTCATCACTTTGTTATCATCTGATTCATCAAGGAGGATCTCATGTCCTTCATTTGAATGAACAGTATTGTTAGAGACTCTATTATTGGAAGTACGATCAAGATAAACCCCATTCTGAGAGTTGTTCGACACGATATTATCCCGGATATGGCCGTTAGAAGTATTGAACAGATGCAGACCGCTGTTAAGGGAATATCCATCCCGTCCTCCACTAGCATTGTGTAGATAGCATTCATTCACTTCGAAGTGATCAGTTACGTTTCCGATATAAAGGGAGTAGCCGTATCCGCCTCCGTCTATCTCGTAACCTTCTATGAGATATGGATCAGCTTCAGTCCCACTGCCTGAAATTGCTTCCGCCGCTAGGTCGGCATTATTATCGATGCGTATTGGATCAACAACGTCGTAATTTAAAAGAGGTTGAGGTGACTCCGAGAGAACTCTATCTTCCTCCCCTTCTGAAGTACTATCCCAAGATAGATCTCTACCCTCGTACATTGACTGTGGTTCACGGTTCAAATTACGATAATTTCTATATCCAGTTTCTATTCCATACGTAGATTCCCACTCATTAGATCCGTCCATCCTCTCGCGTGCTGTCTTCTCAATAGATTCATCGCCTTTTTGATCCCTAAGGATTCCATTTTCGTCCACTTCATTTACACCATCCGCACGCTCAGCTCTCTGTGCCACAACGATCAATCCGCTTAGCAGCAGAAGGAGACAAAGAGCGATAGTGAATAATTTATTCTTCATAATTACCCTCTTTCTAGTCGAAGTGCATATCGATGGTTTGCTTTATATATCTTAGGGAAAACAGGATGTTGACAGATTACCGGAAATATTTGACTTATATGCTGAGAGAGCTTTTGCCCGTTCCTCTCTAAAATGATTCCAACGAGATACCGAAACTAAATATAAAAGGAGTCGTCATCCTTTCATGATAATATGGCAGGAAAAGAAAGCGTCGTTTTGGATTCGGACGATGTAGAACTTGAAAAAGTAGAGAGGGGAGAAAAAATTTGGATACAGAGATTGATAACTGACTCTGAAGGGGCCAGTAATTGCTTCATGAGAAAGTTCACTCTAAAGCCTGGTGCCTCTATGCCTCTTCATCTACACGAAAACACGGATCATGTCCAATATATTCTGAGCGGAAAGATGAAAGTAAAACTTGGAGATGAGATCGAGATTGTTGAAAAAGGTGATGCGTTATACATCCCTTCAGAACTTCCTCATTCATATGAAAACCCCTACAAAGAAAATATCGAATTCCTCTGTATAGTCCCTGCTGGTGAGATACTTACAGAGATTAAAGATGAATGATGAAATTTTTAGCCGTAGAGTTTATATATTATTTATAAGATTGGACTACGAAATACTATATGGAGGTCAAAAGATATGAATGACCGATATAAAAAGGGTGTTTCTGCAGGCATAGGGATAGCAGTCTTGGGTTTACTGATGGTTATCGCTTTTTTAGGTGTCAATCAGCTAGGACCTGAAGAAGGTATTTACACCGAATCCTACTTCCTTGTTGGCGGCATAGTTATTGGTATAATAGTGATGATCATCGGTTTGGTGATGTCAAAGAGGAAAAAGAAAGAACCCGCTGAAGAGTCAGAAGAAGAAGGACTAGAAAAAGAGTTGAAAGAACTCGAGGAAGAGATCGAGGCAGAGGGTGTATGCCCAACATGTGGAGCAGAGATCCCATTAGATATTGATAAGTGCCCTGAGTGCGGTGAAGAATTAGAACCACCTGAAGAAGAAGAGATGGAAGAGTTAATGGAAAAAGAGTTTGCAGAAAAACAAACATGTCCGATATGCGGTGCTGAGGTATCGGACGAAGCCAATAAATGTCCAGAATGTGGTGAACCTTTCGGAGAAGAATCAAGAGAAGATATATAAGCGGAGCTATAGATCACTTTTTCACCACCAAAATCTTTTTATTATTTTCGTGACCCCTCAATTTTTTGGTTTAAATCGAAAATTGCATTAGGTCCTCTCCCACTGTTGTGGGTATGCCTGTTTTTTTCTCTATATCTGCAGCTAATTCTCCAGCCTTTTCCTCTACAGTAGGATAAAAATGAGTTATGACCGATTCTCCCACATCTACTCCGTTTAACTCGGAAATCAAACCTTCTGGATGCGTATGATGATCCGTCTTTTCCATATGGGAGAGTTCGTGGATCAAAATATCTGCACTTTCAATTTTCTCCCTCACCTTTTCACACGGACCGGTATCCCCCGTGTAAACGAGCTTTTTCCCCTCTTCCAATATCTCATAACCCTGACTTATATCGGTATGATCGGTTTTGAAGGCATCCAAATCGATTTCATTTTTATAGTTATTTTCGGGCCTTAAGGTTTCAAATTTCAATTCAGTCCTTTCATATTCATCCAAGACCTTCCAGAAATCTATCAACTTCTTTTTCAGATGAGGAGGCGTGATGATCTTGTATTCTGCTTCTTTTGAACTCAACCAAGATGCCTTGGTAAGAGATGGTAGGTCTTGGATATGATCGAGATGACCGTGAGTGAGACATATAATATCTATATCTTCTGGTTTGACCCCCACCTCGGAAAGCCTCAATGGTATCCCCATACCGCAGTCTAAGAGGATCTTTTTATCCGATGTTTCCACCAAGATACCGGACTGCGCTCTTCCGGGTATGGGTATACCTCCAGAAGTTCCAAGTAGAGTCACTTCCATCGTCTTCACCAAAAGCTGGTTATATTTATTAGGGATTTCCCTTTTTCATCGATAATTCTTCAAGAACCAATCTATAGTCTCCTCTATCCCGTCTTCGATGGAGATCTTTGGGGAGTAATCTAATTCATTCTCGGCCTTACTTATATCTGCGTAATTCCTGTAGATCTCTCCTTCTCTTTTTTCACCGTGTCTAGCATCGGGGACCTTTTTTCCCCTTTCTTCCAATTTCATCTTCAATAAAGAATATAGATCATTTATCGAGGTCTCTTCTCCTGTAGCTATCTGAAAGAGTTCAAAATTTTCGTCGAGTTCCTCAGTGCAGGACAAATAAAGGGCTTGACTGATATCTTTGGTATGGATAAAATCTCTCGTCTGTTCTCCATCTCCAAAGATTATGGGAGTTTCACCATCCAAGATCTGTTTTATGAACTTGGCCACCACACTACCTTTATGCCAAGATTTTGGTCCGTATACATTTGAAAAGCGTAGAACTACAGTGGTGAGAGAGTGACTCCCCGAGTAAGCACTGCAATACCCTTCACAGGCTAATTTACTTGCACCATATGGTGCCAACGGCTGAGGAATTTTTTCTTCATCTATAGGCATCTCCTGTTCACCAAGGGGTGCTGCGGAGGAAGCAAAGATGAAGCGATCTACATCCATTTCTACAGCTTTTTCTAAAAGATTTATCGTTCCTGTTATGTTGATCTCTGCGTCCTCTTTAGGGTTCTCTATCGAATCGATGACACTAGTTTGAGCAGCAAGATGGATAACAAAATCACAGTCTTTGATAGCTCTTTCAATATGATTTACGTTCCTTATATCTCCTCTAAAAAATTCAACTCTCTCTTCAGAGAACCCATCCACGGCCTTTAAGTACTCAAGCTTTCCCTGGCTAAGGTTATCGAGAACCCTTATATCCCAGTCGGACCTCTGTATGATGAACTCAACAAGATTCGTACCCACAAATCCGCATCCACCGGTTACGAGTAGTCTAACCATCTTTTCTCTTACCTCGCTGAGTTAAAGTAGAAAGTCGGTTTGTATTTAGCTTTTATTGAAAAGTCTCAGAGAAGGTATGTTGAGTTTATTGAAAAGATGTATTGGTATCGCGAGTGAGCTTATTCATATCTCCGCTTTTCCCTCTCGTTTGAGCATGTCCATCATCTTTTCTATCTCTTTCTCAAGTTTTTCTTCGTCCTCAAGTTTTTTTCTTACCTTCTCATTCTGTTCCATGAGTTGTTTTTTTCGTTTGAGTTCTTCTTCCCTTTTTTGTCGCTTCAACTCTATGACTTCGTCTTTCATCTCCATTGCTCTCTCGTGGTAATGGTCTGCCCTTTCCTTCTGCTCTAAAAAATTTTCGTGAAGATTATCTGCTTCCTCGGATATACTGTTGATTTCATCGTAGAGCTCCTGGATTTGGTCATGGTAATCTTGAGACGCTTCAGAATATTCGACTACCATCTCGTGTTCTTCATCCGCCTCTTCGAAAAGCTCGTCTATCTTTTCGTCAAGCTCTTCGACCTCCTCCATTATCTGGTCTTGCTCCTCAAGTAGTTCCTTTTTTCTCTCCAGTTCTTCCGTCTTCTCTTTCAGATTGTCTAGCAATTCGTTTTCTTCTTCTACGGTAAGCGCGGTGGTCTCCTGTCTTCTCTCTAATTTGTCGATCTCCACCTTGAGTTCTTCTACCTTTTGAGATAGATTGTTATCTATTTCATCTCTTTTTTCTTTCTTGAATTGTATGAGTTCTTTCGCTTTAGATTGAAGTTCATTCCTTTTCTTTTTGTGTTCCTTCGCCTTATCGGTGAGTTCATCCCTTTTCTCTTTCAGTTCGTTCACTTCTTCGTGAAGTTTGTTTCTCTCCTCATTCAGCTTGTCCCTTTCTTCCCGAAAGAAATTCGCCTTTTTGTTCAACTCGTTTCTCTTTTCTACTAGGTTTCTGAATTTTTCTTCCGCCTTTCCGATCTTCTGTGGGTCCAAATCTTCGTTCTCAACCATCGCCTATCAATCCAAAGTACGTCTCTCTAAATAATAAGGTTTTCCCCGGATCAACCTACTTATCTCTAAACCGTTGAGACACTACTCAAACCGATGTAGATGAAAAAAGTATTATACTAAATAGTATTCTTAGAATTGAAGCACATGATGGCCGTGGTGGTGTAGCCTGGCAGCATGCGGGACTGTGGATCCCTTGGCTCGGGTTCAAATCCCGACCACGGCCCTTTTTGGAGGGATTTGTCTCACGAGTTTATTTTCTTCTTGAAAATAAACGAGCGTTAGGAATATAAAAGTAGTGAATATTCC